>Ga0265338_10001251_pt1 | contig 41887 bp, 46 predicted proteins | sample 42126metaG_FD_193579 | JGI IMG/M metagenome (GOLD analysis project Ga0265338, IMG submission 193579) | Rhizosphere microbial communities from Carex aquatilis grown in University of Washington, Seatle, WA, United States - 4-21-26 metaG | ecosystem: Host-associated > Plants > Roots > Rhizosphere... | reverse complement strand
GATCTGCGCGTAGTTGCCCGACGACCCGATCTGCGCGTAGTTGCCCGACGACCCGATCTGCGCGTGGTCGCCCGACGACCCGATCTGCGCGTAGTTGCCCGACGACCCGATCTGCGCGTTGTCGCCCGACGACCCGATCTGCGCGTAGTTGCCCGACGACCCGATCTGCGCGTGGTCGCCCGACGACCCGATCCGCGCGCTGTCGCCCGACGACCCGATCTGCGCGTGGTCGCCGGCGTTGTCACTAAGTTTGGTTTTCTTCGTCGGTCGCGCTTTTGTAGTTGCGTCGATAACAGCCTGGACGGCTTTACCGATAAACTCGGGAAGCGACAGCTCGGCCTTAATGGTGATCTTGGCCGCTGCGATCTTGCTGTCTTCATCGTGTCGCGACAGTTCGCCCGACAACTCCACTACAGCGAAGCGGCTATCGAACGGACTATAGTAGCTCCACACGTCCAGCGGGTTTTCACAGGCGTGGAAGCCGTAGCTGCACGCCTGAATCGTACCGCCGGTAAGTTCATAGCTCTGCCCGACTTCGAACTGGTGATCGCGGCATCTAAGGTTTTTGTCGAAACCTTTGTACGCGATGACGGTTTCGGGCTGCTTCGTTTTCTTCGTTGGCATGTGTGTCTCCCGGGTTATTTCCGCGATGCGCGGTGATCCATGATGGCTTGAAGGATTGCGATGGCTGTCACACCCACGCCTATAAGCGTGTAGAGCGCGATGAACTGTGCGGCGTGGCTCATTGTGTGCCGCCTTGAATCTCATCGGCGCGGCGATGAAACGCGGCCTGCTTCGCTTCGTTCGACAGGTCGCAAAGCGCCATAAGGTCGTCGCGGATGTACTGCCGCGCGTTTGCACTCCCCGTCCCTTGGTGTGTCGCTGCGCGGGTCCATAAAGCGGCGCCGACCATGTAAGCTTCCCTCGCGCCTGGCCGGATGCGGAACAGCTCAGCGGCTGTCAGGCTTTGGTTGCCGATCGCCTGGCGCACGCCGGCGCTAAACTGCTCGACCATGAGCGCCTTGGCCGCTGTGGCGTTGGAGCACTCGCGGCGTTCCAGCTTGAGCGCGTTGCGCCAGGCGTTCGGGAACGACCAGTCAACGCAGTCCAGATGTGCTGTGATGTAATCGAACGCGCGGTTGATGGCGTGTTGCTCTTTGGAGGTGAATTTGGTCATGACGCGACCACCTCTATCCACCCCGCCTTAACGGCGCGCGCGAACTGCCAGGGGCGCATCATCGTTCCCGCGCCATCAGCACGGCGGAAGTAGAAGTCGCTACGCTTGTTCGCGGGATTATTGGTGACGGTGTAGGTCTGGCCGGCGGTGACGTACTCACCCCACTCCATTCCGTCGCGATGGCACTTGACCACCTGGGTTTGCTGCTTCGACTTGCTCATGTGTGTCTCCCAACTATGTCGCTACGCTACTCCGTGGCGTGGTGACACGCAAGAGGGTGCTATCATATTTCAACGCGATGTTGCAGCGCTGGTTAATTTTGTGTTTCAGCCGGTAGGACAATGTTAGGGCCTGGCTGCTAAGCTGGCCGGTGGAGGATCTCAAATGGTCGAGCTTGGAGCTTTGTTGGGCGCTATCATATTCACCCACGTTATGCTGGTGACTCCCGTGCGCACGAGTGATTTGCGTAGTTTTGTTGGGGCGATTTTCGTCGCGCCAATCGCCGGCGGAGTGTGGGGAGCTTGTGTCGGCGCTATCATTGTTTGTGTGGATAGCGTAGCTACTACGTTTCTTCGTGGCGTAGTAGCGTTGTTCTAAAAGCCCGGAAATGCCGGCTTCTAGTGCTATTATATTTTAACATTATGATAGCTGGAGGGTAAAACCGTTTCTTCTAGCTCAACAATGCTATTATATATATATATTATTATTGTTCATATCTTAGAAGCGTATACGCGACCCTGCTATCATAATGTTTAAATATGATAGCATTCTCCAACGTTGCTTCGTTGCGCAGATATTGTAGCGCCTCCGGCCTATCGGTACTCGTTCAGCCAGTCGAGGTAACGACGAAACGACGCCCAGTCGCACTCAGGCGTCTTGGCCCCTTCGCCCTCAACAATGCTATCATATCTCCCCACTTCGCCCCCGCGATCGCTGCGCAACAAGCCCTTCCGCGCCGCCGCAGCTGCCACGACACCGCGCACCTTGGCATCTAAGCCATTGATTTCATAGAGCATTACATCCTCCGTCACCTGGCGCCGGCACCACCACGGGCACGGCGCAACGTGGTGCTACGTTACGCCGTGCTATGTCGCTACGCTACACTAAGTCACTGTGTTACTTAACAAATCCTTTCGCCCATTGATTCAATCCATTTCGTTTCGACGCAATCCAAATGCGCAGGCAACGCGCCTGCCCGCGTGCTGCGCGACGTGGTTACTTCGTTGGAAAGGTTAACCCGCCTTTACCGTGACGACGTTCGAGGGGGCCGGGGGTGGTTCGTGGTGAGGGGCGGGGCTGCGTCGTAAGGGGCGCTCTCGGAATAAATATCAAAATTTCGAAGCAGCTATCATATCTCAGGAAACGTAGTAGCATCATTACACACCCATCGCGGAGCACCACGCCACGAAGCGCCCTTGACGCCCCATCCCAACGCTGTCATGGTGACATGGAAACGAGGCGCTACGACATGCTCACGCCAGCCGAAGAAACCCGGTTAGCCGACCTCCGCCGCAAGCTCGCGGCCCGAGACGGGAAACCCGGGTTCAAGCGGAACGCAGAGGCGGTGAAAGCAGCGATCGCAGAACTCGAAAAGAAATCGCAGGAGCCGACATGACCACCATTATCGCATTCGGCGCAGGCGTCGCCTTCGGTGTCCATTTCTGCCAGCGGATCGCAGCGGCGTGGCAACGCGCCCTCGCCTGGCTCAAGTCGGCGGTGCTTTGAATGGCGCGTCTGTCCACTCAGGAGCGAAAGGGTCTCGCAGCCTCGTCGTTTGCTGAACCGGGCAAGCGCGCCTACCCCATCAACGACGAGTCCCATGCGCGCAACGCGCTGGCTCGCGTGGCGCAACACGGTTCGCCCGCGGAGAAGACGCAGGTCCGCGCGGCCGTGCATCGTCGCTACCCGGACATCGGCGTATCCGGCATGGACAAGGCGATGAGCAACCACGCCGACAAGATGCATCCGGTGAAGCGAGGCTGACATGGCAGGCGTTTTCAACAAGATCAGCGACGCGCTGGCCGGTAAGGCGACCACCTCGGCGCCTGTCAACAAGACGGGCAACGCGGACTTCTCCACCCTGCGCCGCGGGCGCGACGCGATTATGTCGGGCTCGTCTCCGCAGTCCGGTTCGGTCGGCGACGGACACACCACGTCGGGCCTGGACCGCGCCATGCAGAACCACGCGAACAAGCTGCATCCTATCCGTCGCGACCTTGGTGAGATTGAGGGCTAAATGAGCTATGTGGACAAAGTAATCGGCGCGCTCGTGGCGAACAACGCGCGCACTGCGACCAAGTACATCACGGACCGCCGTGTCGTGCGTGCAACGCGACGTATGTGGGGCGGAAAAATATTGAACCGCACCTACAACATGGAAATCACGCTGACCATCGGTCGGCCGAACTACCGCGAGCGCCAGTTCATCAAGCAATGCAAGCGCGCGGGCGAGCCGTTTCCGGTGAAGAAGATTCAACTGCGGTTCCCGGCCAAGCGTGAGCGCTCATAGTGGGGAACTACGTTGCATCTCAGTCCTGTCATACTGGAACGCGCTTACGATCTTCTGCGCTCAACACCACCGTTCAAGCGTTGGAAGCTGCCGGATCCTGACGAGGTTGAGTTTGTTGTAGGCTCCCATGCTGAGCATGAAGGGTACTACGAATATCAGTTTGACAGTCACGGACTCTCGCATCACCGCATCACGATCTACCAGCCCGGCGTGCGTACCGCCGATGAAATGCTGCCAGTGATGGCGCACGAGATGGTTCACCTTCACCAGTTGGAATCGGAGTGGCGAAAAACGAAGCGTGTTCGCAGCCGCCATCACGGTAAAAAATTTGTTCAGCTTCTGAAGCAGGTTAGCCGCTCCCACGGGTGGCCAATGTCCCGGTTACTGTAATGCCTCCCCGCCCTGCACTTCCGATCGCGCTACCCGGCGGCGAGATGCTGCCGGCGATGAGTGCGCGCCGCCGCCATGAGATTTGTGACGTGGTGTTCGAGATGGGCGGCGGCGTCGACCGCCTCGCACACATCGTCAACAAGTCCGACGACAACTTCATGGACTTCGTGAAGAACTTGTGGGCCAAGGGCCTGCCGCGCGCCGTCGCGATGGAGCACCAGGTATCCGACGGCGTGGAGTCGCTGCTTGAGAAGCTGGACGCGGCCGAGAGCGCCAAGACCATCGACGGCGAGGCTGTCGAAGTAGAGTAGCACCACGCGTCGTCGTTGACAGGCGACATAGCACAGCGTTACAGTTGCTGTGCGGATGTCTCCCCCGCGCGCTCCGCCGGATGCACTCGGACCCCAACTCGAATGTGCAGCGTCAACCCCTACAGACTCCGGCGGAGCAACTATCTCCATGGCTGAGCGGCGGCAGGTTACGGAAGTCGAGAAGATCGAGTTTCTGCGACAGTCGCGGGAATCGTTGAAGGACTTCGCCGCCAACTGCCTGCGCGTGCGCGACAAGGCGGGCAACATCGTCCCGCTCATCTTCAACGATGCGCAGCTGGCCGTTCACGACATGCTGGAGAAGCAGCGCGCCGAGAAGGGCTGGGTGCGCGCGATCATCCTCAAGGGGCGGCAGCAGGGCATTTCCACCTACATCGCCGCGCGGTTCTACTGGCGCGCAGCGCTACGCCGCGGCGTTAACGTCTACATCCTGAGCCATGAGCAGCCCGCCTCCGACGCTCTGTTCGGCATGGTGGAGCGCTACCAGCGCCATAACCCCGTCGCGCCGCACATCGGCACGTCGAACGTCAAGGAGCTTGTGTTCGACCGGCTGGACTCCAGCTACACGGTCGCCACCGCGGGCAACAAGGAGGGCGGTCGCTCTCGCACTGTCTCGCTGTTCCACGGCTCCGAGGTGGCTTTCTGGACCAACGCGCCGGGCCACTTCGCATCGTCTGTGCAGGCGGTGCCTCTGCTTCCGGGCACCGAGGTTATCCTGGAGAGTACATCGGCCGGCGTCGGCGGGGAGTACTACGAGCGCTACCAGGACGCGGAAGCGGGCCGCGGCGACTACATGGCGGTGTTCCTGCCGTGGTTCCTGTCGCCGGAGTATTCGCGCGCGCCGGAGCCGGGTTTTGAGCTAAGCGCCGAAGCCGACGACGGCGAGATGAGCGAGCAGGAGTACGCTGCGACGTTCGGTCTCTCGTTGGCGCAGATGGCGTGGCGCCGCAACAAGATCATTGAGCTGCGCAGCGCGGAGACATTCAAGCGCGAATATCCCGCCAACGCCGCGGAGGCGTGGACGGCGCCGAACGGCCACGAGCCTTACATCAGCCCGGTTAGTGTGCTGCGCGCGCGCAAGCGCAGCGTGACGGGCACTGGCCCGCTTATCCTCGGCGTCGACCCGGCGAGCATGGGTGGTGACCGCTTCTCCGTGGCCGCGCGGCGTGGCTTCGAGGTGCAGTGGGTCCGCCACCGCAACAAGATCGACCACCTCGAGGGAACGCAGTGGATCCGCTCGCTCATCGACGAGCTTCAGCCTGCCCGCGTCAACGTCGATGCCGGCAACATCGGGCACGCGATTGTCACCGGCCTTAAGTCCATCGGGCCGAAGTACACGGAGATTGTGAGGGGGGTTAACTTCGGCGGTACGGCGGAGCAGAAGCTCGCCAAGCCGAAGGTGCCCGGCCCCGCCAACCGCCGCGCCGAGATGTGGCAGCGGTTGCGCGATTGGCTGATGCTCGAGGAAGGCGTGTCGATACCCGACGACGACGCGCTCCAGACGGACATGACGTCGCCGCGGCTCAAGCCGAAGCTCAACAACGATTTCCTGCTCGAGTCCAAGGACGAGATGCGCAAACGGCACGTCCGGTCGCCTGACCTGGCGGACGCCGTCGCCCTTACCTTCGCCTTCAGCGAGTACATCACCAACTACGCCGAACAGAGCGCCAAGCCACAGTTCGGCGACATTGACGCTTCACGACATAGCGTGATAACACATACGGACTTGTCGGGCGCACCAACGGGCTGGATGGGATAGTGGTCGCTGAAAAGCCAAAATTTAAGATCCCCGATGATTTCGAGGACGAAGCTGCATTTCTCGCAGACATGCGGGAGAGCTTCGCTGACGACGTCGCGGCCGATAAGGACAACGCCGAGGCCGCGGCTGAAGATCAGGCGTTCATGGTCGGCGATCAGTGGGATCCACTGGTCAAGCAGCGGCGTTTGAACGCCAAAAAGCCTGTTCTCACAATTAACCGCCTCCCTGCTTTCGTTGCGCAGATAGTTGGCAACCGCCGTCTCAACGAGACGACGATCAAGGTTGTTCCCGACGGTACGGAAGACAAAGCCATCGCGCGCATTCGCGAAGGCTTGATACGGAGCATTCAGAAGATTTCGCGCGCCGACATCGCTTACGACAAAGCATTGGAGTCGCAGGTTATCTGCGGCATTGGCAACTTCCAGGTTGAGTTGGTGCCAAACGAAGACGACGTCTGGGTTCAGGACATTCGTATTTCACCCATCGTCGACGCACTTTCCGTCGTCTGGGACCGAATGCTCACCGACCCGACGGGCGCCGACGCGGAGCACTGCTTCGTTGTCGACACGTACAAGGAATCGAAGTTCAAAAAGCGCTGGCCGTGGGCAACTCCGGCCGACGTAGTGCCCGACGCCGCCGTTCGACAGCAGCTGCTGTCGACGGGATGGTACGGCGCGAACGACGTGCGCGTTGTGAGCTATTGGAGGATGAGGACCAAGAAGCGGACGCTGGCGCTCATGGTCAATGGCAAGACCCGCGACATCACCGACGATGATACGCCCGAGACGCTTGCCCAGATCGCGCAGCGTGAGGACGGTTCGCCGATAATGCGCGACGTCGATATGAAATATGCACAGATGTACCTGTGCAGCGGAACCGACATTCTCGCCGGGCCGTATGACCTCCCTATCAAGCGCGTGCCGGTATTCCGCGTTCCCGGCTGGGAAATAACCGTTGGTACGGCGAAACACCGCTGGGGTTTGATCCGGTTCTTGAAGGATCCACAGCGGCTACACAACTACTGGCGCAGTGTCATCGCCGAAAAGCTTATGATGTCGCCGCGCGCGGGCTGGAAAGCATCCGCCGAAGCAGTGGCGGGCCGTGAACAGCAATGGCGCGACTCTCACGTCAGCGACGATCCGCTGCTGATTTACAACGGCGAAGCCGGGTCTCCGCCTGAGCGCGTCGAGCCTGCGACGATGGAGCCGGCGCTGCTTGCGCAGGCAGAAATCACGACGCAGGACATTAAGGACGTTTCCAACATCCACGAAGCCAATTTGGGGATGACGTCGAACGAAGTATCAGGCGCGGCGATCCTTGCGCGTCAGCGCGTAAGCGACACCGGAACGGTACTCTACCACGACAATCTGAACCTTGCGATTGAGCAATGGGGTATGGTTGCCAACGACCTCATTGACGTCGCTTACGACACGCCCCGCGTTATCAAGGTTCTGGGTGAAGATGGTCGCGAAGACCTCATTGCAATCAACGGGTTCGGCGAGAACTCAATCGACATCACCGACGGAAAATACAACGTCAGTGTGACCACCGGCCCGAGCTACGTCACGAAGCGGATGGAAGCCCAGGCGAGCATGATGGCGTTTATCAACGCCGCGCCGCAGGTGGCTGGCTACACGCTGGACCTCATCGCCGACAACATGGATTGGCCGGGCTCCGACGAGTTCGTGCGCCGCGCGCGCATGATGTTGCCGCCAGGCATGGTCAACCCGAAGGATATGACGCCCGAAGAACAACAGGCGTATCAGTCGGCGCAGCAGCAGAACGCCAAAACGCAAGCACTCGCGATCGCGAAGGAGCTTGCCGAGCTTCAGAAGACACAGGCGCAGACCGCGGAATCCGCCGCACGCGCGCAGAATTACCAAGCTCAGGCAGATTCAACGCCGTTCAACACGCAGACCAAGGCGGTTGCAGCGGCTTCACAGTCGGCCGACCGCGAACTGCGTGGGCATTTGGAAGCGATCAAAGTGGCAGAGAACGGAGCATAAAATGGCGAAGGGCGACGCGGCAGAACAAAAAGATCCTGCTGAGCAAGAAATGGACAAGTTCAAGGGGTTTTCGACGCTCGACGGCGAGCCGGCGGATGGCGACGCGACGCCCGATGAGAAAAAAGCGCTCGCTGATCGCGCTGCGGCGGACGGCGATGACGCCGTGGACGACGCCGGTAAAGACGACGGCGAGCAGGAAGACGCAGAAGCCGACTCCGAAGATCAGGGCGAAGTAGAGGACGACGGCGAACCGTCTCCTGAAGAAATTGGCCAGCGCGAGGCGCAGGCACTCAAGGGCAAAGGGAAGAAGGCGATAAACCGGCGCATTGCCGACTATGCCGCCACTGCTCGCATCGCCGAACGCCGCGCCGCAGCCGCCGAGCAGGAGCGTATAGCGCTCGCAGAACGTATCGCTGCGCTCGAGACGCGCTTGACACCGCAGCAGGAAGGCACTAAACAGGACGATAAGGCTCCAGACCCTGCCGACTTTGAATACGGGGAACTGGACTCAAAGTATATTCGAGCCCTGTCTCGCTATGAGGCGCGGCAGGAACTGAAAACAGAGTTGGCGAAGGAAGCCAATTCTCGGCAGAGCCAGGCCGCGCAGCGCGAAGCTGCTGAAGCTGGCGAAAAGCTGAAGGTGTTTATAGACGCCGGAAGCGGCAAGTTCGACGACTTCGAGGAAGTCGTTGTTGAGAGTGCAAAGCGGAACGAATGGCCGCTGTCCGACACTCTCGGTAGATTGATCGTCGGATCGGATGTCGGTCACGAGATCATTTACCACCTGGCGAGCAATCCGAAGGAAGCTCGACAGATCGCCGGCAAAACTCCTTTGGAGCAAGCCGCCTACTTCGGTCGCCTTGAGGCGAAATTCGCTGCCACGTCGGCAGCGAACGCGAGCGGGGAAGCTAACCCCAAGCCCGTGAAAACGACGAAGGCGCCCCAACCGGTCCAAAAGGCCCGCGGGGCAGGTGGCAAATCTCAAGTTTCCTCCGATACGTCCGACTTCACACAGTTCGAGGCGCTCGTGATGGGAGGGAACAAGCACTAGGAGTGCTCCGACGTGGCGAATGCTTTTCTGAATGCACAGACGTATGCGAACACCATGCTTCTGCTGCTCAAAAACCAACTGGTCACTGGCCGGTTGGTGAACGGCGAGTTCAAGAACCAAGTTACCGACGAAAACGGGCTACAGACCAGCGTTAAGCGTCCGCCCCGCTTCGTCGACAAGAAAGACGGAACGGCCGCGCTGGCTGCTCAGGACATCGTGACCGGCTCCGTGCCCATCGCGGTCGACCAGTACAGCAAGGTCCACATCAGCGTCGGCGATATCGAGTACATCTCGAGCTACAATGCGCTCATGCAGAACGAAACGATGAAGTCGGCGGCTTCTACGCTCGCCCACAGCGTCGACTCGTTCCTGCAAAAGAAAGTGCTGGGCTTCCACTCTTGGGTGGCTGGCTCGGACACTGGTGGCGCGAACGCTTCCGATCCGTCCAAGCCAATCGCCAAGGCCGTTCAGGCCATGGGCGCTCACACTCGCCTGATGAATCAGGGTTCGCCCAACGCCAGCCTTTGTGGCACCGTCGCATATCTTGACGGCGAACTGATCCGCGGCAACCAGCAGGGCAGCTTCACGCCGGACCTCAACACGCCGATGCTTCAGCGCACCAAAATTCCGATGATCTCGGAAATTGACTGGTACGCTTCGCAGCAAATCCCGTCGTTGACGACCGGTACGCGCCCGACGACCAACGGCCTCATCAACGGCGCCAATCAGAACGTCAACTATCGTGATGTCAAAACCACGATGCAGCAGACGATCGACATTGACACGCTTGGCAACTCCAAGACGATCAAGAAGGGTGAAGTCTTCACCATCGCGGGCGTCTATGCGTGGGATTGGCGCAACGGCGCAGCTCTGGATTATCTCCAGCAGTTCACCGTCCTCGCCGACGCAACTTCGGACGCAGCGGCCGGCACGGTTACGCTCACCATCAGCCCGCCGATCATCGTCCAGGGCACCAACGACGGCACCAGCACGGACGCGAACACTGCGTTCGCCACCGTGGACTCTGTCCCGGTTGACGGGAACGGTGTCACCTTCGTCGGTACGGCGAGCACTAACTACCGCGTTCGTGCAGTGTGGCAGAAGCAGGCTATCGCCCTGGTCTCCGCGCGCCTCCATACGCCGTTCACCGGCGTATCGAGCTTCGCGACCGACCCGGACACAGGCATTGCGATCCGCTACTGGCGCGGTTCGAGCATCGACACAGGCGCGCATGTCCATCGCTGGGACATGATGTACGGCGCAACCGTCACGGATCCGTTCCTCGGAACGCGCATCTGCGGAACGTAAAAAGTGAGCCGCGGGTTGTCCTTCTGGAATCGCGGCCACTGTTTCACATGTAGTTGAGAGGTCGGTCAGGTAACTCTGACCGACCTCGATACTGCCAGTTAAATTCTAAGGGAGCTTCGTCTATGGCAGTTGCGCCTTATCCTCCGCGAAAGGGTGAAAAAACCTACTGGCCCTCGCGCAAATACGGCCCGAACGGTCAGTCAGAAATATTCGAGCGCGCCGAGGATGTGCCGGAAGGCTGGCTCGACGCGCCTCCGCCGGTGGAGGAAGTCGCCGCTGTCGTTGTTGAACCGCCCGCCCCTCTTGGCTTGACGCGCGATGAAATCGTTGCGGCGCTCAACGAAGGTGGGATCGAGTTCAAAAAGAACGCAGGTACAAAGTCGCTTCACGATTTGCTGCGCGATAATGTTGTCGCAGCGCTCCACGAAAAAGGTGAAGCGTTCGATGTGGACGCGGACACCAAAACTCTTTTGGGGCTGCTCACCGCCCCGGCGTAAGGTGCCATGACCATTGCGTCAGATCTCATTCAGTCGGCCTATCGCGAAGGAAACCTCATTCCCGTCGGCAAATCGCCTACGACGGATGAGCAGACCGAAGCGCTTGACCGGCTGAACGGGTACATCAACGGCGTATTTGGCAACGAAGTAGGTGAGAACCTGGCAGACTGGGAGGTGCCTGCGCCGCAGCGCACCGCTCCCATCGCGGCCAATTTCCCGCAACTACCCTACCCTCAAAACACGGCGGTGGACCTGTACGGGCCTGCGCCGTCCGACATTACGCCGAGCGTGTGGCAAACGCCGCCGAAGAACAGCCGCATTATTTTCGGCGGAAGCGTCGACCAGACGGTCTACTTCCCCGAATCGCCCAACGACGGCTCGCGTATGTCGCTCATCAGCGGCGCTTCGCTGGTTGACGGCACTGTTCTGACGATCAGCGGTAATGGGCGCAAGATTGAAGGCGTGGCGTCGCAAGAGTTCACAGCGCCGTTTGACATGCGGCAGTGGATATACCGCGCCGATTTGGGGGACTGGCGCGCGGTTGTGGATGTGGCCCTGACGGACGACTTTCCTTTCCCGCCCGACCTCGACGACTTGTTCATCACCGCGCTCGCTATCCGCCTGTCGCCGCGCTACGGCAAAGAGCCGGGCACCGGGACCGTCGCGACTTTCAAGACGATGTTGTCGCACCTGAAGACGCGCTATCGGCAGGCCGGTACAACGATCTTCGGCGGGCAGGACATTCCGAACTCGTACCAGAGCTATTCCGGCGGAAGTTGGATGGCGTGACATGGTGACCCTCCCCCTCGGCGTCGGCGCGTACAAGCGCAACTATGCGGGCGAGCCTGAAGTGAGGCTCGAGAACCGCTTTCTTGAGGCCAACCCGACCAATTTGCGCGAGCGTATTGCGCTGCTGACGCGCCCCGGCACGGATGAGCTTGCTTATTTCAGTGGCGGCAACATTCGCGGCAACTACTCGAAACTCGGACTGTTCGACGGTGATCTGTTTGTCGTGTCCGGCGAGAACTTATACCGCTACGCGACCGACGGGACGAAAACCCAAATCACCGGCATAATCAACGGCACGGGCCATCCTGAAGTCACATGGATGAAGGGAATTGGCTACGAGTACCTGTTCATCGCCGACGGTCTTCTGCTCCAGTTCTACGATGGCGGCTCGCACGCTACCGGGACGTTGACGCTCGCAGGCGGAGCCATCACCAACCAAGTCGTGCGCGTTGGTGACACCTACTACAGCTGGAACGCGAACGTCGACAACAACAGCCCAGACGGAACCGCGACGCATCCGTGGCTTGCGCTGCTTGGCGGCACGGACGCGGAGTCGCTGGCCAACCTGGCGAAGCTCATAAACTTCGACGGCGTGCGCGGCGTGGACTTCAGCACGACGCTGGGCGGTCCAAGCTCCATAGTATCAGCCACCAGCACGCCGACAACGCTGGTCGTTACCGCCTTCAGCGTGTACGCAGACGGCAACGCGATCGTGACCACAGTCCCGTCGGGATCGTTCCTGACTTGGGGCGGTGGTACGCTGGCGGGCGGTGGCACGCACGCGCTGAGCGGCGTTGCTGTGCCGGACGGCGTTGGTATCAAGGCACTCGCCACCGTCTCTAGCTTTGTGCTCGCGTCGGTCGCCAATTCACAAATGTTCTTCTGGCTTGAACCGGGCGCGACGACGATCGATCCGCTCAACTTTGCCGAGAAGGAATCCAACCCCGACAACATTGTGGACATGTTGACCGTCGGCGATCAGGTGATGATTACAGGCCAGGGATCCACGGAGAACTGGTACGCGACAGGCGACCCTGACGCGCCATTCTCTCCCGTCGCAGGGCGCGTCTATGCGCGCGGCACCGTCGATGGAACGACCGTGGTGGTGAAGGACAGCGTCATGTGCATCGGCGATGACGGTATCGTCTACCAGATGGGCTACTCGTCCGGCTCCAGCGTCCCATGGGGCACGCACCGCGTCAGCAACAACGGCATTGAAGAACGCATCCGTACACAGTTGCGCCGCGAACAAGGACTTGCAGCATGATTATCTTCGAAGATGGCCTCTCGCACTATGGCGCCACGTCTTCTGTCGCGAAAGCAAACATGCTTTCTGGAGTGTGGGCGGAACTTCCAAGCACCGGCACGCAAGTTTTTGGCGGTGTTCCGGCGTGGGGTGCGCGAACGCTCGGCTCATTGGCGGCTTCAAATCACGGAGACTTCAATGGGCTGCGTCTCGCGCTCCCGTCGACTTACACCGCGTTGTTGGTGTCGTGCGGCTATTCGATGGAGACTCTGCCCGCCAGCAACAACTTGAACGCCATTGTACATTTTCGCACTGCCGCAAACGCGAGCATCGCTTACGTCTGTGTAGAGTCTAACGGCGCAGTTTCGCTGCGCGGCTCTGACGGCACTGTTTTGGCACAGACGGCTGGGCCGGTCATCGTTGCGCAGACCTGGCAGTTCATCGACATGAAAATTGATACGGTTGGCGAAACTTTCGTCATGTACGTTGATGACCCCGACACCCCAGTAATGAACGTGTCGGGCTTGTCGCTGGCGAGCGCGGCGATAGGCCAGCTGCGGTTTATCGACGGTAGCCTTACGATCAATCGAGAAGGTACACCGTGGATAACGGACATTCGTGTACGCGACACGACTGGTACTTATAACAACGGCTTCGATGGCGACATTCGGATTGCGACGTTGTTTCCGAACAACGACACCAATGTAGCCGGATGGACGGCGCGCCCGCGCAAGAAGCTCGGCACTGGCATTCTGGACAACCGCGCGAACACCAATTCGTGTGTGACAGCAGCCAGTTCGACGCAGACCGACCTTGGCAGCGGCGATTTTACGATTGAGCAGTTCGTCCGCTTCTTCGCGCTTCCGACGGGCTCTAATAAGGCGCAGATCTTCGGCAAGTGGGACGAAACCAACAATCGCCGCAGCTATCAGCTTTACATGGGCGGTCCGACGCTCGAGAGCGGTACGACGGTGTTTCGCATCTCCACCGACGGCCAAGCCGGAACGGTCGCCGAAATCTTCCAGTGGCCGTGGACGCCTGAGCTAAACCGCTGGTATCACGTCGCTGTTTCGCGCGCGAGCGGCGAGACGCTGTTCTTCATTGATGGTGTACAGCAAGGCTTGCCAGCGGCGGACGCCAACACCTACTTCGCCGGCGCCGCGACGACCTCCATCGGCGCGCAATGTGACGGTACGACAAGTGCCATTGCAAACACCGCGCTCAACGGCTTCATCGACGAAGTGCGTCTGACGGTCGGATTCTGCCGCTACGACAGCAACTTTACGCCGACCACAGTGCCTTTCCCGCGCAACAGTACGGACGACCCTGACTTCGCCGACGTGGCGCTACTGTGTGGCTTCGACAGCGGGGTAAACGACGAATCCAGCTTTGGGCGCCTTATGACGGCGCGCAACGGTGCGGTGCAGAACACGCCCGACGACGGTTCGTTTGCATATCAGACAATCAACCAGCACACGCCGCGCGACGACACGTTCATTGAAGCTGCACTCATCCCCGCCGAAGGCACGTTTACCCTCACCGGACTGCCAACAGCGGGTAAAATTGTCACCGTTGGAACGAAGGACGGCAGCACGGCCGCTGTCTATACGTTCGTGGCCGCGCTCACCACTGCGTTCGACGTTCTTATCGGCGTCGACGCAGACGCCACAGTTGCCAACCTCGTCGCTGCGATAAACGCGGCCGCAGGAGCGGGGTCACTGTACGGCACCGGCACGACGGCGAATTTCGACGTGAGTGCGGTACAGCTTCCCGTTGACCAGATGCTTGTGACGGCCAACACACCAGGGACCGCCGGTAACGCAATAGCTTCCACCACCAACGAGCCGAACGGCTCTTGGGGCGGCGCAACGCTCTCCGGCGGCGAGGATATTCCCGGCGCGAGCGAGTTCAGCTTTGATCGTCTCCCTCCGGAAACGACGGTGATACGTTCGGTTTCGGTCTTCACGCGCAACTTCAAATCCGACACTGGAACGTGCTCCGTGCAGTCTTCCTTCGTGGGGCCGCACGGCGCGGCGACGGCCGGCGCAGACAACAGCATTGGCACCAATCCAAGCTACTACCAAGACCACTATGAGACCGATCCCGATACCGGCGTGGACTTGACCCCGACAACCATTATTGGCGGAAGGGTGCGGGTAAACCGCACGACTTAAGGTGTGGTATGACCGTGGCGCTCGCTGCGCGAACATCTCAGGTTGCTGCGCTGGTTTCGACGCCGTTCAAACAGGCGCCGTCCCCACGCACATCTCAAGTCGCGATGCTGGTTTCATATGCGCCGCCTTCGGCGCGCAAGGCGCAGACGACTCAGATTGCCGGTTTGGTCGCTCTCCAACGTGAGGTTTATACCGTGCCTGGTACATCCCAAGTCGTCATGCTTGTCGCTTACAAGACTGGTGTTCCAGACCAAAGCCGCACGCGCGCGTGGTCGTTTACGCTCGACGGTCATACGTTCTATGTGCTGAACCTCGGCCCTGAAGGTACGTTCGTCTACGACATATCGACCCAGCAATGGGCGCAGTTCGATACGCAAGGCTTCGGCCAGTGGAACCTCGTCAACGGAACGATGTGGGGGCAGAGCCGCATTGTCGGCGGCGATTCCGTTAACAGTTATGTGTGGGAGCTTAACCCGTCCGCCGTGCTTGACGAGGAATGGCGCGACATCGCGCATGTGGTGACCGGCGGCGTTCAGACGCGCTCGCGCACCTTCCACTCTGTTGAGGCGCTGCGCGTCACCGCGTCAGTTGGGCAGATTGATGAAGTCAACGGCGCGACGTTCACGCTTAAGTACAGCGACGACAACGGTAAGACCTGGAGCGATCCGTTCACGATCGAACTGACGCAGGGTAACTATGACGACGAGCTGGCCTACCGCTCGCTGGGTGCGTTCATGGCGCCCGGCCGCATCTTCGAACTCAGCGACAGCGGTGGCCTGATCCGCATCGACGGCGCGGATGTGTTTGTTGACGGCTTCGACGAGGACAACAACGCGCCCACCCAGCCGAACGGGAGCTAGGTGTGATTTCCCGCGTCGACCCGCTGCATTGGCAAGTCCCCATCACGGACAAGAATGGCTTCCCGACCCCTGAGTTCCAGCGCAAGTGGGCGCAGCAACACGACGTCAACAGCAGTGTCCCCGACGTGTCGGGCGGCGCGGCGGGTGCGCTGCTCTACAAGCTCTCCTCCGCCAATCTTGATGTGGGTTGGTCGACGGGGTTGGTGTGGGATGAGACGAACGACGTGTTGTCTATTGGCGTCGGCGCTTCAGGTGGTCTACGGACACAAGTCCTCTACGACCCGTCCGCGCTAAACGCGGGGGCGGTCATTAACAACTGGCAGACCGTCGGTGGCGCAAACACTTCACAAAACATCATTCATCTGAATTACGGCTTGCAGCTTACGGGCGCGAATAATGCGCTTCACGCTGTTGCTACCCAAGGTGCCGTTCTTTGGGACAGTACCGGCGCGCTGCTTGACGCGACAGGTAGCTATTCCAATGTTCGGGCGCGCGGCACGACGGGCGGCGTTATTAGCGATGCGCGGGCTTCACGAACCCAGATAATCACCTCCGGCGCTGCGCAAGTGACCGTTGGCGAAGGTCTTCTGGCAGAGAGTCCGTCAATCAGCAACACATCAACAATAGGTACGCTCTACGGCGCGCGCATCAAGTCCCAAAAGACCGGCGCGGCGGTAACGAAGGGCTACGGCGTCTATGCAGAGGGCACATCCGACCTCAACGTCCTCGCCGGCCGCACGACCATTGGCTCCGCAGCCGATCCCACAGCATCTGTCGCGCTCGATGTGAACAGCACCACCGGCGCGCTCCTCCCGCCGCGTATGACAACGACGCAGAAGAACGCGCTCACGCCCACCGCCGGGATGATCGTGCAGGACACGACGCTGGGGAAGCTGCAACAATATCAGGGCAGTGCGTGGGCTGACATCGGCACGGGGTCGGGCGGCGGAGGGGGCGGTAAAGTCACGGTTCCCCAGCACGGGTTTAGCGGCACGAGCGCCTTTGCGGCGAATGACTACATTCTGCTGGGTTTGTTTCTGCCCGCTGGTGCGGTGGTAGATCGTGTTGGTATTGCTTGGGCTGCTGCGAACGCCACCGCCAAGTGGGCTGTGGCAATATACGGCGGAACGCTTACGACAGTCACGACCAACTATGTGAATGATTCTCTAATCACCGGTACGACGGCCAATGTCGTCAACTGGGCCACTCTCACGTCAGCGTTCACTGCTCCCGCAGACGGGATTTACTGGATTGGGGTGTGGTGCGACACCGCGGTTTCCGTATGGGGTACAACAAACCACAGACAGGCGTTTTGGGCCGACGCAAGCCGAACGGGGGCTAATAACCCGGCCGCTAGTTTCAACACCAACGGGGCTGGAACTTATGTGTCGGTCAAATACCCGTGACAGATAAGCGCGTTAAGCTGCTCAATTTCGTGGTGAACCAGCCAGAGGTACTCACCAGCCTGGCGCCCGGCTTCGATCATGTCGACCTCGCCCCGTTCTTTCGCGATCACCGTAATGTCGTTCTCGGTAATGAGCACGGACTGTTGTTGTTCGGCTGGCGCGGCAACCACACTTACGAGATGCACTACCTGTTCACCGCCTCCCTACGCGGCCCCGACGTGCTCAAGGCGACGAAGATGGCGCTTCACACCATGTTTACAAGACACGGCGCGGCTGCTATATGTGGCTCTACGCCTCGTGAAAATCGCGCCGCTCGCGCGATGAACCGCGCTCTTGGCGCCCGGCCCGTCGGCGTATCCACGGACTCTTTGGGCCGCGCCTGCATCGACTACATACTTGAGCGCGACCAGTGGGCGATATTATTGGCAGCGTCGTCGGGGGCATTGGCTCCCTGTTCGGCGGCAACAGCAGCGACAAAGCGGTCAATCAGGCCGCTCTAACCGGCTTCAACTACCTCAAGGGTAATAATCTCACCAATCAGGTGCAGAATGACGCCGTAGGCGCCAGCCAGCAGGAAGGCAACATCAGCAACTCGCTGTTGCAGTTGCTGGGGGTGCAGCCGATGACTGGTCAGACCCAGAACGGCTTCAACAACTACCTGAACTCCACCGGTTACAACTTTATGTTGGACTCGGGCTCCAAGGCGATCACGGGTAATGCGGCGTCGCGCGGCATTCTCAACAGTGGTTCGACAGCCAAGGCGTTGACGCGGTACGGCCAGGACGTCGGCACGCAATACTTCAACAACTATCTGAACCAACTTTCCGGCGCGAATAACGTTGTCAGCAACCGCGTGAACCAAGGGCTCACGTCGACCGGACAGATGGCTGCGGCCGGCACCAGCGGCGGCGGAAACGCGGCAAGTGCAATGACGTCTGGTAACGCTACGCAAGGGGCGAGCGGCTTCGGCAACATGATCGGCAACGTCGCCAGTCTCGCGACTATGTTCCTGTAGGAGACCGCCGTGGACATCAGCAAATCGGTTCAGACGGGGATTGAATCGGCGCAGGCGCTAACCGACCAGCGTCGCAAGACGATGGCGTATAACGCCCTGCAAAAGGTCTACGGTGACATCGCGGGCGATCCCGCGGCTGCGCTTCAAATGCAGACGTATGGCTTCAACGACCAAGCCAACCCTCTCAAACTGCAAGGTATGGACCTCGAAAACCAGGGCGCGAAGCAGACACTCGACTACAACGCTCTCGCCAACCCGTTGAAGCTAGAAGGTCTCCAGCTCGGAAACACCAGCCAAGATCTGACGAACCAGAAAACCGGCTTCGACGTCGCGCACCAGGGCGAAGCTTTCACCAACGATCAGGCGCAGAAGAAAGCCCAGACCGCGGCGGAATATGCCGCCGCAGCCAGCTCGAACGCATCAACGGCGAAGACACAGCAGGAAACGGCGTTCAGCGCCTCCGACCGCGCCGCCCTCGCGGGCTCGTACATGGTCGGCGCAATGATCGATGCGCGCAAGAAAGGCGCGACGCCGGAGCAACTGACCCAACTTTACGACAAATACGCGCCGCAAATCGGCAAAATTGACGCTGTAGACCCGCAGCATCTCGCTATGGTGCGCCAGGCAATCGCGACCGATCCCGACCGCGCCCTGCCCTTCCTACAGCAGCAGCTATCCGGCGCGGGCAGCACGCTTGATCCGCAGACGGCCGCGTTACTCGGCACTACGTTCCTTCGCACCGGGATGATGCCCTCGCTGGGGCAAGGAAAAGCGGGTACGGCGAACCGCATCCTCGTCGCAAAAACGGCCGCGCAGCAGGCCGCGAGCGAGGGTAAGACGGGCGACGACGTCGTTGACGAACGGCAGACTTACAAGTCGCGGCAAGCGTACCTTACCGATCTCGCGAAATCGTCTCCTACATCGGCCGGCGGGCTTACGCGCTCGGCGGGCGCCGTGCTCGCTCACATGGATACGCTGGACCAGTACATTGGTGCGCTTCAGAACGGCGACGTTCGCGCGGCCAACAGCCTGAACCAGGAGTTCAAAAAGCAGACCGGCAAAGCCGCGCCTACCAACTTCGACGCCCAGAAGATCATCGTGACCGACGAACTCACGCGCTATCTCATCGCGCGCGGCGGCACGGGCGGCGATCGCGCAGAGATGAAGGACCAGATTTCGAAGGCGAGTTCACCTACGCAGCTGCGCAACGTCATCAACACTTGGAAAGACGACATGGTTGGGCAGCTTGCAGCACAGCGCCAACAGGCCGACGCCTTCAAAGCCACCGACCAGTTCGACAAGCAGCTTACGCCGCGCGCGCGCGAACTGCTGAGCAGCCACGGCAGCGGCTCCAGCGGCGGCGCGGACGGTTGGAAAATCGAAGTGGTGCAGTGATGCCGAAATATCGGATTACCGCACCGGACGGACATACCCTCGAGATCACAGCGCCCGACGGCGCGTCGCAAGCCGACGTGTTGGCGTATGCGCAGAAGAACTACCAGCCAACAGCAGCGCCAGCCAACGGGCAAGACCAGGGTGCAGGCGGCGCGTTCCTCCACGGTCTCGCCAACACTGCGACGTTCGGACTCGCCGACAAGGGCCTCGCCCTTATGGAGTCCGGCCTCAGCCACATAACGCCCGGCCCCAACGAGAGCTACGGTGACGCTCTCCAGAACGTGCAACGGACACAGGGCGCGACCGCCGAAGCTCACCCCATTGCGAACATCGCTGGCGACGTGGCGGGCGCGGTCGGCACCGGCTCTGCGCTGGAGCGTGGCGCTGTTGCTGCGGCCTCGCGCGTGGCACCCAACGCGGTTAACGCCGCGCGTGAAGCTCTGACGCTACGCCGCGGCCAGACGGCGGCTAACCTCGCACGCCTCTCTGCCCGCGGTGCAGGCACCGGCGCCCTATTTGGCGGCGCGCAGGGCGCTGTGGACGGCGCTGGTAACGACGGCGTAACCGGAGCGGTAGAGCAAGGAGCGGAAGGCGCTGGGCTTGGCGCGGCTGTAGGTGCCGTTACAGGTCCGCTTGGCGCGGCTATTCCCAAGGCCGCGAGCGCGGTCAAGACAGCTTTCAGCGGCGTTTCCCAGCGCGCGATCAAGGTGCTTGCCGACAAGCTCGACGAGACGCCCCAACGTCTTATGACGATGATCTCGGATTTCCGTAACTCCACCGGCCGCGCGCCCAGCATCGCCGAGATACTCGGCGCCAAGTCCATCGCCAACGTCTCGGACATCCCGGCCAACTACCAGGAAGCCGGCTTGTCAGCTCAAAGTGCAGCAGACGCCAACGTACAAACACTTCCCAAGCGGCTCAGCGCGCAGGTGGCCGGCACTGGCGACACCTCGAACACCAACCTGCTCCGCACCCAGCAGGACGCGGTAATGACGAACGCCATGAAGCCGATCCGTCAGGCGCCGGTGGTCGTCCACGCCGACGACCTTGATCTTCTCAACGACCCGCGCGTGCGCAGCGTCGTTCGCTCCGACCCTGAGTTGCGCGGTAAGTATGACGAAATGCTGGATACCCTCACCGACCCCGAAGGTCAGCCGATAAGCGGCGCGTTGTCCGATGCGCTGAATATCAACGATTTCGAGAACCTCCGCCTCTCCCTGCGGGGTAAGCAGCAGGCATTTAGCAATCCCAACAGCAGCGCCTACAACCCCGTCCGCGCCAAGCAGTTTGGTAAGTTGGCCGACGACATCTCGCGCTATGCAGGCAAGCAGGTGCCTGAGTATGGCGACGCGCTCGAGCAGTACGCGCGTCACGAGCGCTTTATCCAAGGCTTCGACCACGCCGCCGCAGGCAAGGACGTCAGCGCTGTTAGCGATATGGGGGATATTCGGACGCTCAACTCCCCCGAGGCCCGCATGGGCCTTGAGGTTGGGGCGCGCAGTCGCCTCGTACAGCAGGCCGGATCCAGTGAATCCGGCGCCGTTCGCACTGCAAACGAGATGCGCCAGGACGCCGGTTTGAGCGACCGTCTCAATCAGCAGATGGGCGGCCGCGCACGTCCGCTGCGCAGGATTGGTGAATTTGAAGCAACTGCAACACGGAATCTTAATTCGCTTGCTCCCAACAATGTTGTCAGTAAGCATACTGAGACGTCGCGCGCATCGAGCCAACTACTCGAAACAGCCGCTGCGACAGTCGGAAAAACGCTGACGGGTTTCAAAACCCACGTCCTTGCGCGGCTCCTGACCGGGAGCCAACTCCGGCCCAGTACTGCGAACAAAATTGTGGCAATGCTCGTCGACCCGAACCAGCGGGACACCGCTATTCGGATGCTCGGTAACGCACGAGTCAGCCAACAGAAGCTGTATCGCATCCTCCAGAGCGCTGCTCAGGCGTCTGGAATCGTGGGCGGTTCGGCGGCTGCTGGCACCGTGAATACCCTGAACGGTGGGGGGCAGTGATGCTGGCCCAGGTGGCGACCCACGCCCAAAAAGCATTAGATAACGCTCCTGTTTTGACGTATAGCGGCTCTACGACCGCCCTTTTCTTCTGGGGGTTGCATCTTAGCGACATAGGAGTCATTGTCTCGTCCGTAGCGTCCGTATGTGGCGTTGGGCTACAGTTTTACGTCGCTATAAGCCGCGCGCGGTCGACGCGGCGACAACAGGAGACAGATAACGATGTCGAAGGGCTATAGCGACGCAGAGTTGCGCCGTACGATCAAATTGTTCAACAAGGCCAAAGGCAGCGTCACCATCGCAGCTGGCTTGGCGAAAGTACCGCGTCCTACTTTCCAAAGCCGATTTAACGCGGCACGCACCAAGTTCCCCAAGCTGCTGAAGAAGTTCGACCGGCCCAAGAGCGCCAATCTCGGTTTGACAAAGCAGCAAAAAGATCAGGCTTTTGAGGCTTTTTGTGCTTACAACTATGTGAAGGCACACGCAGCCAACAGCCTCAGACTCCCCGAAAAAACATTCAGCAATCGCCTCGCTGCGTATGCTCTCGAACACGGCGTCGACCTGACCAAGCTCAAGCCTGCACCAACGCTCGCCGACGACGTGGCGACGCATCGCACCAGCACAGAGCATCAGTCGGCCCGCGCCAAGCTGAAGGACGCAACACGACGCATAGTCGAGCTTGAGGACAAGATCAAAGACCTCGAATGGGCGGCGCAGGCATCGTTCGCGCCGGCGCAATGGACCCTTCCGACGCATCCGCGGAAGAAGCGCGAGCACATGCCCTATCTGCTCACCTCGGACTTCCAGGTGGGCGAAGTCATCCGCGCGGAGGAGACCGAAGCGGGCTATGGCTACGACTCCGACATCTTCCGCCGCCGTTACCGCCGCCTCATCGACACTACTATCTGGTTGTCGCTGGAGCACGCCGGTACGACTTGGACCTACCCCGGTATCATCTACTCCCGCGGCGGCGACACGATCTCCGGAGGTATCCACGACGAGCTTCGCGAGACCGACGACATGACGCCCATTGAGGCGTGTGAGTGCGTTTTCGAGGAAGAAAGCGCGGGTATCGAGAAGCTGGCCGATGCGTTCGGGCGCGTTGAGGTGAAGTCGCCGGATGCGGCGGGCAACCACGACCGCGACACGTTCAAGCCGCGCAGCAAGAAAGCCGGAGCGCACAGCTACGACCGCCTCATCAGCTACATGCTCCGCCGTCACTTCAAGAACGACAAGCGGGTGACGTTCCAGACGTCCGAGAGCTTCGACGTGCTGTTTCCGATCTACAACATGAACATCCTCCTGACCCACGGCGATCGCATGGGCTCGCGCGGTGGCCAGGGCTTCATCGGCCCGGCTGCGACGATCCTGCGCGGCGCACAGAAGGTCATCATGGAGCAGGCCGCACTTGGGCGCCGCGTCGACCGCGTCGACCACGGCCACTTCCACACGCCGATCATCATGGACTGGGTGCTCAGCAATGGTTGTCTGCCCGGCTACAGCGAATACGCCAAGTCGTTCCGTATGCGCCCGACGCCGCCTGTCCAGATGCTGCTCTACCACCACCCCGACCGCGGTGTGGTCGACTACAAGCCCATCAACCTCGTGGAGGCGTGAGTGGACAATGTTCTGGCGACCCTAGCCGTCTTCGCTTGCGGGATGTTCTGCGGCGCCTGTGCGCTCGTCATGCTGTTACGCAGGCCGATCTAACTACTTAGGAGACTGAGACAATGTCACAGGATTTAGATTTCGTCGTTGGCGACAACGCCAAGCAGCAACTGGTCAGCTTCGTCGAGCGCGTCGAGCGGCTCGAGGAGGAGAAGCAGGGTCTCGCCGAAAACATCAAGGAAGTGTTCGGCGAGGCCAAGAGCGTCGGCTTCGACGTTCCCACCATGCGCAAGGCGATCAAGCTCCGCAAGATGGACCCGGAGAAGCGCAAGACCGCCGACGCGATGCTGGACACATACATGCACGCGCTTGGCGACGCAGAGAGCGACGAAGCTGAGGAAGACTGATGATCATCGTTCCCGAACTGGAGACGGTGTTCATTCTCGTGCCTCGCACGGGGTCCGGTACGCTCTACCGCGAACTGCGCCGCGTCTATCCCAAGTCCATGCTGCTCTACCGACACATGGAAGCGGACGGGTGCCCGCGTGGCTACGACCGATGGCGGCGCGTGGGCTTTGTACGCCATCCTCTCTGGCGGCTGTGGAGCCTCTACAAGTTTCTCCGCGACTTTGGAGGCGGCGCGCAGGTACAAGGCGGAGGTGCAAGTCTGGATGCTCGGCGCATCCGCAAGCAGGCGTCCTGCTCATTTGAGCAATGGCTGCTGCACAACGCAGAGCCGTTCACCACGCCACACAGCCTCAACGGCGACGCCGCTTATTGGCCTGTGCTGTCGCGGATAAACCCGACGCCGGAAAATAAAATCAGCCAGTTCGACTATCTGCGCCCCGACCTCGGAACCACGGTGCTCAAGTTTGAGAATCTTTCCAAGTACATGGAGGGGTGGGGCCTGAGCGCGGAAAATCACAACAACTGCACCACTCCGAATGACCCGCCGCACAGCAATCGCCGACCATCTCAACAAATACTGCTCATGGGACATCGCTCAAACATGTCGCCCGATTTAAAGCCCGTTGGGTTCGACCCGGCGGAGTCGAAGCGCCGAAAGGAAACGCCGATCTACAGCGGCGTTCTACGTTATTTCCCAGACGCGCTCGCGGCCGTCGCTCGGCTGTCGTTCAAGGGAAACGAAAAGCACAACCCCGGCCAACCGCTGCACTGGGCGCGCGGTAAATCGACAGACCACGGCGACTGCATCGTCCGCCACCAGCTTGAGCCGGATGTGATTGACCCGGAAACGGGGGAGTTTCACGCCTGCGCCGTTGCGTGGCGCGCGCTGGCACAACTTCAACTGCTCGAGGAAAAGAGCAAGGAACGGACCAATGAACCTCTCCCCTCGTGACCGCGACGCCATGATCCGCACCGTCTGGGGCGAATCTCGTGGCGAGAAGATGGCGGGGCAGATCGCCGTTGCGCACGTCATACTGAACCGCGCAGAGCAGCCTGCATGGTGGGGCTCTACGCCTTATGACGTCTGCCACAAGCCCTACCAGTTCTCCTGCTGGAACCACAGCGATCCCAACGCCGCGCAGATTGCAAAGCTGTGTGAGAGCGACGACGCTTACCAATCAATCGGCGCGATCGTGGACCACTGCGCGCGCGGCATAGAGCCGGATCCGACGGCCGGTGCGGACCACTACAAGGTCATCGGCACGCACGCCTCGTGGGACAGGTCTACGTCAGGCCAAGCGTCCGTCGTGATCGGACACCATGTCTTCTACAAGCTGGGTCCGAAGGCGTGAATCAGAATAACGCACCATAAACGGGTTCCATGAACAGGTGCGTGATGATGCTCGTCGCAACGACCGTAGTGAAGTCGTATTTCCAAAACATATAGCACTTGACCGCTGACAGCGCGGCGTAGCGCAGCAGCCAGAACGCCACAAGGTTTGTTGAGACCACGCCGGCGCTGAGCAACCCAAGCTCCCATACGAGCTGGATAGCCGCCGCACAGGCTATGACAGCCCACATAGCGCCTCGCCGGCGTCGCACAAGCGCCACAAGTCCGGCCATTAGTAACAGACGGTAGACTACGTTCTCGGCGAATGACAGCGGGACGTAGATCATCAGCCGTTCGGCCGTCGGACGATGCACCAGCTCCAAATAACTCGCCGGAAGCACACTGCGAAAGACCACGGCGTCCAGCAGCGTTGCCGCTGTAGCAAGGACCACGGCGCCAATAACGCTTATGCCCAGCGCTTCGCTCCACCTCAGCTTCACAACGCGCAGACCGGCGCGCTGCGTCAGGTACAGCCCAGCAAGCCCTATCGCGGCGACGAGAGCGGCGCGGATGTACCAGGGTGTCGTGTTGAGCGGGCCGAGCGCAGCCCAAACCGGCGCGGCGGCTGCGCATATCGCCGCCACGATGACAAACCCGAACCCGGCCCAGGCTTCTCTGCGTTCCATTTCGGAACGCTACCTGCGCCTGCTTAAGGAGAAGTTACCTGTGACTTGGCGGCGGCGTGGAGTTCGAGGACAGAGGCCTCCAGCCGATTCAACTGGTCGGCGTTTTCTCGCGCGGTGGCGTAGTCGTCGGCGATGTCGCGGGCAAACGGACGCCATGCAACGCCTGCGCAGGCGTCATCAGGTTGGCCGGGGGCAATCCCGAGACTAGAAGGGTCGTGGACGCCGGCCGCGGCGGCGTTGAGCACGCGCACAAGGCCAAAAGTGATGCAAGTAGAGCTATCCGAGACATAGTGGTCGACCTCCGTGTAGATCTTGTGGCGCGCATCTTCTTCCTTTTGACGCGCCTGCGCGGCCACGACAGCCTGTTGCTGCGCGAGATCGGCCTGCTTCTTCTGTGCGGCCAAGGCGGCGCTGACAGCAGCTTTCTCAGCCTCTACAGATGCAAGCACGAAATCGTCGAACTGCTTCTGCTTAGCAGCGACTTGGGGCAGGTAGACGCCCTTGTCGACGGCGTGTGTCGTCCACACGGCCGCGCCGCCGGCGACGATCGCTGCCAGCCCTGCCGCGGCTACATAGCCCCAGACACCGCCTAGAAGGCTTCCTAGCAACTTACCCATTCGACGTGTCCTTTGGCTTTTGCTCGGTGATGCGCCCGAGGAACGCGCCCGCGAAGATCGCAATGGCGACGACGCGCGTGAACCAGTCCGGCAGGTAGTCCCGAACGTCGTGACCCAAGGTAAGCAGAGCCACCTGGAGAGCAGCGCCGCCCGCGATGAAGCGAACTGACAACCAGCGCCAGCTGTCCCGCCAGTCGGTTACCCTCTGACCTTTGAACGGCCAAACCATCAACAGCCCACGAAAAAGGCGCAGCGCACTATGTCGCTACGCCTCACTTTCGTCAACCTTAGCTTAGAGCGCCGCGGCGAGCGCGCCCAGCAGATGCTTCGCCACCGAGCGGCCGAGTTGATCGTAGTCCAGCGCCATCGGCGGGAGTGTGTCACCCTTGTCAAGCAACTGGGCACCGCTCACCGGCTCGGTCTGTGACGCTCGCGAACGCCGAGGTGTTTTGACTTCGCTAGCTGTAGCGGGCTGCGTTTCGACCTCAGCAACCTCAGCGCCCTCGCCCGCCGCAGCCTCCATCTGCTGCCGCACGCCCGCGGAGAACATGCTGCGTGCCTTCACAGACGCCGGCACTTCTTCGGCCTCCTCGGCCTCCTCGGCCTCCGCAGGGGCTGCCTGCAAGGGAGCGCCGCGCAACTGCGTGACGATGCGCTCACGCTGCCCGGTTGGCGCAACATCTTCGATGTCGGTCTGCGCCGGTCGGCCCCATCCCTTCGGCTTCACCGGCGCCGCAGTGGCGGCGTGCTCCGCCTCCGGCGATGCGGCGGAGGCTGCGTTACCCCACCCCTTCGGCACGACACGACGCGGCGCTTCGGCCGCGTCAGCCTGACGCGATAATTTTGCTACGGTCATGTCTGTCTTCCTCGTCTCACTTGCCGCCGTCTCCCCGGTGGCCTGGGCCTCTCCGTCACGGAGAATTTCGTTGTTCAGGCTTCGCAATAAGCGTCCCTGCGTCGTATCTTTATCGCGTAGAGCTTGTAACGCAAGCTCGTCTATGGTGTCACGCACCACAAGTATGTGGTTAATGACACGCAGCGCTTCGTTTCCCTGTCTCCACACGCGCTTGCGGAACTGGTCGTATAGCTCGAGATCCCAGATCGGCGACAGCCAGCAAATGTGGGCGCAGCTGCTGTATTGCAGGTTCAAGCCATGACCGGCGCTGGCCGGGTGACAGGCGAGCAGCTGGATTTCGCCACGGTTCCAGCGCTCCTGAATCTCGAGCGTCTGCTTCTCACCGACGCCCTTGCCGATATAAGCGAGCCGGTCGCCGAAGTGAGCACGCAGGCGCTCGATGTCGTGGTTGAACTCGTAGGCGATCAACAGCTGCTGCCCGGCCAGTTCCTCCACCAGCTCGTCGAGTGCGTCGAGCTTGGTGTTATGGATCGGCGATACGGTGTGCTTGTCGTCGTTCATGTAGACAGCACCATTCGCCATCTGCTTGAGCTTGCTGTAGACGGCGGCTGCGTTCGCGCCGGTCACCACGCCTTCAGGCAACTCGGCGAGCATGTCCTTCTTCATCTTGGAATAAACGGCGCGCGCGGCAGGCTCAATGTCCAGTTCGCGGATGTCGTCGACCAGCGGCGGCAGCTCCAGGTAATCCTCCGCGCTCATGCGGAGAACATAGGGCTTGATCTTCGCTTCAATGCGGCGCTCGGCGCCGGGCTGGAGGTTGTAGTCGAAGCCGTTGAAGTCCACCTGGAAGTAGGCATCGCGGTAATGCGTGATGTATTTGCCCAGCGCCGCGCCGTCGTCGAGCACCAACATCTGACCGAATAAGTCCATGTAACCGTTCGGCGCCGGCGTGCCAGTGAGCCCCCAGCGCCGCGCAACGTTCTTGAGCCGCGGGCGAAGCGCCTTGTGTCTGGCGGCGCGGGCATTCTTGAACTTCGTCAGTTCATCGATGACGACCGTATCGAACGGTAGCGCGCGGCCGAAGAACCGCTCGCCCAGCCACTGCACACCCTCAGGGTTGATGAGCCACACATCTGCGTCGTCCTTGAGCCGATCGGCCTTCTTGGCCCCGTGTAGCAGGCTGAATCGGAGATCGCGGAACTCGGTCCACTTCTGTCCCTCCTGTCTCCACACCGTCTGGCAGACGCGCAGCGGCGCAATGACGAGCATCTTGCGCGCGACGCCGCGCTCGAGCAGACGGCCGAACGCATCCAGCACGATCGACGTCTTACCGAGGCCAGGGTCCAAGAACAGCGCGGCCGCGCCGTGCTCAACGAGGAAATCAGACGCGCGGCGCTGATAGGCGTGCGCGTTCCACGGCTGATGCGAGGGCTTGGCGCGCCGTGTCGAAGTTATCTGCGACACGAACGTCATAGCCCGCCCCGCACAAATAGCTGATGCGGTGCTGCTGTAGCGGCGACGGCTTGCGGCCTGGCGCTTTGAACTCGACGAACAACGGTCGTCCGCCGGGGACTAGAAACAGAGCATCCGGCCAGCCCGCCGACACGCCGGGCGCGAAGGCCATGCGGATGACCTCCATTCCCAAGCGTCGGGCGTGGGCGATGGTCTTGCGTTGCAGGGTTGCTTCTGCTGCCATTTATGCAGCATAGCGCTACCCCGCTATAACTCAAGTCTCGACGAGAGTGGCGTTTATTGCTTTCGCGAACTGCTCCACCACGCCGGCTTTCGAGCGCGCCACGATCATCAGATATGAGATCGTCGCGTCGTCCGACTTGACAGCAGGCTTCGGAGTGTCGCCGTCCGCCTTGCCCGCCAAGTCGCGCAGTACGTTGGCGGCGGCTATTTCGATGACGCGCGATACGACGTTGTGTCGCCGCGCTTTGTGGATGGTTGTTGTGCTGATACCCAGTTGCCGTGCTGCCCGAGTAATCCCCATCGTTGCGATGAGTTGAAGCAGCTTCACCGGTTTCTCGGTCTCGCCCTTCGTGCGCTCGGTCAATCGTGCGCCCTTCTGACGCACTTTCGCCTTTGCCATCGTCGTCTCCTACGTGAACCCCAAATATGGCGTTACCGTAGGTGCGGCGCAGCAATGTGTCAAGCAGGCACATTTTACCTACCCGAACCGGCATTTGTTAAGGTTTGATCGCGAATAAGCGCAGAATCGGCACTTGTCGTTAGGTCGTGGTGCGAAGATCGTGTCGCTGAACATCGGAACGACCTTTTGTTGCCACTTCTCCTTCAGCTTTTCTTTGTCCGCGACCGGGAAATCCGCGGTGTCTTCTTCACCATTGTCCAAGTACACCATCCGCGTCGTCACAGACTGCGTGAGCTTGTACTGACACATGAACGCGAGCGCGTTTAACTCCATCTGCTCTGCGTTCGAGCCGTATTTTTTACCAGTTTTCCAATCTATTACGTCGCCCGTCATGTCGTCATAGAGCGCCGCTGCGTCGAGAATGTTGCGAAACCACGTCGCCTTCCCGAACCAGCCGGTCGGCCCCCACGACGCGGTGAAGCCCCATTGCTGCTCCACCACCTTGTCGGGGAAGCCGCGCAGTTCTTCGATCAGCTTGGCGGGGAATGAGTGCGCGACTGCCTCCTGCGGAGGCTCTTGGGACGTGCCGGTGACATAAGCCGCAACGCCCTTGTGTATCCGGTCGCCGCGCTCCATCGCCGGCGAACCGGGCTCCGGTATCTTGTCGATGTGCTTCAGCTTGAACTTCAGCGGGCAGAGTTCGTACAGCGCGTAGCGGCTGTAGCTCCATGCGGTCACGCGCATTTCTTCAGGTCTCCCCATGTTGAGCCACGCTTGCCGTCGGACAGCATCGGGACTGTGAGGCGTGGTGCCTCCATCACTTCGGCTAAGATTTTCATTTCGCGATCGGCGTGCTCGGGCAGCGCGGAAATGTTGTTTTCGTCGTAGACGGTCACGAGGAACCGCGACCTCACCTTCGCCGCGTGCCACTCGATGATCGTCTGCTTGGTGTAATCGGCCGCGCTGCCCTGAATCTCGTAGTTGATGAGCTTGTAGATCTTGTCGCGACCGTCCTTGCCCACCGGCTCGGGGAAGTAGAGGCGTCCGCCCCATGTGCGGATCGGCTCGCCACGCTTCACGATGCGCTTGATTTCTTCGTTCAGGACGACACGGCCAGGTAACGCCTTGTTGTGGAACGCCTTAAGCTCCTTCGCCTCCGCCAACGAACAGCGCAGCTTACGCTGTAGCGCAGGCGCGCCGCCGCCATACAGCGACTGGAAGTTCATCACCTTGACCTTGGTGCGCTCAATCTCGCGCTGCGCGACCGCCATAAGCTCTTTGCCCACGAAGGCGTGGACGTCGATGCGCGGATCGTTGTGGTACTGCTGCCAGAGATCGCCCTGTTCGAAGTGGGCGAAGATGCGAAGCTCCTGGCTGTTGAAGTCCCGGTGCAGCCACACCTCGCCCTCGTCGGGCAGCACGAACTTACGCACCAGCGGCAGAGGCAGAAGCTCAAGGAAGTCCGGGTGCCGGTAGCCGTCGTCGCGGCCGTCGAAGTCCTTGCTGATGTTCAGGAAGTTAGGGTCCATCGTACTCGGGCGCCCGGTACGTGTACCGCCATCGCCGCCGCGCGTCTGGTTCCAGTGCGTGCAGATGTAGCCGCCGTTGTCGCGCGCCTGCGTCAGCCACGGGCGCATGAACATCTCGAGACAGGTCTTGAGCCGGTTGCGGTAGCCGAGTGCCGCGGCCACCATGTCTCCGCCGGGACCGGTGAAGTGTTCGGGCAGCAGATTTTCCTTGCTCATCGAAAGCTGGTTGCTCTCGGTCAGCGTCCAGTTGCCCTCCGGCACGATCCCACGCTGAAGCAGGACGTTCGCCACATCTGCGTCGGCGTCGAAGTTCAGCCCGCTCGCGCCCAGCGTCTCGCGCAGCCAGGTCTCGGCGTACGCCATCGCCTGATCGTAATAAGCGACCTGCTCGTCCAAGCCGTTGAGATCGACGCGCATCCCGACGCGCTCGTTCTCCATCAGGATCGGCATAAGTTGGCGCTCGCGATCGTAAGCCGCGCCCATGCCATTTTCCTGGATGATCGGCCAAAGCTCGTTGAACAGGTCCAGCGTGCGCGTTATGTCGCCACAGGCGTAGCGTCCCGCTATGTCGCCAGGCGTCGCGAAGATCCACGCGCCGCACTGCCGCTTCGTGATCTTGCGCTGCCCTGGCGCACTTTTGTTCCACGGATACGCCTCGAGCAGCTGCGCGCCGTGCGCCATGATCCACTCGTCAAGCTCGTCGCGCTCGTCAGGCGGCTGGTGCAGCACCTCCGCTGCCAAGCCCTTAAGGTCCAGCTTGCGGGCGTGGGGGTCGAACAGGAACGCGAGGTACATCGTGTCGTGGACACGCTGCCACGGTAGCTCCGGCAACCCTCCGCCCTCGCAGGCCACGCAGAGGTCGAACTTGGCGTGGTGGCAGAGGATCGGCAGGCCGGAGGCCCAGCAACGCTCAAGCTCCGCCATGGCGTCGCCCGCCGAGCAGTTGTTGCCCGTCGGATGGCCGAACGCCATGTAGAACGGCCGCTCGCCCGGCCAGGCGATTGCGACGCCGACAGGCTTGGGCGGATACGTCGGCCGATTCTTGATCGGATACGTCTCAAAGTCGATGACGATGCAGTCGGGTACTCTCATTGTGTGCGCGCCGCATTGAGCACCAGAAGCATGCTTTCCAGCACGGCGTCTTCTGGTCGTCCGGCACTGAGGTACACTGCATGGTCGCCGTTCGGCCAGTGAGCTACAACGACCTCGTGGCCTGCGTAATTGCCCGCTCGCCACGTTAGAGTTTCGACCTGTGGTAGATTCCACTCTTTAGGCGCTGTAGGTAGTTCAAAAAGAGTCATTGTGTGGGACTTCTCGCTGTACGCCGCCTCGGCTTGCGCTTCGCCTGCTTGGTTTCGTTGTGCTCCGCCCGCGCGATGCGGCGCTTGAGCCACCTCGCCTGCTGGCGCGTTAGGCCAGGAGACACGCGACCTTCGAACTCTGCCTCCACTTTGGGAAGCTGGTCGCGCCAGTCACTCATCGCCGTAGCCCACCCTGGCCTGCGAGCGGTCGCGTTCCTCATTGCGGCGGTTGGCGGCGTCCATCCGCTGCGCGTCGGCGAGGGTGACGAACAGCCCGGCGCGGACCTTGTCCTGCGCCCACATCGACCAGCTGTAGTAATCGAGGAAGATGCGCTGGCGCTCGGCCTGCACCGGGTCAGGGGAGAGCGCGCATACCAATGGGCCGGGCAGCGCCGCCCCTACGGCTGCTGCGCTCGCGGGGAACGAATCGGGATTGGGCTCCGGGACTTTTTCGGGACTTTTGGTGACGACAACGTCGTTTTGGTGCTTTTCCGTTCCTATCTGACGGATAAGTACACCCCGCGCCCACCTACCTAAGCCGCTGATATTATTGTTGGTTGTTGGTCGGGGCGGCGTGATTCGAACACGCGACCCTCTGCTCCCAAAGCCGGTCTGCGTCATAGCAGAACTGTCTACAGTTTCAACCATTTAACCCACCTTCTTACGTTCGTTTCGGGACTTTGTTCGGGACTCTGTGACGCGCTCCAGCGCCGACGCCACCTCAGTATCGAGGACGTGGGCATATTTGGTCGTGGTGCGGATGTCGGCATGGTTCAGCGCCTTCTGCACGAGTTTGAGGTTCCCCGTCTCGCGCAGCAGTTTCGTCCCGAGGTCGTGGCGGAAGTCATGGAAACGGAAGTCTGAGACTCCCGCGCGCTTGCGCAACCGCCGCCACGCCGTCTTCACGCCCGAGTAGGTCAAAGGGTATCGCTGGCCCTTGACGCGGCCCTCGCGCGTGCGGCGCGCGACATAAGTGAAGACGTGTACCGGGTGGTGCCCTACCAGCGGCGCCAGGATCGCCCGGATCTCTGACGTGATGGGAGCTGTGAGGCGCTTACCTCCCTTACCCTCCTTGATGATCCGCGCCGTGCGCCAGTCCACCTCCGACCACTTAAGCAGGCATTCTTCCAAGCGTAGGCCCGACGCCTTGGCAAAAGCGAAGAACGGGGCGTAGTCGGCTCGCGTTGCCAACTCCAGTTTTTCCGGCTCGTCGTTCATAAGCTCGCGCACGCGCTCCTGCGGCTCAGAAAGCCGGTGGGTCTTCCATGTCGGCTCATTAGGTAGGGACGCTCCCCACGCCGCCTTGGCCCGCCGAAAAAGCCGCTTGAGCAGTTCGACGGTCGAGCGGTTGACTGTCGCGTTTGAAACGATCGGACAGTCTTTGAGCTTTGCTTTCGGGTTGCGGACCACATGATGACCGCGGCGCCAATTAACCAAGCGCGCAACTTCGGCGTTGGTGATCTCCGCCAGAGGCTTGTCACCACCGAAGAAAAGAATCATCCGCGCGAAATCTCGCGTCGCGTCATCCGCGCTCGCGAGGTATTTGCCCACCTCTTGATGGTAGCGCCCAGCTGCATTTTCTAGCGTAAGCTGCCCAGTAACGGCGTTCTCTGCGTTAATTTCCAGCCGCGCCCGCTCACGCTGCACCTGCTCTACCTTGGCCGCATCTGCGCGCTTTGTTTTCGCAGTTGAGCCACAAAAGCGACGACCTCTCCACTGGAAGTCGTAGTGGTAGAACGGCGAACCCTTCGGCTTGTAGACGGACATGGGTTGTCTCTCCGTGCCTGGCTTTCAACGAAAGCCAGAATATCCTCGTCTGTGAACATGCGGCGCGGTTTTTTGGTCCCGTGTCCGATGTGGATGTAGCGTATTTCGCCGGCGTGGACGTGCTCAAGCAGTGTTTTCTTGGAGCAACCCAGTTGTTCGGCGGCTTGCACGGGCGTCAACAGCTTGGTCACACCACCTCCACCACAAGCCCTATGGCGAGCCACAGGCCCAAACAGACAACCATCGCGCCAACTACCCACCGGTTCATCGTCGCCTCCTGTGCTTAGTAGAGAGCCGCTTTGTCAGCGCCTCCGAAGTCCGCGCAGCGAGCCTTGCGGCGCTGCATCCGCCGGCTCAGGAGCTTTATAGCCCTGTACCGTCGCCTTCGACGCTTCATCGGCGCGCGCCATCACGATCGCCGCAAGCGCGTCGGGCACCTCCTCGATGGCTTCAAACTTCACCATGTATTGCGAGTTGGCGTCAGGCTCGAGATACAGCCGCGTGATGACGCCGTGCGGCGGGCGCCGCATCGCGGACGACAACTGGCTGACGTATTTCGACCAGCCCTTGACCGACGTCACCGGCAGCTTGATGAACGCGATGTCCGCAGTCTGGAAGTGCTTCGGATCGTCGAAAAGCTCCAGATCGAAGTCGCGCGACCCGCGCTTTGGCGCGTAGAAGCCGGCCGGGATGAGCGCCAGGCGGCGGCGGTTCTGACACGCCTTTCCGCGCCCCTTGTCGGCACTGCCCCACTCGTTATGCGGACAAGCCGAGCACACCTCAGCTTGTGGAACGAAGTATGCGTCGTTCTGCATCGACGGATGCGGCGACATTTCCTCGGGATCGCTGGCGCGGCCGAAGGCGTAACACGTCGGCGCGGCTGCAACGTCAGGGTCGAACTTGTCGGCGTAGTAGGTGTTCTCGTACACCGAATCCAGGATGATGACCGCCGCCTGGTTGCCCGGCAGCTGTTCGTCACCGAACGCCAGCGTACCGCCGCGCGTCGAGAGGAACGTACCACCGTTCAGAGGTTCTTCCTGCGCCCACTTCTGAGCCTGCTCGGCCCACGCTTCGTTGAAATTGACGATTTCCTGTCCCATGGCTGGCTCCTAAATTTTGGTGATCGACACGTCGGGCACGTTGATTTTCTCAACGCCCGGAACGCTTTCGCGCTCTGCCCAAAGGTCTTTGATCGCGGTTTCGTTGATACGCTTCTGCATCAGGTCGAATCGGTCGTTCTTGCGCACCCAGGATGTAAAAACACCCCAGTCCGCGAGCTTCGGAAGCGTCTTCACAACGATCTGCGCGCGGTATTTCAGTCCCGCAGCGCCTGTGTCGTCCGACTTCGACAGGTCGTTGATGATGCTTTCGCGAATCTCGCTTTCGCGTGCCTTCACAGCCGCGACTTCCTTGTCCATCGCGAGACGAAGGCCGCGCACCTCGGCGTATAAATCGGCGCGCTGTCCAATGCTCTTTGGCAACGGCGCTCCAACCTCAAGATTGTCCATAACTATCTCCCGTACCATTACAAGCGGCACAATCGCGCAACCCCATAGCGCCACGCACCTTACCGCTGCCCTGACATAGCTTGCAAGCACTATTTTGAGTCTCTACGCCACAAAGCAGCAAATCGCGTGCCGCCTGTAAATCCCGAATTGGCACGCCCGACGTGCCTTCCGCAGCTGTGTCGGGGTGGGCGCGTTTGACCGCCGCGGCGTAGGCTGTGCGTACCGTCGCAGCATCTGCGCGGGGATCTACTACAAGTAGGACGGCGGCGCGTTCGGGCGTCATCGCCGCGCCCCGTGCTTCGGCCACGCCTTCATCATTCGCTCGAAGTCGGCCTGGGTGATCGGTTCGCGCCAGTCATCAAACTCAGACACGACGAGGTATTGGCGCACCACACCGTGCCACCTGAAGCCGCGCGGATCGTCCTTGCATTGCAGGTAGGGAACACCGGCTTCACGAAGCTCTCGGCTGATGCGCCCGCTTGGCGTCCCACGCTGATACCTGCTGCCCAGCTGCGTCTCGATAATGGACGGGAACATAAGCGCGAGTTCTTCGGGCGTGTACCATGGGCGAATCTGGATACTGGCGACGCCTTCAATAGTCGCTCGCGCCATCGCGGCCAGCGATGCGTTGTTGCTCAACTCGGCAACGCGCGCCCACGCGACCGCCTGGTCAAGCCAAAGCTTGATTGTGTTCTCGGACGCCGTACGCATTTCCTCGGCGAGGCGCTGCACGGGCGTCAGCGACTCCATGTAGGCCATGTATTTCTCAGACGTCATGGGCGCAGAGGCGGGCGGCTTCCAGCCCTTAAGGTCGTAGTTGAGCAACCATCCCAGCAGCGCCTTGGCGCCGCCGTTGCGCTTCCATGCCGAGATGCGATCGTAAAACGCCCAGTCGCGTTTCTTCGGGCAGTCCACGACGATCATGCGCCGATCATCGGGTGAGAATGCACCCACTGCGCGACTGTTCGAGGTGAGGATGTACATGGTGTAGGTCTTGATCTGCCGCGCCGGACGGTATTTCTCGTTCATCGGGCGTTGGAGATCTGAAATCAGCGACTTGAGCACGTCGCCGCCGCGAATCATGTCTTCATGCTCGGCTTCGTTGATAAGCGCGATCAGCGAGCGCTCCAACCATCCTTGGAACTCCGAGTGGAATGCTTTTGATGTAACATCGACGCCATACGGCGCAAACGCATCGCGGATGCACTCGCCCCAAAGCGTCTTTCCACACCCCTGCGGGCCAATCAGCACCAGCGCGAGCGGCACTTTCTCCGCCGGGTTCTGCGCCTTATAGGCCATGAGCTTGAGCGGCAGTTCACGGCTATCGGGTGCTACATTCTGAAACAGGAAGTCGCTAAGTTCCAGAAATGGCTCTACATCGCCGTCAGCCGATTCCCAGCCGGTCCACATGTTCAACGCCGGCCGGCCATGATCGCCCTGCACCGTCACGCCTTCACCGGGGCGGAACAGCACCTCACTGAAGCGCTGCGCGTGTGGATGTGTCAGCCATGTCGCGGCCACGCTGATCGTCTTGGGTGCGCTGCGCTGCTTGCCGCCGACGGTGATGTGCTTCAGCGTGGAGAAGCGCGAGCCGTTGACGAATGAGTCCTTGGGGATGAACAGGCGCGTCTCAAGGTCGTAGACCAAATTCTCCCGCTCTATCCACGCCACGGACTTGTTCAACGCAACCACCTTGGCGTCGAGCGCGCCCAGCGACGGCGCATCCTGTAGGAGCTTGGTGAAGCCCGCGGCGCCGTGCGCCAGCAGGTAGTCGTCCAGCCCCACCTTGCGGTCGCCGTCCTGCGGCAGACGCACCAGGTAACACCGCGCGCCGCGTTTGCGCTGTAGCTCGTCGACGAGACGGGCCTCCGCTGCCAGGATGTTCGGATTCAGAACAGCGTCGCTATCGAAGCAAATATATACATCGCGGCCACGCCACTTCGCCGCGTCAAGCTCCGGTAGGATGTCCTCGCCGTCCATGAAGTTGAACACGCCGCCCAGCGCTATGACCGGGAAGCCCGACAACACGCCAGCCAGCGATTTCTTTTCCCCCTCCGTGATGACAACAGGCTCTGTGCTGTCCGTTAACACCGCTTCCCACGGCACGGTGGGCGGGAAGTAAGCGCGGGTGCCACTCGCCTTCGGCTGGCCGTAGCGGATTGGCTTCTGCGGGATGAATCCTGCTTTTACGGGCTGGTCCAGATAGCGGACGCGGCAGAATGGAAGCACCTCCGCGCCGCGTTCGAACGTCGCGATTTGTCCGTGTGCGTCGTAGTACGGGATGACGATCGCCGGCCCGCTTTGGAACTCGGGATAGATGGCAGATGCGTCTGGGACGTCGAACATACCCGCCTGCTCGGCCTCGTCAGGCGTAATGCCGCTTCGTTGCAAGTCGGCAATAGCAGATTGAAGCATAGCGTCTCCGACAGCCCAGCCAAGGCGCTGCAACGTAACGGTGTGTGGCGTTAAATGTCAACGTAGCGCCACCTTTACATCATAATCCAGCATTTCAGCGTGACAGCGCAACTGATCGGCCTCCGAAAGCCGTCGGTATAGCCGCGCCGTCACTTCGTTGCGCGGATCGCCAGGCTTGAGTGTCACGATGCGGTGTGCGAGCGCGACAGGCAGGGGGCGCTGGTCCGACGCGCGCAGGAGGGAGAAGTGTTCGTTCATTTACTCCACCCCATAAGCGGTACGGATTGAGGCGACTTTCATTCGAAGCATATTCGCAGCGGCGATGTTGTTGTCTGGTGGTGAACCCGATCCCCAACCGCTTACCAATCCGAGTGCATCGCCTTCAAGCTCCTCCACAATCTCCCGTGCCGTATCACGTCGGATGTCTGATTCTGATTTTATGGGGTTGTCGAGGATGGAGAGGATTTCTTGCTCACAAACGCGGCGAGCCTTGCAACCCCTGCATGGGCAATCGTCATCTTCTGGCGTGCACGTAGCCGCACACGCTCTCACCACATCGGGGATGAAGGAGAGTAGGGCGGCGATATCACGTTCCCAGTCCTGCCATCCCTTGAAGCCCGGCAATTTCTCGGCCACTCGCATTGCTCGCAGATGTTTGTCCCATCTCTCCGCAATCGCCTTCAATTCGTCTGGTGTCACGGCTTCTCCCCTTCTGGATGGAGGGTGAGGGCGCGGATGTCTGCGGCGAGGGCCTTCAATAGCGCAACGCCTTTCGCGGTTACCGCTGGCCCGGATTGTTCATCATCGACAGGCCCGCTAGACCAAAAGTCCGCGCCGAAGTGAACATACTCATTCGGCTTAGGCTGGAATTGATCGTCAACGCCTGCCCAGCCGTAAAGCCGGATGCGCGGGCACGCCATCAGCGCGCGCCAGTTCTCAGCGTCCTCCCTCATCGCCTTGTTTTCCTGTAGAAGGCGATCAACTTCGTCTGCATGTCGAATCTGCTCGCAGGGCGTTCCTACCTGATTGTCTAGGAGCGTGACCAATTCCCGAACGCGGTCCTTCAGGCGAGCGTTTTCTTCTGTGAGGGTGGGGTGGGTGCGGCGGTTCCATGCCTCATTTAGATCTGCGTCCGCTTCAGCCTGTGTGTCACGAAAACGATAGAGATTTGCGAAGCAATCAAGGCACTCGACAAAACGGTGCCGCCAATCTCGGGTGTCGCCATAGTTCTGAGGGTTGCCGCGTTTGCCACCGCAGAACGGGCATGGCAGCGGCTCCATTCCTTTCTCCACTTCCACCGTCTGTGTCATGGTGCAGTCCTCACAGGGAGAAAGACTATCTTCTGGCAATCACCATTGAGGAAGTAACGACCACCAGCTTTCTCACACGCAAGGGCAGCGGGCGTGCAGGACGTTAGGTAATACAGTCCGCCACCTACGAAGAAGACGGCCAACCAAAACCATCCGCTGTGTCTCATTTCCCCGCCTCCTGTGTGTCGGATGTGGTCATGGGGCTTTACCTTCAAGGTAATCCTGTGGCCGTTCCCGCTTTTGCTTATCGAGCAGGTAAAGACCGTTGCGAGATAGGTCCACGGGCCAGTCTGTCAGCGCGCCGACGAGAAGTGCATAGATGCAGCACGAAATAAAAAGACACCCGAATATTATCGATGGACCGCCGCTCATGGCTTCCCACCTTCCTGTACATTGGCAGGGGTGGATTGGAGGGCGGTGCGGAGCTTCATAATCGCTGCCCAGCAGCACCAAACGTCGTAGGCATCGCCAGCGCCAAGAAGCTCAAGGGCCTTCAGCGGCTCGGTATCTGGCGGGTATAGCGTTGCGAAGCCACCGCCACGTTTCCCGATCAGAAAATTCGCCAGATGATTTCCGCCGGTCAGAACTTCCTTCGCCGCCTCCAGTAGTTCGGATGTTACGGGTTGGGGGTGTTCGGTACGTCCATCACGCAAACCACGCGCGTAACCCTTTTCCTCCTCGCGCATCAGGGCTGTCGAGTGCGCCGACCCAAGGCTGTAGAACTCGCGGTAGCTGGCGCTGTCTTCGGACTGATACCGGCGCAGTTGAAAATGAGCTTCGCGCAGTAGGCCGACCAAACCCTTTTCATCTTTCGTGAGCTGGCAGGCCGGCGTGTCATACAATTGGTCGCCGAAGTGCTCCATAGCTTCTGTCGGATCGGTAAATTGCTCATCGCAATGGAAGCACCGCCATTCCTTCGCCGCCTCTACCAGTTCTTTGTTGGTTTGTGGGATGGTCATGCTGGCGTCCCCATGTATTTGTGCGCCACGCATCGAACTTTGCATAGGGGCAGGCCTTCCAGTTTTCAGATCGAAAGGGCCTGAAATATCCTCTCCAGCATTCGCGCGGCGAACCAATTCGTCGAAGGCCTCTGGCATCATTCTGCTTTTGCGCTCGCTCATCTACCTTATCCGGTGTGGGGTGGTCATGGCTTCTCCGCCCTCTCAATGTCCACACGCGCCAACCATGCCCGTTCGCGCTCCACGCCGGCCAACACCTCGTAAGTGGTGTAGTTGAGCCGCCACACCGCCGTCCCCTTGCGCCGGCTCAGTGTCGGGCGCAAACCGCGCAGCTTGTGACGCAGCGTTGCGCCATCCAGACCGACGCAAGGTAGGCCGTGGTAGCCACCCGCCAACGCGGCGAGGTGCTCGGCGACAGCTGGAAGGCCGCGCAACACTGTCTCGCCGGTCTCATCGGGCAGCGCGTCGGGATCCGAGTCCGCAACGGGGTCGTCAAGTCGCTCCGCGGCGTAGAGGCGTACTCGAACGCGCCAATAAGACGCGCGGCCGTCGAGTTCGCCAGCCGCAGCGCGCAGCATCGCCTTACGCAGGGCTTCCAGCGCGACGAGTGGTTGGACGCCAGCCTCCTGCGCCGCCTCCTGCGCGTGCTCCGCAAGCGCCTGGGACAGCACCTCAGCGTGACGCTCGATGACTTGCTGTTGTTCGTCGCCGGTCATGTCGCTTGTAACTCCGCCAGGCGTTTTTCGATGTGCTCCAGAGTGCGCGGCGCGAACTCGGGCAGCGCAGACAGTCCCGTTCCGATACCGTCGGCTGGCCACACCACCACACCGCCTGCACGGACTTGGGCGAACAACGGCACCATGTCAGCGTCGATTACCTCGTTCTGATATGCCACGGACTCGTCATCGTTCTTGAAGTAGCGCGACGGAGACGCCTTGGTCGCCACGCCCACTGCATTCGGCTCACCGCGCATCGCGCCAGCCTGCCCACCCATGCCTACGCGCTCAAGGTTGTCCCCGAACACATAGAGTATGGTTGGGTTTCGCTTAAGGTCGCTGCGATAGACCATCTTCTGAAAAATCACGGTCATGATTATAACCTCACCAGCTTACCAGCTTGGGCGCGATACCAGGTGTCGGCGAGAAGGCCATCTTGCCCGATGCAGCCAGTGGCGAAGCCGACGCACTTACCGAGGTTGTTAAACTCAGCGACGGACACCCATGTTCCCTCAGCCGCTTTCACCTGAGCGTACAGCCCAGCCGACGCCACGACAGAGTCTGTGCCGCTCGCTTCGATCTGCGCGTTGTCGCCCGACGACCCGATCCGCGCGTGGTCGCCCGACGACCCGATCTGCGCGTTGTCGCCCGACGACCCGATCTGCGCGTAGTTGCCCGACGACCCGATCTGCGCGTGGTCGCCCGACGACCCGATCTGCGCGTAGTTGCCCGACGACCCGATCTGCGCGTAGTTGCCCGACGACCCGATCTGCGCGTAGTTGCCCGACGACCCGATCTGCGCGTGGTCGCCCGACGACCCGATCTGCGCGTAGTTGCCCGACGACCCGATCTG
>Ga0265338_10001250_pt1 | contig 41890 bp, 38 predicted proteins | sample 42126metaG_FD_193579 | JGI IMG/M metagenome (GOLD analysis project Ga0265338, IMG submission 193579) | Rhizosphere microbial communities from Carex aquatilis grown in University of Washington, Seatle, WA, United States - 4-21-26 metaG | ecosystem: Host-associated > Plants > Roots > Rhizosphere... | reverse complement strand
TTCTAGACCTGGTGGCCGGGCAGGATCTCAGACAGGACCTGCACGTTGCTGAATGACGCGGAGCGCAGCTTGAGCCGCCAGGGCGTTTTGCCGCCGCGGGACACCAGGTAGTAGCCGTTCAGCCCGAGCGGGTTCTCCGTCCAGGCATAGATGTGGCCCTCGGGAATCTTCAGCACCTTGGGCAGCCGGGCGGCGATCGGGCCCGGCGGCAGGCTGGCCAGGCGGCTGGCGGAGGCATCTGCCAGGTCCAGGGCGACCTCGACCTGGTCGAGCAGGCACTCGAAACGGGCCAGGCAGTCACCCTCGGTCCGGGTGATCACGCGCAGCGTGCCAGTGAGCTCCCGGTAGGCCAGGTATGGCTCGTCCCGGCGCAGGTCGAAATCCACCCCCGATGCCCTGGCCGCCGGGCCACTCACCCCGAACTGCCGCACCTGCTCACCGGTGAGGATGCCGACATTCCTGGTACGGGCCCGGAAGCGCGCATCGGACCGGACAACGGAACCGATCTCCGGCAGCCCGGCCCGGACCTCGGCGACCGTCGCGCCCACCCGGCCCAGCCAGCCCTCGGGCAGTTCCTCCTTCAGCCCGCCGACCCGGTTGAACATGTAGTGCATCCGGCCGCCCGCGACCTCTTCCATGATCGTCTGCAAAGCCTCGCGGGCCCGCACTGCCGCCCGCGCGGCCTGCCCGGCCCGCTCAGCGGCCGCCTGGCTGTCGCTGGCCCGGCTACCGGCCTGGTTGCTGGCTCCGTCATCGGGGGCAGCGACGATCTCCGGCGGATAGCTGCCGAGGAACGCGAGGTGGCTGAGTGCGCGATTCAGCTCGGCCAGCAGGGTCCGCGCCCAGACCGCGCGGGGCGGCACCTCGATCCCGGCCAGCCGCTCCGCGGCGAGCACCACCCCCAGCTCGCTGGAGAAGGCGCTCAGCCAGTCGTGCCGGTTGGCCAGGACGATGATCTGCCGGTAGTCCCGGGCCTCGAAGAGCTTCTCAGCGCCGCGGTGCACAAAGCCGATGACCGGCACGGCCGCCGTGATGCGCGGCCCGTCGAGCGTTAGCCGGAGCTGGAGCATGCCGTGCCCAGACGGATGCGCCGCCCCCAGGTTGATCACGAGGTCGTCGGCCCCTGACCCGCCTGGTCCTGCTCCGCCCGGTCCTGACTCGCCTGGATCCTGGCCACTGGTGCCCCCCCAGGCACCGGTGCCCGCCACCGCATGCCGCTCAGCCATCTGCCCAGCGCTCCAGCGGTGTGGCGCTCCGCCCGTCGACGGCAGGCGCGAAGGCGTCAATCGCGCGGCCGGCAGGCATGAGGCCGCCAGGCACGGCTCTGCCGCCAAGCGTGTCGCCGCCAAGCGTGTGGCCGCCAAGCGTGTGGCCGCCAAGCGTGAGGCAGGCGGGCAGCGGCACCCGAACCGCGTGCACCAACCAGCTGAACCCGCCGAGGCCGCTGGGGTCGGTCAGCTCCGACTCCTCGGCCGCCCGGCGCAGCGCGGCCAGGTAACCCTGGGGGTCGTGGCCGGCCTGGCCGAGTGACGGCCTGCTGCCCCGCAGGCCGAGCGCGCGCAGCGCCACCCGCTGCGTGGTCACTGTGGTCTGCGCCGCCCCGGTGGCCCCCGTGCCGGTGGCCGTGCCGGTGGCCCCCGTGCCGGTGCTGGCCGGGGCCACCGCGCAGGCGTCCATGGCGACGTGCGCGGTGATGTCACATGACCCATCGGGGATCGGCCGCACCGGTCGGCCGTCCCGGTACCCGGCCAGCGTGCCCCCCGCGGGCCGGCCCGCCCGTACGTGCCCGTAGTCCACGCCGACCGCGAGGCCGCCGGCCAGCTTGCCGATGACATCGGCCCACGCGGCGCAGCGGGCACTGCCGATTTCGGCGCGATCACCGATCGAGCGCAACGGCCACCACTGGCGCAGCCAGGCCCGGTCACCGCCGCTGGCCGGTGGCCCGGGCCGCTCGGCGCCGGTAGCGGTGTTGACCAGCACCAGCCTGGGCCCGTCACTGGTCAGTTCGGCGACATCCAGCGGAATGGTGTCCAGCCACTCGTTGGCGATCACGAGCCCGGTGATCCGCGACGGGACCGACCGGCTCCAGCGGATCTGGGCATCAAGCCCATCGGGCCGCGGGGTGATCTCGACCGCGTGTGGTGAGATCCGTTCGGCCAATGAGGGGTATCCGGCGGGGGGTGCGCCCGGTAGCTGGCCGCCGGACAGCGGACCGCGCCGGGCCAAGCCGAGCATCTGGCTCAGCAATTCGCCCCGGCCGGCGCCGATGTCCACCAGGTCAAGCCGGGCCGGGTGGCCGAGCGACACGTCGATCTCGCGGAGCAGGGCCAGCAGGGCGGCCGCGTACCGCGGCGAGGCATGGACGGAGGTGCGGAAATGGGCGGCGGGCGGTTCCCCTCGGGCATAGAAGCCGCGGCTGCCATACAGCGCTTCCTGCATGGCCGCGCGCCAGGTGACCCACACCACGCTGACTCTAGTGCTCTGTCAGCGGAGTCTTCGGCCGGGCGCGGCGGGGCCACCTGGCCTGGATATGCTGGCCACTGCCGTCCGGTACCTGCGAGGACTGGAACGAGAGGATGCTGACCCGATGCACGGCCCTGCCAGCAAGCAGACTCCGCCGCACCCGGCCAGGCTGGCAGTCGGCGTCATCGGTGCAGGCCGGGTAGGCACGGTCCTCGGGGCCGCACTGGCCCGGGCAGGCCACCGGGTAGTCGCCGCGTCCGCGGTCTCCGATGCGTCGGTGCAGCGCGCCCAGCGCGTGCTGCCGGACGCGGTGATCATGCAGCCGGGCGAGGTGCTGGCCGCCGCAAGCCTGGTCCTGCTGACCGTCCCGGATGACGCGCTGCCCGGTCTGGTCGCCGGGCTCGCCGCCACGGGTGCCCCGATGGAGGGACGGCTGCTCGCGCACGCCAGCGGCCGGCACGGCACGGGGGTGCTGGACCCGGCCACCCGGCTGGGCGCGCTGCCGCTGGCCCTGCACCCGGTGATGACCTTCACCGGGCGCCCTGACGACCTGGACAAGCTGACCGGGATCTGTTTCGGGGTGACCGCTCCCGACGCGCTCAGGCCGGTCGCCGAGGCCCTGGTGATCGAGATGGGCGGCGACCCGGTATTCATCGACGAGGCTCTCCGCGGCCTGTATCACGCCGCGCTGGCCAGCGGTGCCAACCACCTGGTCACCTTGGTGGTGCAGGCTGCGGACCTGCTGCGCGCCGCCGGGGTGCCCGACCCGGCCCGGATGCTCACGCCGCTGCTGTCCGCCGCGCTGGACAACGCGCTGCGGCTCGGCGACGCGGGCCTCACCGGGCCGGTTATCCGAGGGGATGCGGACACGGTCGCCGAGCACATCACCGCGCTGCGCGATGTCTCCCCTGAGGCGCTGCGCGCGTATGTCGCGCTGGCCCGGCTCACCGCCGACCGGGCGCTGGCCGCCGGGATGCTCGCCGCCCCCGACGCGCAGCGCCTGCTCGACGTGCTCGCGGGTGCGCCGCGGTGATCCCCGTGCTGGCCAGGACCAGGACCGGCCTGGCCGCCGCCCGCCGTGGCCTGGGCTGCCCCGTGGTGCTGGTTCCCACCATGGGGGCGCTGCACGAGGGGCACCGGGCCTTGCTCCGCCACGGCCAGGACCTTTGCGGACCTAACGGAAGCGTCGTGGTATCTGTCTTCGTCAACCCGTTCCAGTTCGGCGCGGGTGAAGATTTCGACACGTATCCCCGGACCCTGCAGGAGGATGTCGCGGTCTGCGCCGAGGAAGGCGTGGACCTGGTGTTCGCCCCGGGCCGCGGCGAGATGTACCCGGGCGAGCAGCGGATCACGGTAGACCCCGGGCCGATGGGGCAGGCGCTGGAGGGGGCGTCCCGCCCCGGGTTCTTCACCGGGGTGCTCACCGTGGTGCTGAAGCTGTTCCAGCTGGTCCGCCCGGACGTGGCGGTCTTCGGTGAGAAGGACGCGCAGCAACTCGCGCTGGTCCGCTGGATGGCGGAGGATTTCGCGCTCGGCATCGAGGTCGCCGGGGTGCCGACCGTCCGGGATCCGGACGGGCTGGCGATCTCAAGCCGGAACAGGTACCTGTCGCCGGTAGAGCGGCACGCCGCGCTCGCCCTGTCGGCGGCCCTGCGGGCCGGCCGGGGCGCGGCGTCAGCCGGCCCGGCGGGCGTGCTGAAGGCGGCGCACCAGGTGCTCGATGCCGTGCCCGCGTTGCTGCTCGACTACCTGGCCCTGGTCGACCCGGCGACGTTCGAGCAGGTGGCCGAGGAGGCCACCGGTGCGGCGCTGCTCCTGGTGGCGGCCAGGGTGGGCACGACCCGGCTGATCGACAACACGCCGCTGACCCTGAGTGCGGTCAAACCAGTGGAGCGCCATGCTGTTGACGATTGACGTGGGGAACACGAACACCGTACTGGGCCTGTTCGAGGGCGAGCAGGTGGTCGAGCACTGGCGGATCGCCACCGACCCGGACCGCACCGCCGACGAGATCGCCGTGGTGCTGCAGGGACTGCTCGCGCAGAGTTCGCTCAGCAAGGACCCGGACGTGACCGGGATCGCGCTGTGTTCCACCGTGCCGTCCGTGCTGCACGAGATGCGGGAGATGTGCCAGCGGTACTACGCGGACGTGCCTGCGCTGATCGTGGAGCCGGGCGTGCGTACTGGTGTGTCGGTGCGGATGGACAATCCCAAGGAGGTGGGCAGTGACCGCATCATGAACGCGGTGGCCGCGGTCCACCTCTACGGCGGCCCGGCTATCGTCGTCGATTTCGGCACGTCAACGAACTTTGACGCGGTCAGCGCCAAGGGCGAGTTCGTGGGCGGTGCGCTGGCTCCGGGGATCGAGATCTCGGTGGACGCGCTGTCCCGGCGGGCGGCCCAGTTGCTCAAGGTTGAGCTGGCCCGGCCGCAGCGGGTGATCGGGAAGAACACGGTCGAGGCGCTGCAGTCGGGCATCATCTTCGGGTTCGCCGGACAGGTCCAGGGCATCGCGAAACGGATGATCAGGGAACTGGCCCCGGACGACCCGGACTCGGTCACCGTCATCGCCACCGGAGGGCTGGCTCCGCTGGTCATCGACGAGGTCAGCGTGATCGACGCGCACGAGCCCTGGCTGACCCTGATCGGCTTGCGACTGGTCTTCGAGCGCAACAGCGGATGACCCCGCCCTCCAGCGGACCTGCCGATGTCGGCTGGCTCGCTGGCCCGGCTGGCGGGACCAGGAGCCGCCCTAGCCGGTCGGCACCGTGCCGGGACGTTCCAGGTAGGTCCGGTCGGGCTGAGCGAAACCAAATCGCGCGTACAGGCTGTGCGCATCGGAGGTGTGCAGGGCCCAGCGGAACGATGCGCCGGGACCACGGTCGATCATGGTGCGGATCAGTTCGGTGCCGAGTCCCTGTCCCCGGGCATCCGCGACGATGTAGACGTCCGCGAGGTAGGCGAAGCCCACGCCGTCGGAGGTCGCCCGGGCGAAGCCGATCATGTCCCCGGTGGCCGACTCGTACATGCCGACCACCCGCCAGGCCGACTCCAACTGCCGTTCGACCAGGTCACGGGTCCGCCATCGGCCCCAGTACGCCTGCTCGGACAGGAACTGCCAGAGTTCGTTGCGGTCCACCCGCCCCGGGTCGTCGTCCATCTCGTACTTTCCGAGCACGATCCGCATGGAACGGACCGTACCGGTCCTAGGGCGCACTTGTATCGCCGGGGCACGAGAACACCAATGGGAGACCGGGGACTCGCGGGGCCGGCCCCGCGAAATTGATGCCTGACTCCAGGCCGCCCACCGGTAGCCTCGTCCGGGTGGAGGAAGCTCAGGGTGCCGGCGATGCGGACGACCTGCCGGAGCAGATGAAGGTACGGCTGGCCAAGCGTGAGCGCCTGCTCGCGTCCGGCGTGGACCCCTATCCGGTGGGCTTCCCCAGGACTGATGTGATCAGTGAGCTGCGGGCCCGCTATCCGGCCCTGGAACCGGACGCCGCTACCGGGGACAAGGTGGGCGTCACCGGCCGGGTGATGCTGTCCCGGAACGGCGGGAAACTCTGCTTCGCGACGATCCGCGACGGGACCGGGGACATCCAGGTCATGATCTCGCTCGACCGGGTCGGCGCCGACGAACTGGCCGCCTGGAAGCAGGACGTGGACCTCGGCGATCACATCGGGGTGTACGGGGAGGTCATCGCCTCGCGCCGGGGTGAGCTCTCGGTTCTCGCCGACCGGTTCGCCATCACCGCGAAGTGCCTTCGCCCGCTGCCGGACAAGCACAAGGGCCTGAGTGATATCGAGTCGCGGGTACGCCACCGCTATGTCGACCTGATCGTCAATCCGGCCGCACGGCGGATGGCGGAGGTCCGGAGCGCGGTCACCCGCTCGCTGCGTGAGCAACTGTATGCGCGCGGATTTCTCGAGGTCGAGACTCCGGTGCTGCAGACCGTGCACGGCGGCGCCAATGCGCGCCCGTTCCGGACCCACATCAACGCGTACGACCTGGACATGTACCTGCGGATCGCGCTGGAGCTGTACCTCAAGCGGCTCGTCGTCGGGGGCATCGAGAAGGTCTTCGAGATCGGGCGCAATTTCCGCAACGAGGGGGCGGACTCCACCCACAATCCCGAATTCACCATGCTGGAGGTCTACGAGACCTACGGCGATTACAACACCATCGCGACGCTCACCAGGGAACTGATCCAGCAGGCGGCTGTCGCCGCGTCCGGCGGCACGGTGATCCGGCGGGCGGACGGCGGGGAGTACGACATCGGTGGCGAGTGGCCGTCCAAGACGGTGCACGGCGCGATCTCCGAGGCGCTCGGCGAGAAGATAGTGCCGGACACCAGCGTGGAGCAGTTGCGCGGGTTGTGCTCCACAGCGGGCGTGCCGGTCAACCCGGCCTGGAACGGCGGCCAGATCGTGCTGGAGATGTACGAACGGCTGGTGGAGGGGCAGACGGTCGAGCCCACCTTCTACCGGGACTTCCCGGTCGAGGTATCACCGCTGACCCGGGCGCACCGCGATGATCCCCGCCTGGCCGAACGGTGGGATCTGGTGGCCTTCGGGACCGAGATCGGGACGGGCTACTCCGAGCTCGTGGACCCCGTCGAGGAGCGGGCCCGGCTGACCGCGCAGTCACTGCTGGCGGCCGGCGGCGACCCGGAGGCCATGCAACTCGACGAGGACTTCCTGCAGGCGCTGGAGTACGGGATGCCCCCGACGGGCGGGATGGGTGCGGGCATCGACCGCATCCTGATCATGCTCACCGGCGAGAGTGTCCGGGAGACGATCCTGTTCCCGCTGGTCAGACCGGAGTAGTCGGGGTAGGTGCGGTGGGAGTCCGGCACCTGCGGCTGTTCCAGCCCGACCCGGCTGGATGGAACAGCCGCCCGCTGGGCTGAGAACTGACAACAAGCACGGGGGGACCGCGACCGAGTTACGGTGCGGTCCCCCCGTGCTTGCTGCGGCGGCACCGTGTGCTGCGCGGCGCCGTCAGGCGACGATGCGAACGGCTCCCGCGTAGACGCTCCAGTCGATGGCCTGGACCATCACGTCCTCACCGAAGTCGGGCGCGTCAACCATCAGCCCGCCGCCGATGTACATGCCGACGTGGCCCAGGTCCTGGTAGAAGAACACGAGGTCACCAGGCTGGAGCTGGCTCCGCGAAATGTGCTCGCCCTGATTCCACTGGTCGCCGGTGTAGTGCGGAAGGCTGATGCCCACTTGTGCGTAGGACCACAACACCAGGCCCGAGCAGTCGAACGAACTTGGCCCGGCGGCACCCCACACGTAGGGGTCACCACGCCGGGTCAGCGCGTAGCGCAGGGCCTCGGCCCCGACCGTGTTGGCGGTCGGGATGTTCACGTTGGGGTACTGGCCAGTCCGGTTGAAGATGGCCATGGCCTGCGAGAACGCCTTGCTGTTCAGTGTGTTGACCTTGGCCTGGATGGCCTTGGTCTTCCCAGCCATCTTGGCCGCCAGGGCGGTCACCCGCTTGGTCTGCTGAACCGCTGTCTCGTGTGCCCGGCGGGCCGCCGCCTCAGCCGTGGACAGCGCGTTGACCTTGTCGCCATTCTCGAGCTGGAGTTGCTGCATGATGGCGGCGCGGCTCATCAGGGTCTGCCCGTTGCTTGAGGTCAGAACCTGGAGAGGAGTGCCGAAGCCGCCGGTCATGTAGCTTTCAGCGGCGAGCTGGCCGACGGCGGCCTGGCCGGCGCCAAGTCGCTTCGCGTCCATCAGGTAGGTGGCCTGGGCGATCTTCGTCTCCGCCTTGGCCTCATTGAGCTGGACGCGCAGCCCGTCGTACTGCTCGCTCAGCGTGTTGATCTGCTCAGACAGCTGCTTTGCCTGGGCGACCAGGCTGTTGAGGCTGGGCTGCGGGTCACCGGTTGCGGCGTTGCCTACCGCGCCGGGCAGCACGAGACTGGCCAGCGTGGCCGCGCCAGCCAGCATGGCCGCCCGCGGCCAGAGATGCCCTCGGCGATTGCGGGTGCGAGCCCACCGTGCGCCACTCGCTGCATGCCTGCCTAGGGGCAAGCGCTCCACGTAGTCTCCTCTCCTAGCCCGCCTACCGGGTTAGCTGACGGGTTCGGGCCGGAGGAGCCCTACCGCGTGGCGCAGCCTGGACGGGCCGCTCCCTGCGGATTCACCCCGGGAACACCTGGGTCCCCGGCTCCCTGAGACGCTGGCTGCGCATCAGAAACTCGGCGGGTCGTGCGGGTCGCCCTGGGGGGTGGGCGTGGCACGGTAACCGCGTCGGACATTAATGGAACGGGCGGCACGTGGTGGGGTGAACTGCGGAATCTTTAACCTTACGGGTATGTGACGGCTGCCCTGATTGGCTCGGCGACGGCCGTGTATACAATCGGCCATCGCGTCTGCCGCGACCCCGCCGGTCAACCGGGGGATTATGTTTTCCCAGCTCAGCAGGCAGATTCTGGGCCGATGCGTGAGTATGTGATCTGCATGTGATGTGCGGTAATCAAGCGCGTGGGGCCCTTCAAGGCAATTCGTGGTTGTCCGGTAACGCTGCGTACGGAAGAAAGCCGCCGGCCAGGGCCACGGATTGTGAACCGTCCCCGGTGCGCGGGCCTGGTTGTGCCGCCCGGCCGGTGCGCACCCGTTAGGGTGTGCGGGCGATGGACTACACGGTCAGGCGGGCCCGCACCAGGGATGTCCGCGCGATAGGCAGCTTGGTCGGCGATAACGTCGCGACGGGCCGCCTGCTGGATAAGGCCACCGTCACCCTGTATGAGGACGTCCAGGAGTTCTGGGTCGCCGAGCGAACCACCGACGAAACGGTGGTCGGCTGCGGCGCGCTCCATGTGATCTGGGAGGATCTCGCCGAGATCCGGACCATCGCGGTGCACGAGAGCTGCCAGGCTCAGGGCGTTGGCCACCGGCTGGTGGGGGCGTTGCTCGACAGTGCCCGTGACCTCGGGGTGCGCCGGGTCTTCGTGCTGACCTTCGCGGTGCGGTTCTTCGCCCGCCACGGGTTCGCGGAGATCGAAGGCACCCCGGTCGCTCCGGCGGTGTACGCGGAACTGCTGCGGTCCTACGACGAGGGCGTCGCCGAGTTTCTCGATCTCGACCGGGTGAAGCCGAACACCCTGGGCAACACGCGGATGTTGCTGCATTTGTGAGCGGATGCTGCCGCACCCAGGCACTCAGAGGAGGCGGAGCTGCCGTGCCGCCGGCCGCCGGGGGCGTGCCGGTGCTGACCGGTCCAGCAGCGCCGGGTCGATCGCGGCCACGAACGGTGATGGCCCCGCTGGCACTGTGGCCCCGCGTCGCCTGCGCTGGGCCGCGCAGGTCAGCAGGAGGTGCGTGCGGGCCCTGGTCATGCCGACGAACAGCAGCCGCCGCTCCTCGGCCCGGTCAGGCCCGCCCGCGCCCGGCAGCCACAAGGGCAGCAGGTCCTTCTCGCACCCGGCCAGGAACACCACACCGAACTCCAGGCCCTTGGCGGCATGCAGCGTCAGCAGGGTGATCGCGTCGGCCCGCGGGTCGAGCGCGTCCACTTCAGCCCCGAGCGAGATCTCGGTGAGGAATCGCTGCGTGTCATCGCCGCAGCGGCGGGCCAGCGGCGCCAGCACCTCTCCTGCGGCCCGGACGTCCACGGCGGCGGCACCGGTCGCGCGGGAGGCGAGCCGGCCCACCCCGGCTCTCAGCCGGTCAGCCGCGCTCGTCCCACCGCCGCCTGTCCCCGGTGGCCGACCGCCGCTCGGCCCGCCATCCGGGATCCCGCTGCTCCCGGCGAGCAGGCGCATCTCGCGGACGATCTCGGGAACGCCGGTCCTGCGCTCCAGCAGGTCGTGCGTGCGCTTCTGGAACGGCAGGCCGGCCCGGGTCAGTGCCTGACCCAGCGGGCCCGACTGGGCATCGGTCCGGTACAGCACGGCGATGTCGGCGAGACTGATCCCATCGTGGCCATGCCCGTCCGCCCGGCCGCTGTCCAGAGAGTGGAATGACGAGCCACCGAGCAGGCGGTCGATGGCCGCCGCGATCCAGGCCGCCTCACCCTGCTCATCAGCGGCCTCATGGAAGGTAATCGCCCTGGCCGGCCCGGAGTTCCATGATCGTGGCCGAGTCCCGGGCCGGGGGGCCGCGGATTCTAGTTGATCATGGTCCGCGGCCGAGGGCGCCCGGCCGGGCACCGCACGCAGCACCCGGCCGGGCACGAGGCTGGTCGGCGCGATGGCCTGCACCGCCCCGGCGACGATGGCGGGGCTTGACCGGTAGTTCCTGGTCAGGCGCAGTATCGTCGCCGCTGGATAGTCTTCGCTGAAGCGCAGGAAGAACCCGACATCGGCGCCGCGGAACCCGTAGATCGACTGATCGGGATCCCCGATCACGGTCAGCCCCGCGCCGTCCCCGGCTGGGCCGGCGCTCAGCAGCCGGAGCAGGGCGTACTGCGTAGCGTCAATATCCTGGTACTCGTCGACGCTGATCTGCGGCCAGCGGCCGCGCAGCGCCGCGGCCAGGGCCGGGTCGTCGCGAAGCAGCGTTACCGGCAGTTCGACCAGACCGTCGAAGTCCACCATGTCCCGGGCCGTGAGCGCCTTCCTGAACTCCGCACCCCGGGCCGGGTCAGCGGCGGCCTCAGCGAGCAGCGCCTGGCCCGATCGCGGTGATCCGGCGAGTTCCGCGGCCACCGCCTGCCGGGCCTTCTCGTCGGCGACGGCGAAATCTGCGGACAACCCAGCCCGCCCAGGCTGTTCCCGCAGGATCATCAGGCCGAGCCCGTGAAAGGTGGTCACGGTCAGCCGGGGGGCCTGCCGCGGGATCAGGGCGGCGAGTCGCTGCCGCATCTCCTCCGCCGCCCGCCGGGTGAAGGTGATCGCGAGACAGGACTCTGCCGCCGCCCCGCCCGGCGCGGCCGCGATCCGGTGCGTGAGCGTCCGCGTCTTCCCCGTCCCGGGACCCGCGATGATCATCAACGGGCCGCCCGCGGTGGCCGCGGCGCGCTGCTCCGGGTCGAGGCCATCGAGCAGCGAACCGGCCCGGATTCCTTTCTGCCTTTCCTGCCGCACGATTCCCGTCCGCAACTCACCCTGCTGCGGCGGATCGCCTTGACCGCCAGCCGCCCCGGCCGGTGCGGCGAGAGAAGCCGGGGAAATCCGGCTGGCTGGATCTGTTCCGGTGCTCTGCGCCGGGGCCGGAATGTCGAAGAGGGCGCCAGCCGCGTCCAGTTCGCGGGGGCGGAACAGGCGGACCGACCCGTACTCGCCGTCGTAACCGGGGTCCTTGATTACCTCGCCGCGGCGCAGCCTGGCCACGGCTTCGGCGACCAGGCTGCCGCCAGCCCGGTTAATCTCGGCGACCGGCGTTTCAACCAGGATCGTCAGTTCCGGGCCCAGCGCGGCCACCAGCCTGGTCACTTCGGCGCTGACCTTCTTGCTCTTGGCGCCGGTGGAAAGGATCTCACCGACGATCTCCGGCAGCGAGACCACGTTAGTGCTGCCGGGCGCTCCGTCCGGCCGGTAACCGGCGGGCCGGTCAGCGAGTTCGGTGACCCGGTGCAGTACGCCGATAGTCAGCGGTTTGCCGCATTCCGGGCAGGTCCCGCCATGCTCCTTGGTCTGGCTGGGCTCGAAACGGATCCCGCATTTGCGGTGCCCGTCCACGTGGTAGCGGCCGCCCTCGGGAAAGAAATTGATCGTCCCGGCCAGCCCGGCCCCGGTACGCAGGGCTTGTTCTATCGCGAAGTAGTCGAGTTCCGTGTGCAGCGTCGTCGCCTCGCGGCCGACCATCGGCGGCGAATGTGCGTCCGAGTTGCTCACCAGCCGGTAGCGGTCAAGAGAGGAGCACATCCAGTTCATTGGCGGATCGGAGGACAGCCCTGTTTCGACTGCGAACACGTGCTCCGCGAGATCGCCGTAGCAGTCCGCGACGGCGTCGAACCCGGACTTGGAGCCGAGCACCGCGAACCAGGGTGTCCAGATGTGCGCGGGCACCAGATAACAGCCAGGGCCCGCGCTGAGCGTGATTTCCAGCAGGTGGCGCGAATCGAGCCCGAGGATGGGGCGGCCATCGGACGCGAGGTTCCCGATGGCCGCCAGCGCCGCGGTGATCCGGTCCGCGGCCTCGAAGGTCGGTGCGTAGAGCAGATGGTGCACCTTTCTGGTCCGCTCGCCGCCACGGTAGATGGTGGATATTTCCGACGACAGCATGAATCGCACCTGCTGGCCGCAGCTGGCCGGTGCGGTGCGCCGCAGTTGCGCCGCCAGGTCTGGGCGCAACCGCAGCAGCCCTGGTTCGGCGGGAACGAGGGTCTCGCGCAGTTCCTGCGCCCACGCCGGGTGGGTGAAATCACCCGTCCCGACAACGGTGATCCCCTTGCGCAGTGCCCACCAGGCGAGGGAAGGGACGTCACACGTTTTGCTGCAGGCACGGGAAAACCGGGAGTGGATGTGCAGGTCGGCGTGGAACATGCCGTCACTGTCCGCTTTCTGTGCCACATCTTGCGCTGTCGCGTTCGGCCAAGGCCCGCGGCGGCGGATCGGCGTCAGGCCCGCGAGTGCCGGTCCGATCCTGCCATGACGCCGGGCGCTGCGGACGCCCTTCGCTGACGCTGCTCAGGGTCGCTAAGACCGGGGTGTCGCCGCGGCCGCTTTGGCCATGGGTAAGAATGCATAAGTCGGCCCCGGCGTGCCGCGGTGCAAAGCGGGCGCCGCTGTTAACCGGATCACGGTGACCGGAAGATCCCGACGCCCAGTGAACTGGATGAACTGGATGAGCGGTGGATCGGCGGAAAGGAGTGAGCCATGCTCGCGGACCTGGCGGCACTGACCCCGCCGTTGGTTGTGTGCGTGGCGTTCCTGATCGGAGTGGGGCTCTTCCTGCGCCGGCAGATGTCGCCGAAGCAGTCTGGCGGAGATGAGGACGGCCCGGTCGATATTTCCGGCGACAGCGGGATTCAGGATCACGGGCGTTCACCGTCGGCCACGCCGTCCGATCGTGGTGACGGCTAGCAGCCTTCTGCGGGAACTCCGCTCTCTTGTAGAACGCGATAGATCGGCATGCCCGATTGATGGCGGCCTATCCGTGCGTGATTACGCAGAGTTACAGCAATCTTCCGTGTAGTCTGCCTTGCCTTGCCGGGACTGAACTCACACTTCGATTCCGGTGGTACGAATTGGCAAACGCAACTGTCCTGGTATATGTTTGCAACCTAATAAACATGCTCCAGTGGAAGGGCTGGCTCCCATGGCTCAGAAGGTGAAGGTGACGGTCGTCTGCGACCTTCCTCACGACGGTGAGGTCGAGGGTACCGAGACGGTTTCGTTCTCCTTTGACGGAACTGCCTACGAGATCGACGTGTGCTCGCCGCACGCTAAGGAACTTCGTGAGAAGTTCGGGCCGTATACCGACCATGCACGCAGGGCTAGCGGCGCAGGCCGCCGTCGTCGCCCCAGGACGGGTCCCGGCCGTGAGCGCAGCTCAGAAATTAGGGCATGGGCGAAGCAGCGCGGTTACAAGGTCAGCGAGCGGGGCCGCATTCCGGCCACGATCATCACGGAGTATGACGCCGCTCACTAGATCTTCAGCGCAGGGCCCGCAGGCGGCTCGCGACGCACTGGCTATTCTGGTTCTTATGGCCGGTCTCGCGCGACGTGTGCGGGCCCTGTGGCATGTCGTGGGGAGCTCCGGGGATCGCCGTGCCTGCGTGTCCGCCGCCTCGTTGAGCGGCAGGCCGGCGTTCGCTTCCGGCGTACTGGGGAACACCTTCCCCCCTGACCGGAGTTGGATGGGATGAACGCCCTCCTGCCGGGGAACGTTTTCTTCATGTGCGGCATATCGCGCGACGCGTCGTCCGGCACGCGGGCTAACATGCGGAAGGGATGGGCCCCGGGACATCCGGACATCTGGGCCCCCCCAACCGCTCTGTGAGGAGCGACGAGATGTTCGAAAGGTTTACCGACCGGGCGCGGAGGGTCGTGGTCCTGGCTCAAGAAGAGGCCAGGATGCTCAACCACAACTACATCGGCACCGAGCACATCCTGCTTGGCCTCATCCACGAGGGCGAAGGCGTGGCGGCCAAGGCGCTGGAATCGCTGGGGATCAGCCTCGAGGCCGTGCGGCAGCAGGTTGAGGAGATCATCGGCCAGGGGCAGCAGGCGCCTTCCGGGCATATCCCGTTCACCCCGCGCGCCAAGAAGGTGCTCGAGCTCTCGCTCCGTGAGGCTCTGCAACTGGGGCACAACTACATCGGGACTGAGCACATCCTGCTTGGCCTCATCCGTGAGGGTGAGGGTGTCGCCGCTCAGGTGCTGGTCAAGCTGGGTGCGGACCTGAACCGGGTTCGCCAGCAGGTCATCCAGCTGCTGCACGGTTACCAGGGCAAGGAGCCCGCGGCAGCCGGCGCACCGTCTGAGTCCGCGCCATCCACCTCGCTGGTCCTCGACCAGTTCGGCCGGAACCTCACCGCTGGGGCGCGTGAAGGCAAGCTTGATCCGGTGATCGGCCGGGAGAAAGAGATCGAGCGGGTCATGCAGGTGCTCTCCCGGCGCACCAAGAACAACCCGGTGCTCGTCGGCGAGCCCGGGGTGGGCAAGACAGCCGTGGTCGAGGGACTGGCCCAGAAGATCGTCAAGGGCGAGGTGCCCGAGACGCTGAAGGACAAGCAGCTGTACACGCTGGACCTCGGGGCCCTGGTGGCTGGGTCACGCTACCGCGGTGACTTCGAGGAGCGGCTGAAGAAGGTCCTCAAGGAGATCAGGACCCGCGGCGACATCATCCTGTTCATCGACGAGCTGCACACCCTGGTGGGCGCAGGGGCGGCCGAGGGTGCTATCGACGCCGCGTCAATCCTGAAGCCGATGCTGGCCCGCGGCGAGCTGCAGACCATCGGGGCGACCACGCTCGATGAGTACCGCAAGCATCTCGAGAAGGACGCGGCGCTTGAGCGCAGGTTCCAGCCGATCCAGGTGGCCGAGCCGACGATCTCGCACACCATCGAGATCCTCAAGGGCCTGCGCGATCGCTACGAGGCCCATCACCGGGTGTCCATCACCGACGGCGCTTTGGTGGCCGCCGCCCAGCTGGCGGACCGTTATATCAGCGACAGGTTCCTGCCGGACAAGGCGATCGACCTGATCGACGAGGCCGGATCGCGGATGCGCATCCGCCGGATGACGGCCCCGCCGGACCTGCGTGAGTATGACGAGAAAATCGCCCAGGTGCGGAGGGAAAAGGAGTCGGCCATCGACTCCCAGGACTTCGAGAAGGCAGCCGCCCTGCGGGACAACGAGAAGCAGCTCATCGCGAAGAAGGACGCCAGGGAGAAGGAGTGGAAGGCAGGCGACATGGACGTCGTCGCCGAGGTGAATGAGGAACTCATCGCCGAGGTTCTAGCCACCGCAACGGGCATCCCGGTGTTCAAGCTGACCGAAGAGGAGTCGCAGCGGCTTCTTCGCATGGAGGATGAGCTGCATAAGCGCGTCATCGGGCAGAACGATGCGATCAAGGCACTCTCGCAAGCCATCCGGAGGACACGCGCCGGGCTGAAGGACCCGAAGCGGCCAGGCGGATCATTCATCTTCGCCGGGCCGTCCGGTGTGGGTAAGACCGAGCTTTCCAAGACGCTCGCCGAATTCCTTTTCGGTGACGAGGACTCGCTGATCCAGCTCGACATGAGCGAGTACATGGAGAAGCACACCGTGTCACGGCTGTTCGGCTCACCGCCCGGGTATGTCGGCTATGAGGAAGGTGGCCAGCTCACCGAGAAGGTGCGCCGCAAGCCGTTCTCAGTGGTTCTGTTCGACGAGATTGAGAAGGCCCACCCGGATATCTTCAACTCCCTGCTGCAGATCCTTGAGGACGGTCGCCTGACCGACGCTCAGGGCAGGCTGGTGGACTTCAAGAACACCGTGATTATCATGACCACCAACCTCGGCACCCGGGACATCTCGAAGGGCGTGTCCGTTGGTTTTGCCCGGCATGCGGAGTCTCGCGGTTCCTACGACCGGATGAAGTCCAGGGTGCAGGAGGAACTGAAGCAGCACTTCAGGCCCGAATTCCTGAACCGCGTGGACGACACGATCGTGTTCCATCAGCTCACCCAGGAGGAGATCGTCACGATCGTCGACCTGATGATCGCCAAGGTGGACGAGCGGCTCAGGGACCGCGACATGGGCCTGGAACTCCGGCCGGCCGCCAAGACGCTGCTCTCCGAGCGTGGTTACGACCCGGTGCTCGGGGCCAGGCCGCTGCGGCGCACCATCCAGCGGTCGATCGAGGACAGCCTGTCCGAGAAGATCCTGTTTGGTGAGCTGAAGGCCGGCCAGATCGTCATCGTGGACGTGCAGGGCACCGGCGAGGAAGCGCAGTTCACCTTCAAGGGGGTGGCCAAGCCGGACGCCGTGCCGGATGCCCCGCCGGCCGAGATCGAAAGCAGCGCCGCGGCCGAAGGCCGGGTGGCGGCGCCGCCGCCGCAGGACCGGTCCGCGTAGGTCAGCGGGACGCTGTCAGCGTGACAGAGCCTGGCCGGGGGTCGCCCCGGCCAGGCTCTGTTTTGTTGGCTGGGGTTTTGTCGGGCGGGGGTTTGTCGGGCGGGGTTCGGCCGGCCGGGCCGCAGGTACCTCGGGCTCCGGTTCGCCCCCTGGTCCGGTGTCGCCTGGGGCGCCGTTTTCGCCCGGGAGACCGAACGTGCCGTCGGGCAGCGGGTCGATGAGCCCGTCGGCGACCAGGCTGTCCAGGGCTCGGGCCCGCTGCAGCGGGTCCGGCCAGACGGCATCCAGCCGCGGAGCGGGCACGGGGCCGGCCGCCTCCCGGAGAACCGCGAGCAGGCGGCCCCGGCATTGCCGGTCCGTGCCGTCGTAGGACTGGGTCGCCCGGCGTCCTTCTACGGCCGCCGGGCGGCCGGCCAGCCGCCAGGCGCAGGACCGGGCCACCGGGCAACTGGCGCAGTCTGGCCGGCTGGCGCTGCACACCAGGGCGCCGAGTTCCATGACCGCCACCGACCAGCGTGCCGCCCGGTCCGGCTGGGCCGGAAGCAATGCGGCGGCCAGCCGTGCCTCGGCGGCGGACGGGCTGGCAGGCGGCCGCTCCAGTCCGTTGAACAGGCGGGCGAGGACCCGACGCACGTTCGTATCCAGTACCGCCTGCCGTTGGCCGAACGCGAAGCTGCCCACCGCCGCGGCCGTGTAGGAGCCGATCCCGGGCAGGGCGATCAGGGCATCCACCGACGATGGAACTTCGCCGCCGTGCCGCTGCGTCAGGATCTGCGCCGTCGCATGCAGGCGCAGCGCGCGCCTCGGGTAACCAAGGCGCCCCCACGCTCGGACGGCGTCCCCCGCGGACGCCGCGGCCAGCGATGCTGGCGTCGGCCACCGGGTGAGCCACTCCTGGTACACCGGCAGCACCCTGGCGACGGGCGTCTGCTGCAGCATGACCTCACTGACCAGGATGGCCCAGGGCGTCGCATCCGGGCGGCGCCACGGCAGGTCTCGCTGATGGGCCGCGTACCAGCGCAGGATCGCGGTCACAGTCCCGGTTGCCATGGTCCTTCGATCCTCGCACGGCGCCGGGGCCGGCGAGGCCAGGAAGACTGGCTACGGATAGTCGCCGATTAGCTGACCCGCAGGGCGTTCTGGTCGTATCTGCCCGGGCAGATATCGCCTTTGAGCTGGGAGAATGTCCCTCCGTGCCGGCGAGTCGGCAAGTACTCTGCGTAACCATCTTTCATACTCGTGCTATGGGCCAGAACGCGCCTCTCGGCCAGCAACGCGCGCCCCAGCCGGACACCTTCTGGCGGCGCAGGGTTATCGCGCTCGCCATCGGCATCGCGATTCTCGGGCTGCTGGCCTGGGCTGTGAACGGCGTTGTCGGCGGCAGTGGCCCGACTCGCCCAGCGGCGGACGTTGGCCATGCGGCGGGGCCAGCGGCGCCTTCCGCCGATCCTGGGACGGCGCTCTTCACCGTGCCATCCAGTGCCAGCGCCTCAGCCGCCGCCACCGGCTCTGCGCGGGCGCACCCGGCCGCGTCCTCGCACTCTGGCGCGCCGAAACACGGGGGCGCGCCGACGCCCGGGGCCTCGCCGACGCACAAGACGGTGACGACCGCGCACACCGGCAGTGCCTGCCCCACGAGTGACGTGGTCATCACCTTGATCGCCGCCCGGTACAGCTACGGCAGCGGGGCCGTGCCGGAGTTCGATGTCTCGGTCGTCTCGACGGCCCCGCGGACCTGCACTTTTGATGTTGGCGCGAAACACGTTCGGCTAGTGATCAAATCCGGTCCGGCCCGGGTGTGGGGCTCGTCGGACTGCACCGCGGGGGCTGGCTCTCAGGTCACCAAGCTGGCCCGGGGGGTGCCGTATATGCTGCACATTTCCTGGAACAGGAAGACATCCGTGCCCCGCTGCCGGCTGGCCGCCACCGTGGCGGGCCCCGGCACCTACACGGCCACCGTGTGGAGCGGCCAGCTCAACAGCAACACCCTGGTCTTCGTGCTCCGCGGCAAGGGCATCGCGGAGCCCTGATCACCGCTCACACGTAGCGTTCCAGGGTCACACGTAGCGTTCCAGGATCGACACCTCAGCCAGCCTGGACAGGCCCTCCCGCGCGGCCCGGGCCTGAGCTTCCCCGATGCCCTCGACCTTCTGCATCTCATCGACGCTCGCGGCGAGCAGTTTCTGCAGCCCGCCGAAATGCCCGACCAGTTGCTGGACCACTGACCTCGGTAGCCGCGGGACCTTGGCGAGCAGCCGGTACCCCTGCGGGTTGACCTGATCATCCAGCATCCCTGACCCGCCCAGCCCGAGCACCTTCGCCACCGTCGCCACGTCAAGCAGTTCTTCCGGGGACAGCCCGGCCAGTTCGGCCAGCACTTCCATCGCGCGCCGCGCCAGGTCCCCGTCCGCCGCGGGCAGGTAATCCTGGACGATGAGCTGCCGCTCGAAGTCGCTGCCGGCCACCAGTTCGTCGAGTTGCAGTGCGAGCAGCCTGCCGTCGGTCCCGAGCTCCACCATGTAGCCCTCGATCTCCCGCGCTATCCGCCGGACCATCTCCAGGCGCTGGGCCACGGCGGTGACGTCGCGGACGGTCGCGAGATCCTCGATCTCGAGCGCGGTCAGCGCACTGGAGACTTCGTCTAGGCGGATCTTGTACCGTTCGAGGGTGGCCAGCGCCTGATTGGCGCGGGACATGATCGCTGCGGGTTCCTCCAGCACATACCGCGCGCCATCCAGGTACAGGCCGATGATCCGCATGGACTTGCTGACCGAGATGACCGGGCAGCCGGTCTGCCTCGCGACGCGTTCCGCGGTCCGGTGCCGGGTACCCGCCTCATCTGTGGGCAGCGCCGGATCGGGCACCAGGTGAACTGCTGCCCGGACGATGTAATTCGTGGCCGAGTCCACCACGATGGCGCCATCCATCTTGGCCAGCTCACGCAGCCTGGTCGCCGAGAAACGGACCTTGAGCTCGAAGCCGCCGGTGCACACCTCGTCGACACCAGGCCCGTCGCCAAGCACAATCAGAGCGCCGGTGTTGCCCCGCAGTATCCGCTCAAGGCCATCCCGCAGGGGGGTGCCTGGAGCAAGTGCGGCAAGGGCGGCCCAACGGCGCTCGTCTCGGCCCTTGTCGGTTGGCGACACGGAACCCCCGGAGGTTGCTGGTCACGGCCAGTGTATCCGCGGACGACGCGACGTGCCGGCCGCTCGGCCGGCCGTTCTGGCCATCACCCGCCGAATGCCAGCGTGATGGCCTCCCGGATGGTCTCCACCTCCTTGACATCGATGAGGGCTGGCTGGCTGTCTCGCTCGCTGCGCGGCAGGGCACCTGAGCCGGCCGGCACGATGGCCCGGCGGAAGCCCATCCGCTCGGCCTCGGCCAGCCTTCGCTGCACCCCGCTGACCCGCCGCACCTCGCCCGCCAGGCCCACTTCCCCGATCGCGACCAGGCCGCCGGGCGCACTGAGATTTGCTATCGCACTGGACAGCGCCAGCGCGACCGCCAGGTCAACGGACGGCTCGGTCAGCCGCACCCCGCCAACGGTCGCGGCGTACACGTCCTGCTTGCCGATCTTGATGTCAGCCCGCCGCTGCAGGACCGCGAGGACAATGCCCACCCTGGAGGCATCCAGGCCGGAGGTGACCCGGCGCGGAATGTCGAGGCCCGAGCTGGCCACCAGGGTCTGCACCTCGGCCAGCAGGGGCCGCCGGCCCTCCAGGGTTACCGTCACGCAGGTCCCGGGTACCGGGTCGCCGCGCTGCGACACGAACAGGCCACTTGGATCCGGCAAGCCGATCAGGCCGTACTCGCCGAGGTCGAAGCAGCCGATCTCGTCCGTCGGGCCGTAGCGGTTCTTCAGCGCCCGCACCATGCGCAGTTGCGCGTGCCGGTCACCTTCGAAATGCAGAACCACGTCGACCAGGTGTTCCAGGGCTCGCGGCCCGGCGATCGACCCGTCCTTGGTGACGTGCCCGACCAGCACCGTGGTGAGCGCCTGCTGCTTGGCCACCGCCATCAGGGCCGCGGTGACCTCACGGATCTGGGTGACCCCACCGGGCGTGCCCTCCACCCCGTCGGCGGTGATGGTCTGCACCGAGTCGATGATCAGCAACTGCGGCTGGACCGCGGCTATGTGCCCGAGCACGGCGGACAGTTCGGTCTCGGCCGCCAGGAAGAGGTTCTTGCCGAGCGCGCCTATCCGGTCCGCGCGCAGCCTCACCTGCGCGGCCGATTCCTCGCCGGTCACGTACAGCACGGGCCCGGACTCCGATGCCAGCGCTCCCGCCTCAAGGAGCAGCGTCGACTTACCCACCCCGGGCTCACCGGCCAGCAGCACGACAGCACCGGGCACCAGGCCGCCGCCCAGCACCCGGTCCAGTTCGTCGAGGCCGGTCGGGCGGGCGCCGGCGGCACTCGCGTCGACCTCGGTAATCGGGATCGCGGGATGGGCGGGCGGCGCGGGCACGGTCAGCGCGCCGATGCCCAGCCGCGAACGGGCCGCCGCCGGGGCGGCAGCGGTCTCCTCGACCGTGCCCCAGGCCTGGCACTCGCCGCATCGCCCCGACCACTTGGTTGCGCGCCAGCCGCACTCGGCGCACCGGTACAGCGGGGCTGCGGATGACTTCGCCATGGCTGGCACCGTACCGGCTGGGTCAGACACTCCACCGGACCGCGCGGTGAGCGCCACTGTTCACCGCGCCGCATAAGCTGGTCGCGCGGCACAAGACCATTTGGTGTGCCCAGAAGGAGACACGTTGAGCAAGGCCGCTGTGACACCCAGGTGCCTGGTGGCGCTGTCCACCGCATCGGTCTTTCCGGATAGGACGCCCGACGCGTTCGAGCTGGCGGCTCGCCTCGGCTACGACGGCGTCGAGGTCATGGTCTCGGCCGACGCGGTCAGCCAGGACGTGGACGTCATCCGCCGGCTCGTCGACTACCACGGCATCCCGGTGCTGGCGATACACGCCCCTAACCTGCTGGTGACCCAGCGGGTCTGGGGCCGCGAGCCGTGGGGAAAGCTGATCCGGTCCAAAGAGGTGGCCGAGCAGCTCGGCGCGCGGGTGGTGGTCGTGCATCCGCCGTTCCGCTGGCAGCGGGAGTACGCCAAGGACTTCACGGCCGGGCTGGCGCGGATGGAGGAGGAGACCGACGTCGTCTTTGGCGTGGAGAACATGTACCCGCTGCGGGCGGGAGGAGCCGAGGTCGCGCCGTATGCCCCGCACTGGAACCCGGTCCCGCTGGACTACCCGCACGTCACCCTGGATGTCTCGCACGCCGCGGTATCCGGGTCCGATGCGCTGGAGATGGCCCGCGAACTCGGCGGCAGGCTCACCCACCTGCACCTCGCCGACGGAACGGGCGTCGCGTACCGGGATGAGCACCTGATTCCCGGGCACGGCACCCAGCCGTGCGCGTCGCTGCTGCGGCGGATGGCCGCGGACGGCTACACGGGAACCGTCGTGCTTGAGGTGAATACCCGCCGGGCCGCGACCAGGGAGGCCCGGCAGGCGGACCTGGCCGAGTCACTGGAGTTCGCCCGGACACATCTCGGCCAGCAAGACCCGGCGCAGGCGGGCTCGGCCCGGGGCTCCGCCTCATCAGGCCGCCGTTAGCCGCCGGTTCACCGCTGTAGGCCCGCCGGTTCACCGCTGTAGGCCCGCTGGTTCACCGCGATAGGCCCGCTGGTTCACCGCCGTGCCCGACGGCGCACGAAGGCTCCCGGCGCTGCCACCGCATGCCGGGTGGCGATCCAGCCCGCCAGCGGTTTGGGTATCGCCCGCTGACTCAGTGAAGGTACCGTAGCCTGCCGACAAACGGAGGGAGGGAAGTGGCGCTTCCTCCCGGCCGCAGTGCCGGGGCTGCGCGCTGCAACCATGATGACATCGAGCACTCCTGCGGATCCCTTGCGCGCCGCCGCTACCGGCCAGGCGGCGACGCTCATCACGGTCGCGGCCACCGGCGCCGAGTCCGACAAGGCGACGGTCCCGGCGCTGCCGGTCACCCTCGATGAACTGGTCGCCGCCGCCACGCAGTGCCAGGCGGCCGGGGCGGCCGTGATTCACGTGCACATCCGGGACGATCGGGCGCGGCCAACGCTTGACCTGGCCAGGCTCAGGGACACCGTGGCGGCGCTGCGGGAGAGCACTGACCTGATCGTGCAGCTGTCCACCGGCGGTGCGGTCACCGACAGTTTCGAGGACCGGCTCGCCGTGCTTGACGCCGCGCCGGACGCCTGCTCGCTCACCTGCGGCACAGTCAATTTCGGTGACGAGGTGTTCGTGAACCCGTGGCCGTTCATCCGCGACCTGTACGCCCGGACCCAGGAGCTCGGGGTGGTGCCCGAATTCGAGATCTTCGATCTGGGCCACGCGGCCACGCTGCACCGGCTGCTGGCCGATCTCGGTGCCCCTTATGGCGGGCACGTGCACTGCGATCTGGTGATGGGGGTGCCCGGAGGGATGCCCGGTGACGCGGCCACCCTGGTCCAGGCGGTTGCCGCGTTGCCCGCAGGGGCTACCTGGTCCGCCACCGGGGTCGGCCGGGCGACGCTGCCGGTGCTGTTCGCCGCGCTCGCCGCCGGCGGCCACCTGCGGGTGGGCATGGAGGACACGATCTCCTACGCGCGCGGCCGGCCAGCGACCGGAAACGCCGAGCTGGTGGAACGCGCCGCCGCGCTGGCCGGGCTGGCTCAGCGGCCGCCGATGCTGCCCGCCGACGCCCGCGTCATGCTGGGGGTGAACGGCCGTCACTGAGAGCCCGATCCTGGCCGAGGTGATCCGGTCAGGCTTCACCGAGTCCAGGCACCGTGGCTCTGTGGTCGTGCTGGCCGCTGATGGCCAGCGGCTGCACCGCGCTGGCCAGGTGGATGAACCGATATTCCCCCGTTCGTCGAACAAGCCGATGCAGGCGGCCGGGATGCTCCGCTGTGGCCTGGGCGCCGACGGCAAACTGCTTGCGCTGGCGGCGGCCAGCCACTCTGGTGAGGACTTCCATATCGCTGGGGTGCGCGAGATCCTGGCCCAGGCCGGCCTGGCGGCCGGCGCGCTGCGATGCCCACCCGCGCTGCCCATGGACGAGCGCTCGCAACAGGCGGTGCTGCGGGCCGGTGGCAGTGCGCAGCGCGTGTACATGAACTGCTCAGGCAAGCACGCGGCCATGCTCGCCACCTGCGTCCTGGCGGGCTGGCCGACAAGCAGCTACCTGGAGCCGGATCATCCGCTGCAGAAGGGGATCCGCGCCGCGGTGCAGGACCTGGCCGGCGAGCGGGTGACTGCGGTGGGCGTGGACGGCTGCGGCGCGCCGCTCTTCGCGCTGTCCCTGACCGGTGTCGCCCGGGCCCTGCGCGCGATGATCCTGGCCGAACCGCAGTCGGCTGGACGCAAGGTCGCCGACGCCATGCGCGCTTACCCTGACTGGACGTCGGGTACCGCACGACCCGAGCGCGCGCTGATGGCGGCCGTTCCTGGCCTGCTGCTGAAGGCGGGCGCGGAAGGGGTCGAGGGGTTCGCGCTCGCCGACGGCCGCGCGGTGGCCTACAAGATCGAGGACGGCGCGGCCCGGGCCAGGCCGTCGCTCACCGTGGCCCTGCTGCGCACCTTGGGGGTAGCCGCCGAGCCGGGCGTGGACAGTGCCGCACTGGACCGGATCGGGACCGTGCCGGTCGTCGGCGGAGACTCGGCCGTCGGTGAGGTACGGGCCAGGGTTCCGTTCGGGCGGCCGGATTTATGGGGTGCTTGCAGGGCGTTTGCAATTGCAAGCGGAGTTTGATTCACTGACGTCGTGAGCCCCATGAGCGTGAGTTCGATCGGCGAGTACATCCGGGACCAACGCGAGCAGGCCAAGATTTCGCTTCGCCAGCTGGCGGCGGCGGCGGGTGTCTCCAACCCGTACCTCAGCCAGATCGAGCGGGGCTTGCGCAGGCCCAGCGCCGAGATATTGCAGCAGATCGCCAAGGGGCTGCGAATCTCCGCCGAGGCGCTCTACGTGCAGGCCGGAATCCTGGAAGAACGGCCGCCGGATTCGGGGGTGCGGACGGCGGTGCTCGCCGAGCCGGGCCTCACCGAGCGGCAGAAGCAGGTGCTCCTGGAGATCTTCGACTCCTTCCGCCAGGAGACGGCCGCTCGCGCGGCCGCCGCCGCTGCTGACGAGATCGAGGATTCAGCCGCGGACGAAGATGATCAGCATGAGCCGGCGACACGGCGCGCAGCCCGCGCCCGGCGCCCGGGCCGGTTGCTACGGGACGACGACGATCCGTTGCTGGATGAGAACGGGAACGAGGCCGAAGCGGAGCTACGGCGGACGATCACCGCCGGCCAACCGCCGGTGGACGACGCCCGTCCGCAGGTGATCGAAACGTTCGTGGCCCAGGACGACGCTGTCCATCCTGGCGGGGAGTGACAACCCGAATCATGAGGTCGGCCGGCGGACGTGTCCGCTGGCCGACGCGAGGTCTGCCAACGGCAGGCCGGGAGAGGATGAACTGGCATGAATCGTGCCATCGATGTGAAGACCGAGATACGCAAGCTGGCCAGCCACAAGCCGCTGCAAGCGGCCGCCGGGGTCGGCGTGCTGGCTTCTGAGGCGCTGCGCGAGCTGCCCGGGCGGATCGCCGGGTGGCGGCCAGACACCTCGGTGACGACGCTGCCTTCCCGGGCCAGCGAGGTCGTGACCACGGCCCGGGCCAAGGCGGCCCGCAGTTATGACCACCTGGCCGTTCGCGGTGAGCAAGCGCTGACCGGAAAGCCCGCCAGGAGCGGCGCGGGAGCACGGAGCAACGGCAGCGCGCCGACCGGCAGTACCGCGCGGAGCAGCAAGAACGCGCGAAGTGGCAAGAGTGCCATCAGCGGTAAGACCAGCTAGTACCTGAACGGCCGGTCGGCTGCCGCCGGTCCGGGCGGGAATGGGCGCTCGTTCCCAAGTTCCGCCCGGACCGGATAGCCTGGCATTGTGTTCACGATGGCTGGGGCGTACACCCCGCTCTACTGGTTTTTCGAGCTTCTCGCGATCGGCGCGTTCGTCGTCGAGGTGTGGGCGTTCGTTGATGCGCTGCGCCGGCCCACGCCGGCCTTCGTGGCGGCGGGCAAGCAGACCAAGCCGCTATGGCTGATCATCCTCGGGGTCGCGGCGGTTGTCGGGCTGTACACCTGCACCTACTCCACCGGCCCGGCCGCCGTCGGCATCTTCTCCATCGCGGCGTTCGTGGCCGCGGCCATCTACCTCACCGACGTCCGGCCCAAGGTCCGCGAGTTCCGCGGCGGGGGGACAAGCTCGAACGGCCCGTACGGCCCCTGGTAACGAGCCTGCGCGGGCGAAAGCTTCCGCTGCGCTGGTTGTCCTGCGCTGGCTGAGCCGGGGGCGGGCCGGGCTCCGGGCTAGTCCGCGATGCGGATGCGCAGCCGCCGGAAACCCTTGCCCTTGTTCTCGATCTTGACCACCTCGATCGTGCCGACCTGGCTGGTCGAGCCGACATGGGTGCCCCCGTCGGCCTGCTGGTCCAGCCCCACGATGTCGATGATCCGGACCTCAGGTACATCGGGCGGGATCAGGTTCGTCGCGGTACGGATGATGTCAGGAATAGCCAGCGCCTCGTCGCGGGGCAGTACCCGCACATCGATGCGCCGGTCAGCGGCGATTTCCGCGTTGCACGCGTCCTCGACGGTCTCCTTGAACCCGGCGGGCACCTCGGGGAGATCGAAGTCCATCCTCGCGGCGAGCGGTTCCATGTTCCCCCCGGTCACCAGCGCGCCGAAGTCACGGAACACGACACCGCACAGCACGTGCAGTCCCGAGTGCGTCCGCATCAGTGCGGTCCGCCGCTCGTCCTCGACCGCGCCGCGCACCGCCGTGCCGACCGGCGGGAGCGGGTCGCCTGGCTCCGGGATCAGGTACAGGTCATCGGCCTTCCTGGCCCCGGCGATCCGGGTCTGCACGCCGCCCCAGAGCAGGACGCCATGGTCGGGCGGCTGGCCGCCGCCTCCCGGGTAGAACGCCGAGGAGTCCAGCACGATCCCGTCCGGGTCCGCGGCCAGGACCACGGCGTCCCACTCACGGAGGCTCTGGTCGTCCAGTTCGAGGCGATGCGTGCGCCACTGCGTTTCGGTCACGCTGGCAGCCTACTGCCGGGCCCGGACCGGCCGGTGGCAGCTCAGATCGGCCCGGCCGGCCACTCAGATCGGCAGGACCAGGAGTGCGGCCGGGACGGCTACCACCAGCGTGGCGGCGGCGCACACCAGGGCGAGGGCGGGCACCGAGAGCCCGGGCGCCGGCTGCAGCAGGCGGGCCACCCGCACTGCCATCTCGCCGTCCTGCGTGCCGCCTACGGCGAGAGCCCCGGTCGGCGTGCTCCCAGCGCCTGACGTGCCGACCCGGATCAGGGCGGTGACAAGCTCCCGGGCAGGGCGGTGCCGCAGCGCGTGATCGTCGGCGAGCATCTCGACCAGCAGGGCCACCGCGCCGTGCGCCCGCCGGGCCGAGGCCGACCGCGGGAAGGCCCGTCGCAGGGCGGTAAACGGCAGCAGCACAAGGTCATGTCGTTCCCGCAGGTGGGCCCGCTCGTGGGCGAGGACGGCCGCGAGTTCCGCCTGATCGAGCAGGGCCAGGGCGCCGGCGCTGATCACGATCCGGGACCGCAGCCCAGGGACGCAGTAGGCGGCGGCCGTGGGGTGGTCGAGCACGAGAGCCCCGGGCACCTTGGGGTCGCCGTGAGCCAGCAGGCTGAGCAGCACGCGCTGCCGCCGCCGGGCGCGCAGCACCGCGGCCGATGCGGCGAGCAGGACCCAGCAGAGCAAGATCAGCAGCCCTGTCCCCGCCGCCAGGCAGAGCAGCCGCAACGCGGCGATGAGGTCAGGCGGCGCGGCACCGGACGCGACGTCCCGGACGGCACGGTCGGCTACCGCCAGGGCGCCGCCCGCCACGCCGAACCCTCCCGGGGCCGCGCCCAGCCCGGCGAGGGCCCCGATCGCGGCGAGGCCCCAGCCGAGGCCGAGGGCCTGCCACAGCAGGATCGCGGCGGCCGGAGACCGGCGTGGCCAGCCCGCAGCAGCGAGCCCCGCGGCGGACGGGACGATGCCGATCGCAACGGACGCGAGAACCAGGACAGGGGATAGCACGCGAGGTCAGCTCCTGGAGCCCTCTCCGCCTACCTCCAGGGCACGGCGCAGCACGCGTGCCTCGGTGTCCGTCACGCGGCGCGCGAAACTGGCCAGCGCAGCGGACCTGTCGCCAGTCTGGTCGAGAGCATGCAGCATAAGCTCCGTGACGTACGCTTCCCTGCTGGCCGCCGCGTGATACAGCCAGGCGCGACCGTCCCGGTCCCGCCGGGCGAAGCCCTTCTTGGCCAGCCGGTCGAGGACCGTCATCACGGTGGTGTGGGCAAGGTCCCGATCGGTCAGGCAGCCGCCTACCTGGCGCACGGTGAGCGGCGTCTGGCTTTCCCAGAGCACGTCCATAATCGCGCGTTCTAGTTCGCCAAGTCGGTTCACTCCGTCACTCTACCCACCGCCGGCCACTCTGAGTAGGTGCTGTGATGGGGACATGGAGATCACGCTGATGGTCGGTGACATCACGCAGCAGGCCACGGACGCGATCGTCAACGCGGCGAATTCGACCCTGCTCGGCGGGGGCGGGGTGGACGGTGCCATCCACCGCCGGGGCGGCCCGGCCATCGTGGCCGAATGCCGCATGATCCGGGCCACGCGCTACCCCGATGGCCTGCCCGCTGGCCAGGCCATCGTCACCACAGCCGGCGATCTGCCGGCCCGGTGGGTGATCCACACGGTCGGCCCGGTGTATTCGCGTGGGCACGACCAGAGCGCCGTGCTGGCCTCCTGCTATACGGAGTCGCTGCGGGTCGCGGACGAGATCGGCGCGCGGAGCGTGGCATTTCCCGCCGTGTCCGCCGGAGCCTATGGCTGGCCGCCCCAGGACGCGGCGCTGATCGCGGTCAGCGCCGCGCACGGGGCGGCCACCCAGGTGGCCGAGGTTCGTTTCGTGCTGTTCTCCGAAGAGATGCACGCCGCGTTCGCCCAGGCGCTGGGATCTATCCCGGAGCCGTGATCGTTGCCGCCCTGGCAGACTGGGCCTGGCCCGGGTTTCACGACCACAGTGACCGGGCTACCTGCCCCACTGACCGACAGGAGGACGCCGGTGTCCGGAGGATCGCCCCGCTTCCGCCGCGTCCTGGACCGGTTCGCTCCCTACCAGCCGGGCCGGCGGGTGTCCGGGCCGGACGGCAGGTCGGTGAAGCTGTCGTCCAACGAGTCCCCGTTCGGCCCGCTGCCGTCGGTGGCCGAGGCCATCGCCGAGGCCGTCCGCGACGTCAACAGGTATCCCGACAACGGCGCGGGCCACCTGACCGAGGCGATCGCGAGCCGCTTCGCTGTCCCACCGGAGCACATAGCGATCGGGTGCGGCTCGGTCGGGGTGACCCAGCAACTGCTTGAGGCGGTCGGCGAGCCTGGTGCTGAGGTGCTCTACGCGTGGCGCTCGTTCGAGGCGTACCCCACCCTGGTGGATCTTTCCGCGGCGACGTCGGTCCGCGTTCCGCTCCACGGTGAAACCCATGACCTCAGCGGCATGGCCCGCGCGGTTACCCCGCGCACCCGGGTCGTCTTCATCTGCAATCCGAACAACCCGACCGGGACCGTGCTGCACGCGGCTGAGCTCGTGGAGTTCATTGACCAGGTGCCCGCCGACTGCCTGGTGGTGCTGGATGAGGCCTACGCGGAGTACGTCCGCGACCCCGATGTGCCCGACGGTATGGCGCTGTACGCCAGCCGGCCCAACGTCGCCGTGCTGCGCACCTTCTCGAAGGCCTATGGCCTGGCCGGATTGCGGGTGGGATTCATGGTGGCGCACCCGGCCGTGGCCGGGGCGGTCCGCAAGACCATGCTGCCGTTCACGGTGAACGCCATCGCGCAGGCCGCGGCCATCGCCTCCCTGGCCGCTGAGGGCGAGTTGCTTGACCGGGTCGCGGTGGTGGTCAAGGAACGGACCCGGGTCCGCGACGAACTGCTCGCCGGAGGCTGGACCGTGCCGCCGAGCGAGGCCAATTTTGTCTGGCTGCGCCTCGGCGCCGATACCCAGGAGTTCGCCCTGGCCTGCGAGCGGGCCGGGGTCAGCGTCCGGGCCTTCGGCGCGGAGGGGGCGCGCGTCTCGATCGGTGGTCACGACGAGAACGACGCGTTCCTTGAGGTCGCGAGAGCGTTTCCGGGCCGGCCCTGATCTCTGTCCGGCCGGCCCGGACAGAGATCAGGCTGGCCCGCAGAGCTCAGGCCGCCGCGCTGGCGGCGAGGGCCGTGTCGTCCGGGGTGAAGTCCGGGTCGGCGTCTGGCGGCGGGTGGGCGAGGTGCCAGCGCACCGAACGGGCGATCGCCTCGCTGGGGTCCGCGGGCCGCCAGCCGAGCAGGTCCATGGCCCGGCGGCTGTCCACGAGCAAGTGCTGAGCCTGTTCTCTCGTCGTCCACATGTCCGCGGGCAGCACGTCCTCCGGTACCGGGACCAGGTCCGCGTCATGCCCCGCGGCGGCCAGGATCTGCCGCGTCCAGCTCGACATGGTGGCGGTGACCGGCTCACCGACGTTGAGCACTTGGCCTGCCGCGGCAGGCGTGGCCAGCGCGCCGAGGACGGCGCTGGCCACATCGCCGACATAGCACCGGGTCCACAGCCAGCTGCCCGGACCTACCGGTATCTGCCGCCGCCCGGCCCTGACCCGCCGCAAGATGAACTCCTCGCGTCGTCGCGGGTCATGCTCGCCGTAGATCATGGCCAGCCGCAGCACCGTGCCGCCGCGTTCGACATAGCGGGGCTCCACATGGAGCTTCTCGTAGTCTCTGTAGTCCTCGCTGTGCTCCCGGTGCGGGTAGCGGCGATGCCGCAGCGGGGAGTCTTCACTGATCGGCACGGGCTCGGTCGCCCCGGTACTGTCCAGCAACTCGAAGGCGCGGTACACGTCCATGCTGGACAGCACCACCAGCCGGGTGTCGGGCAGATGGGGCAAGACAGCCTGCACGTCCGCTCTGGTCATGGCGCAGGTGTCGATGATCGCGTCAGGGTTCAGCGCGCGGACATCGGCGGCGACGCCGGCAAAGTCCGCCCGGGCGGCGTGCAGGTGCTGGCAGTCCACCCAGCCAGGCGGCTCGGTCACCCCGCGGTGCACCACCGTGACCTCATCACCCCGCGCGTGCAGGTCCTCGGTGATCCGGCGCCCGATGAAGCTCGTCCCGCCCAGCACGACCACGTGCATGAAGTCCTCCAGAGGCCAGGATGCCGACGCTGCCACCTCAGCACGGACCCACCCGCCGGGAACCACGCTTCTCCGTCGGCGAAAATCGGGCGGGGCTGGCCGACGGTGCGGAGCGGGGGTTGGCCGGGATGCGGAGCGGGGTCAGCGGGCGGTGCGGCGCTCCAGCTTCTCGGTGACCAGCCGGTAGAACTGGCGGGGCCGCCCCGGCTGCGGTGTCCGGCTGGGCGGCAGCGGCCAGGCCAGCCCGTCCTCGACCAGGCTGTGCAGCAGCCGCCGGGCCGTCCGCGGGGTGACGCCGAGCAGGCGGCCGGCGGTCTCCGCGTCCACCACGAGCGCGCCCTCCGCTGCGGCCAGCTTGTCTGCGAGCCTGGCCAGTGTCTCCAGGCCTTTCGGCCTGCTGGCGGTGGTGCTGGCGGCCGGATGGCGGGGCGCGGGCACCAGGGCGTGGCCTTCCCGGTCGAGGGCGAATCCGCGGGTGCCCGGACCGGTATGCGAGCGGGAGAGTGCCGCGTGCGCGTGTGTCTCGGCGTCCTGTGCGGTCCGGCCCATGCCGACCCCCACCTCGACCGCGATGCCGAGTTCCGTGCGGGCCCGCTCGGTAAACGGCGGGACGCGGAATCCGTCGGTCGCCGCGGCCAGGGATCCGCGGGTGGCGGTGATGAGGAAGCAGTGATCGCCCAGCGGGCTGACCGAGGCGTGCATCCGCTGCGCCTCCTGCACGAGGAACCGGTGCACGGTGAGCCGCAGTTCCTCCCGCGACGGGCGTGGCGCCGACCGGCGCGTGGTATCGCGGAGCGTGGGCACCTCCACGACGGCCACCGCGAGCTGCGCCTCCTCCAGCCTGCGGTGCGCGCCGAGCAAGGTCGCGGTGCGCAGCGCGGACCGGATCGCGCTGCCGGTCGGCCGGACCGTGAATACTGGAATTCCCGCCGTTGACAGCCGCTGGGCGACCGAATCAAGGCAGGTGAACGCGACCGAGATTTCCTCGCGGCGCCAGAGTCGCTCATGGAAGGCGGCCAGGGTGGCCGCACTCGCGGCATCCTCGCGGACGTGCACATTCCCCGTGGCGACACCAAGCTCGGAGAACGCGTCTTCGACGTCGGCGCGGCTCAGCACGTCCACGCTGATCCGGCTGAGGTCATAACTGCCGTCCCGGGTGGCGCGCAGCAGGGCGCCATACAGCGCACTGCCGCTGAGCGGCACGTAGGTCGCGGGGCCGCGCAGGGCCCCTGCCCTCCGCGCGTACTCATACGGCACCTGGCTGGCGAACAGGCAGGCGTCGACGGTGGTGCCGAGCCGCATGACCTTGTCGGCCGCCTCCTGCTCGCTGCGGTAGGCCGCGGCGACAAGCCGCCTGGCCAGCCCGGCACCGCCGACCGCCTGACCAGTTGGCAGCCCCGTGCTGTGCTGCGCCGACCCGGTGCCGTGCGGGCTCGCGGCGGTCGCGCCAGAGAGCATGACCCGCTCGACAAGCTCGTGCGGCCCGATGACACCAATCGTGAGCTCGCCCGACTGCTGGCGCTGGCCGGTCACCGCCGGCCGCCTGTGGGTCCTGCGGTCCTGCCTGTCATGGGCACTAACTGCCTGCCGGCCATGCGCTGTGTCACTTCCTGAGCACTCAGTGTCCGACTCTTACGCTGTGCGATTGCACGATCGTATATTTCGTAACTCGCCTGAGAGGCACCAGAACGGAATCTACGTCACAATTTCGGGCGTTCATCTCGGATCAGTTCGGCATCCGGCCCGGCATCGAGCCCTGTGGGCAGCCCGTAACACGCCACGGGCCGCGTGTGGGCCCGTGGCGGTCAGCCTGGATCAGCCGCTGGCCTCGGCGGTGATATCGGCTCCCAGGGAACTGAGCCGCTCGGCGATGGTGGCGTGGCCCCGGTCGATCAGGTACCCGGGCGCGACCACGGTTTCACCCTCGGCCGCCAGCCCGGCCAGGATGAGCGCGATGCCGGTGCGCAGGTCATGGGCTACGACCTTGGTGCCCTTCAGGGTGGACGGCCCGTGCACGATGACCACGTTGCCGCTGTCCACCTCCACCTTCGCACCGAGCTTGTTGAGTTCACCGACGAGCGTGTAGCGGCCGTCGTAGATCGTTTCCCGGATGTAGCTCGAGCCGTCGGCGAGACAGCTCAGCGCCATGATCGGCGACTGCAAGTCGGTGGCGAAGCCGGGGTAGGGGCTGGTGATCACGTTGATCGGCCGCAGCGTGCGCTCCCGCCGGACCTGCAGCACTGCGCCGGCGGATGAAAACTCCACGCCCATCTGCTCCAGCTTCCAGCGGACCACGCCGAAATGCTCCAGGGACGCCCCGACCAGGTTGAGCTCGCCGCCGGTGATCGCCGCCGCCATGGCGAAGACGACCGCATCGATCCGGTCGGGCATGACCGTGTGCTCGGTCGCGGTCAGCTCGTCCACGCCATGCACCGTTACGAACCCGGTGCCACCGCCGGTGATGTGGGCGCCCATCTTGGTGAGGAAAGCGATGACGTCCAGCACCTCGGGCTCAAGTGCCGTGTTGTCAATAATCGTGGTCCCCGGGGCCAGGGACGCCGCCATGATCAGGTTCTCGGTACCCGTGTGTGACGGGGTGTCCAGGTAGAGGTGGGCGCCGCGGAGGTTGCCCGCCTTGATGTGGATCCGGTCCTCGCCTTCTTCCACCGTGGCGCCCAGGCGGGCGAAGCCCCGGTAGTGGAAGTCGAGGTTGCGGCTGCCCAGGTTGCATCCGCCGATGCCTTCGATGACCGCCTCGCCCAGCCGGTGCAGCAGCGCGGGCACGAACAGCACCGATCCGCGGAACCTGCGCGCGATCTCGGCCGGCAGCACCGGGCTGGTCAGCTCGGAGGCGTCCACCACGAGAGTCCGCTCGGCCTCGTGGAACTTGACCACCGCGCCGACTGCCTGGGCCAGCTCCACCGCCCGGCGCACGTCCTCGATAGGCGGGACGTTGCGCAGCACCGTCCGCCCCTTGGCCGTCAGCAGGGACGCTGCGATCATCTTGAGCGCGGCGTTCTTGGCGCCCTGCACGAAGACCGTGCCCTGCAAGGGGATGCCGCCTCGTACGCGGTAGCAGGTTTCGGGGCCAATGGTCATAGAGCTCAAGCTCCTGTCCCTCCGATACGCGGCGCGTGGCCTGCGGCCAGTTGTCGCAGTGGGTTGGCCGATGGCAGCCTGCCTGGGCAGCGGGAAGCCTGGTGCATGCCAAATCCAGTATCCCACCGGCCGGCCTGAGGTCGGCTCGCTGCCGGGCTGCCGGGCAGGCTTACCGCGCACGCCCCGCTGCGGGGCGTTGTCGCCTGGACTGCCACGGCGGTTACTCCCATCGTCGTCCGGTGATGCGCTGATAGGCCTCGACATAGGACGCGCGGGTCCGCTCAACCACGTGACCCGGCAGCGGCGGCGGCGCTGTGTCATGCCGCTGCCAGCCGGCCTCCGGTGAGTCTAGCCAGTCGCGGACGATCTGCTTGTCGAACGAGTGCTGTGGCCGGCCGGGCTGCCATTGGTCGGCCGGCCAGAACCTGGACGAATCCGGGGTCAGCACCTCGTCAGCGAGCAGGAGCCTGCCCCCGGCGTCGAGCCCAAGCTCAATCTTGGTGTCGGCCACCAGCAGGCCTGCCCGCCCGGCTACGGCCGCACCACGCCGGTACACCTGCAAGGTGATGCGCTCAAGCTGGCTGGCCATGTCGGGCCCGACCATACCCGCCACGGCGGCAACGGAAATGTTCTCGTCATGTTCACCTCGCGCTGCCTTGGTCGCCGGGGTGAAAATCGGCTCGGGCAGCCTGGACGCCTCGACCAGCCCGGCCGGCAGCGCGGCGCCGCAGACCGTGCCAGTGCGCCGGTACTCGGCGAGGGCCGATCCGGTCAGGTAGCCGCGGGCCACGCACTCCACGGGGACCATCGACAGTTTCTGGCAGGCCATGGCGCGGCCGGCGAACTCAGCCGGGATGTCGGCGGCCACCAGATGATTGGGCACCACGTCGGCCAGCTGCTCGAACCACCACAGCGAGAGCTGGGTGAGGATCTTGCCCTTGTCCGGTATGGGGGTGGGCAGCACGTAATCGTAGGCGGAGACTCGATCGGTGGCGACGAGCAGCAGCAGCCCGTCGTCAGTCTCATAGACCTCGCGGACCTTGCCCGAGTAAAGGTGCTTCACGGTGCGCTCCGCGCGGGACGGGTCCGCGCTGGGGCCTTCCGGGCTGGCGCTGCCCAGCAGGCGCTGCGCCTCACGACAGGCGCTCCAGCCGGTCGAATACCGGCCCGAGCCGCTCGACGTACCGGCCCGGCCGGCAGGCCTCGTCCAGCTTGGCCTCGTCGAGTTCCTGACCACGTGCGGCGGCCTCCATGCGGAGCGTTTCCCGCAAGGGCGCCTGAGTCTGCCAGGTGGCCATGGCGGCCGCCTGGACCAGCGCGTAGGCATCTTCCCTGGACATCCCGGCGGCGACCAGCTCCAGCAGGACACTGGACGTGTAGATCAGGCCCCCGGTGGATTCGAGGTTGGCCAGCATCCGGGTCTCGTCCACGACCAGCCCGTCAACCAGGCCGGTGGTCAGGTGCAGCAGGTAGTCGGTGCCGACGGCGGCGTCGGGCAGCGCGATCCGCTCCACGCTGGAGTGTGAGATGTCCCGCTCGTGCCAGAGCGCCATCCCTTCCATGATGGGCGTCACGTAGCCGCGGACCACCCGGGCCACACCGCAGATCCGCTCGGAGCGGATCGGGTTCTTCTTGTGCGGCATCGCCGACGAGCCTTTCTGACCCACGGAGAAGGGCTCGGCGAGCTCAGCGACCTCGGTCCGCTGGCCGTGCCTGACCTCCAGCGCGATCGCCTCGCACGCCGTGGCCAGCAGAGCGAGCACAGACACCCATTCGGCGATGCCATCACGGAACACCACCTGGGTGGCCACGTCCGCCGGACGGAGCCCGAGCTGCGCCATGACCGCCGCCTCGATGGCCGGGTCGATGTTGGAGTAGGTGCCCACCGGGCCGGACAGTTTCCCGACCGCGACGCTTTCCCGGGCCCGGAGCAGCCGGTCCCGGCAGCGCGCCACCGCGAACGCGAAATCAGCGACCCGGTGCCCCCAGATGTCCGGTTCGGCATGAATCCCGTGCGTGCGGCCCACCCGCAGCGTGTCCCGGTGGGCCAGGGCGTGCTCACGCAGCGCCCTGACCAGCCGGGAAGCCTTGCTGATAAGCAGATCGCTGGCCTCCGTCAACTGCACGGCCAGGGCCGTGTCGAGCAGGTCCGAGGAGGTCATCCCGTAGTGCACCCAGGCGGCCGCGGAACGAGGGGTGGTGTTGTCCGCCCACGCGGTGAGGAACGCGATCACGTCGTGCCCGGTGACGGCCTCCACCTCGGCGACCGCCTCGGGGGTGGGCGCGGCCGCGGCCCGCACCGGCGGCACAGAGTCTTCCGGCACCGTTCCGGCTTTGGCGTGCGCGGCCAGAACGAGGGTCTCCACCTGGCACCACAGCTCGTACTTGTGGGCCTCGCTCCAGACCCGGCCCATCTCAGGCAGCGTGTAGCGGTCGATCACGCAGTCCATCCTCCCGCACCGGCGGGTTCCCCCGCGTCCCGGTGCCGCTCCGCCGCCAGCATCGCCACCAGGCCCGCCAGGAGGGCGGCCAGTTGCGCCTCGATCGCGACCATCGCCCCGAGCGCCGTGGTGGCCAGGGCGAATCCGGCGGTGGCGTAGCGTGGCCATGCCCAGCCGGTCCTCCGTGCCGCCTGTCCCGCTGCCGCACCACCCCAGGTACCACCACTCCGGGTGCCCAAACCCAGGGCCTGGCCGAACATCGCGTTCCCGGCCAGGAACAGCGCCGTGCCGCCGCCTAGCGCGAGCGCCTGACGCAGCGGGTGCGGCTGCGCCGCGCTGCCGATCGTCAGCTTCACCCCGGCGGCCAGCACCACGATGCCGAGCAGCATCGGGATATGCGGGTAGAAGTATGCCGACAAGGCGAGCCCAGGCCGCCGCTCCCGGCTCGCGGCGGTCATCGCCTGCTCCCCCCGTTCGTCCTCACCGGCCCCGAAATACGTCCACCACAGGCCCGCGGACAGCGCCAGGCCGAGCACGGCAGCGGTCACCACCTGGATGTTCAGGGTGAACCGGGCGGTGCCGATGCCGACGGCGGCGACCGACTCACCGAGTGCCACGATGACGAGCGCCCCGTGCCGCTCGGCGAAGTGCGCGGGCTGGATCTCGAACCGGCCGCCCAGCCGGGTAACCAGCGGCGAGAGGACCTGGATCGCGAGCGCCGCCGCCCACAGCGGGTAGGCGGCCGGGCCGCCTGCGACGCCGGCCAGCACGACCAGCAGGGCCGAGGTGATGTTGAACGGTGCGATCCGCACGATGTTCCGGTTGACCCGGTAGTACAAGGTCGAGTGGACCAGCACGACGACCAGGTAGCCAAGCCCCAGTGCCAGCCCGCCCCGGCTGAACCCGGAGTGGCTGAAGCCGCGCGGGATGGCCAGCCCGACGACAAGAAACCCGGCCATGCCGAGCAGCAGGAGGAGGCGTTCGGTTGCGCGATCCGGTGTGCGGGCATTGGTCAGCCACGCATATCCCCCGTACATCCACCACAGCACGCCGAAGATGAGCAGCACCTGCGCCGCCCCGGCCAGCGAGAGGCGGCCCGCCAGCAGCTCGGTGAGCTGGGTGAGGGTGAACGCGAAGACCAGGTCGAAGAACAACTCCAGGGCGCCGACCCGTTCCGGCTGGCTGGGACCTGGCGGGGACGGGGGAACCACTGTCTAGTTCGCCGCGGCCGCCGCTTCCGCGGCGATATCGCCGCGGTACCAGCCCCCCCGCATCTCGATCCGGGCGGCCGCCGCATAAGCCCTGCTCCGTGCGGTGGCCAGATCCGGGCCGGTGCCCACCACGTTGAGGACACGGCCACCGGAGGAGACGAGCCGTCCCGCTGCGTCGGCCGCAGTGCCCGCGTGCAGGACATACGCACCTGGAATCCGTGCGGCCTGGTCTGTTCCTTCGATCCGATCGCCCGACACCGGCCGGGCCGGGTACCCCTCCGCCGCGACGACCACGGTGACCGCCGCCCCGGGGGCCCAGTCCAGCGTGGCGCCGGCCAGGGAGCCGGCCGCCGCCGCCGCCAGCAGCCCGCCCAGCGGCGTGACCAGCCGGTCCAGCACGACCTGGGTCTCCGGGTCACCGAACCGGGCGTTGAACTCCACCACCCGCACGCCTGCCTTCGTCAGGGACAGGCCCGCGTAGAGCAGCCCGCGGTACGGGGTGCCGCGGCGGCGCAACTCGTCGATCGCGGGCTGGACGACGGTACCCATCACCTCGTCGGCGAGCCCCGGCGGCGCCCAGGGCAGCGGCAGGTACGCGCCCATGCCCCCGGTGTTCGGGCCGCGGTCGCCATCGTGGGCGCGCTTGAAGTCCTGCGCGGGCGGCAGCGGCACCGCGGTGACCCCGTCGGCCAGCGCGAACAGCGAAACCTCCGGTCCGTCGAGGAACTCCTCGATGACGACCGTCCCGCAGTCCCGCGCGTGCGCCCTGGCTGTCGCCAGGTCGCTGGTCACTACGACGCCTTTGCCGCCGGCCAGCCCGTCCGCCTTCACCACGTACGGCGGCCCGAAGGCGTCGAGCGCGGCGTCCACCTCCGCGCGGGTCGGGCAGGTGCGCGCGGCGGCGGTCGGAATCCCCGCCGACTCCATCACCTGCTTGGCGAACGACTTGGACCCCTCGATCGCGGCCGCCCGGCGGCCCGGCCCGAAGCACGCGATGCCGGCGGCCCGGACCGCATCGGCCACGCCAGCCACGAGCGGGGCCTCCGGGCCGACCACCACGAGGTCGGCCGCCGTCTCGCGGGCCAGGCCGGTCACGCTGCCGGCGTCAGTGATGTCGGCCTGATGGACGTCCGCGATCGCCGCGATGCCGGGGTTACCCGGAGCGACATGCAGATCCGTGACATCAGGATCGGCGGCCAGCGCCCGGGCCAGCGCGTGCTCGCGGCCGCCGGAACCAAGGAGGAGGACTCGCACGGCGCGAGCCTACCTGCGGAAGTCGGCCGCACCCGGCTCCGCTTCATGATCGGATGCGGATTGGTGCGGCCAGAACGACTGCAAACCGCATCCGATCATGAAAGATCGGCTCAGATGAGCGGGCGGATCTGCAGGGTCTGATCGCGGCGCGGGCCGGTGCCCACCGCGGACACCGGGGCGCCGATCATGTCTTCGATCGCCTCGACATAGGCCCGGGCGCTGCGCGGAAGGTCGGCGAACTCCCTCGCTTCGGTCAGGTCCTCCCACCAGCCGTCCAGGTACTCATACACCGGCGTGGCGTGGTGGAACTCGGTCTGTGTCATCGGGATCTCGGTGTGCCTGGTCCCGTCCACGTCGTAGGCCACGCAGATCGGCACCTTGTCCAGGCCGGACAGCACGTCAAGCTTGGTGAGGAAGTAGTCGGTGATGCCGTTGACCCGGGTCGCGTACCTGGCGATGACTGCGTCGAACCAGCCGGTACGGCGTTCCCGGCCGGTGGTCACGCCGTACTCATGACCAGTCTTGCGCAGCCATTCACCCTGCTCGTTGAGGAGTTCGGTGGGGAAAGGCCCCGCGCCGACGCGGGTTGTGTACGCCTTCAGGATGCCGATCACCTTGGTGATCCGGGTCGGCCCGATACCCGAGCCCGCGCAGGCGCCGCCAGCGGTGGGCGAGGAGGAGGTCACGAAGGGATAGGTGCCGTGGTCCACGTCGAGCAGCGTGGCCTGCGCTCCTTCGAGCAGGACGGTCTTGCCCTCGTCCAGGGCGGCACCGAGTACCAGCCCGGTGTCGGCCACATAGCGCCGTATCTGCTCGCCATAGCCCAGGTACTCCGTGGCGACGGCGTCGGCGTCGATGCCACGCCGGTTGTAGACCTTGGTGAGCACCTGGTTCTTCTCCCGGAGCACCAGGTCCAGCTTCTGGCTGAGGATGCCAGGGTCAAGCAGGTCCTGGACGCGGATGCCGGTGCGCGCCACCTTGTCGGCGTAAGTCGGGCCGATGCCACGCCCGGTCGTCCCGATCCGCGCGTTACCCAGGTAGCGTTCCGTCACCTTGTCGAGGGCGCGGTGGTGCGGCATGATCAGGTGCGCGTTCGCCGAGATCAGCAGCCGATCGCAGGACACGTCGCGGCGCCGCAGGCCCTCGATCTCGCTGAGCAGGACCTCGGGATCGATCACCACGCCGTTGCCGATCACGGGCGTGACCGACGGTGAGAGCACACCGGACGGGAGCAGGTGCAGCGCGTAACTTTCGTCGCCGATGACCACTGTGTGCCCGGCGTTGTTGCCGCCCTGGTACCTGACCACGTAGTCCACGCGGTCCCACAGCAAGTCGGTTGCCTTGCCCTTGCCCTCGTCGCCCCACTGTGCGCCCACCAGCACGATGGCCGGCATCTGACCAGCCCCTTCCAGGTGTCGCCCACGTGCGGAGTCCCGAGGTTACCGGACCGTCCGGGCCTTCGGCGCAGTCAGGAGTCCCGCTCGCGGGCGGTGCGGTCAGGAGCCCGCTAGCTGCGCCGTTGCGGTGGCGCTGCTGTCCCGCAGGAACGTGGCGCAGCGGAGCGCCTCGTCATCTTCGCCGATCGCGGCGGCGGCCCGGCCCAGCGCGTGCAGCGACCGCAGGAAGCCCCGGTTGGGCTCGTGCTCCCAGGGGATCGGCCCGTGCCCCTTCCAGCCCGCCCGGCGCAACTGGTCGAGGCCACGGTGGTATCCAGTGCGGGCGAAGGCGTACGAAGTGACCGGGTCACCCTGCGCCATGGCCCGATCGGCGAGGTCAGCCCAGGCAGCCAGGCACGCGGGGTGCCCGGCGGCGACAGCCGCCGGGTCAGTACCGGAACTGAGGGCTGCCGCGGACGGGTCCTCGGGCAGGTATGTCGCCGGAGGCCCGGCGATGAGGTTCTGATGGTCCATGCCTTTATCCTGCCCTGCCCCGTCCATGCTCGCCCCCCGCGGCGTCCTCGCCCGGCCCCTCCGGGTACCTGGCCAGGTCGCCTCGTCGATCAGGGCGGCGTTCCGCCGGGCCGCCGGCTGGCGTCGAGGACGATCAGGTCATCCGGTTGCCCGCGGACATCAGGTTCTCGCAGGCCTGGACCACCCGGGCGGACATGCCCGCTTCGCCGGCCTTGCCGTAGGCACGCGGGTCGTAAGCCTTCTTGTTGCCGACCTCACCGTCGATCTTCAGCACGCCGTCGTAGTTGGTGAACATGTGGTCCGCGATCGGCCGGGTGAACGCGTACTGGGTGTCAGTGTCCACATTCATCTTGATCGCGCCGTAGGAGATCGCTTCGCGGATCTCCGCCGCGGCGGAGCCGGAGCCACCGTGGAACACGAGGTCGAACGGCTTGTCCTTGCCGTACTTCCTGCCCACAGCCTCCTGGATGTCCTTGAGGATGGACGGGCGGAGGGTCACGTGGCCGGGCTTGTAGACGCCATGCACGTTCCCGAAGGTCGCAGCGAGGATGTACCGGCCGCGCTCGCCGAGGCCCAGTGCCTCCGCGGCGGCGAGAGCGTCCTCGGGCGTGCTGTAAAGCTTCTCGTTGATCTCGCCGACGACGCCGTCCTCCTCACCGCCGACCACCCCGATCTCCAGCTCCATGATGACGCGTGCCTTGGCGCACTCGTCGAGGAGCTCAGACGCGATCGCCAGGTTCTCGGCCAGGGGCACCGCCGAGCCGTCCCACATGTGCGACTGGAACAGCGGCTCCCCGCCGCGGTC
>Ga0265338_10001249_pt1 | contig 41924 bp, 46 predicted proteins | sample 42126metaG_FD_193579 | JGI IMG/M metagenome (GOLD analysis project Ga0265338, IMG submission 193579) | Rhizosphere microbial communities from Carex aquatilis grown in University of Washington, Seatle, WA, United States - 4-21-26 metaG | ecosystem: Host-associated > Plants > Roots > Rhizosphere... | reverse complement strand
CAGGCGCACCCGGAGTTCCTGTCCCGCCCGACCCGTCCGCACCCGCTGTTCTCCGGCCTCATCGCCGCCGCGCTGGCCCGGTCCCGGGCGGCCGAGGCCGGGCCCCGCGCGGTGGCGACCGCCTAAGCAGGGCGGGCCGGGCCGGAGTAGGGCGGGCCGGGCCGGAGTAGGGCGGGCCGGGCCGGAGTAGGGCGGGCCGGGCCGGAGTAGGGCGGGCGGGCCGGAGTAGGGCGGGCGGGCCGGAGTAGGGCGGGCGGGCCGGGATGAAATAGGCTTCCTAGCCATGGTCGAGGATCCTCCCCCCGCGAGCTGGCCGGTGGCCGCCAGCGAGGAACTGTTCAGCCGGTGGCTGATCACCGTTCGCCAAGACAAGGTCGAGCTGCCCGATAAGGAGTACGCCGAACGGGTGGCGCTGACTCACCCCGGCGCCGTCGCGATCCTCGCCCTCGACGAGCAGAACCAGGTGCTGATGATCCGCCAGTACCGGCACCCGGCGGCCCGGGAGCTGTGGGAGATCCCGGCCGGGCTGCGCGACGTCAGCGGCGAGGCCCTAGTAGACACCGCGCGCCGCGAGCTGCTAGAGGAGACCGGCCACGCCGCCAGCGAGTGGCACACCCTGGTCGACTCCTACTCCTCGCCCGGGATCACCGACGAGAAGATCAGGATCTTCCTGGCCCGCGGCCTGCGCCCGGCCGAGTCGGACTACCAGCGCGAGGGCGAGGAGAAGTTCCTGCGGACCAGCTGGGTGCCGCTGGCCGAGGCGGTCGACGCCGCGCTGGCCGGGAAGCTGCACAACGGCGCCACCATCCAGGGCATCCTGGCCGCGTACATCGCCAGCTCGCGGGGCTTCTCCGGGCTGCGGGCAGCGGACCAGCCGGAGCGCTAGGCGGCCCCCGGCCGCCGCCCCCGCTAGCCGCCTCCCCGCCTCCCCGCCGCCCTCCGCTCCGCCTTTCGACCGGCACGAGACGCCGCGCGGAAAGAATCCCTTCACCCTCTGTTAACTCATAGTCCCTATCTGGGTACGTTCCGTCGTTGAGAGGGCTGGCGAGCGGGGGGCGCATGAGGATCGGCATCCCGGCCGAGGTGAGAAATAACGAGTTCCGGGTGGCGATCACCCCGGCGGGCGTCCACGAGCTGGCCCGGCTCGGCCATCAGGTGGTGATCGAAGCGGGGGCCGGGGCAGGCTCCTCGCTCCCCGACGAGGAGTTCGCCGCCGCCGGAGCGGTCATCGGGCCGACCGCGGACGAGGTCTGGGACAACGCCGACCTGGTGCTGAAGGTCAAGGAGCCGGCCCCGGAGGAGTACGCCCGGCTGCGGCCCGGGCAGATCCTGTTCAGCTACCTGCACCTGGCCGCCTCCCGGCCGTGCACCGAGGCGCTGCTCGACCGCCGGGTGACCGCCATCGCCTATGAGACCGTCCGCCTCCCGGACGGCTCACTGCCGCTGCTGGCGCCGATGTCCGAGGTGGCGGGCCGGATGGCCCCCCAGGTCGGCGCGCACTACCTGCAGCTCGACGGCGGCCCGCTGAGGGGCCGCGGCGTGCTGCTCGGCGGCGTGCCCGGCGTCTACGCGGCCAAGGTGGTGGTGCTCGGCGCGGGCACCTCGGGCCTGAACGCGGCCGCGATGGCCCTCGGCCTGCAGGCTGAGGTGCTGCTGCTTGACCGCGACGTCACCCGGCTGCGCCGGGCCGACTCCATCTGCCGGGGGCACCTGCGCACGGCGGCGTCAACCGCCTACGAGATCGAGCGCGCCGTGCTCGACGCCGACCTGGTGATCGGGGCGGTCCTGGTGCCCGGGGCCAGGACCCCGGTGCTGATCGACACTGACCTGGTGAAGCGGATGAAGCCCGGATCGGTGCTGGTCGACGTCTCCGTCGATCAGGGCGGCTGCTTCGAGGGCTCCCGCCCCACCACCCACGCCGAGCCTGTCTACCGGGTGCACGACTCCGTGTTCTACTGCGTCGCCAACATGCCGGGCGCGGTCCCGCACACCTCCACCTACGCCCTGACCAACGTCACCCTCCCGTACGCGGTGCAGATCGCCAACCGCGGCTGGCGCGAGGCGCTGCGCAACGACGACACCCTCGCCCACGGCCTCAACGCCCACGACGGCGCCCTCACCTGCGCCCCGGTCGCGCGGGCACACGCCCTGCCCTGCGTCCCGCTGGCCACCGCCCTCGGCTAGCCCGGCTAAGCCGGACCGCACCTGCTGGGCCGAGAAGTTAGAATTTGCGAGATGCTGTGACAACGACGGACAAGGTCGCGACTCGCATACCGGGATGGCGCATGGAATCACCGGCTCCGCTGCCCGCGCAGCGGCACCTCTACGGATGGCTGCTGCGCGCCGCCTCCTGGTTCGTGCGGGCGGTCGGGCTGGTAGCGGCCCTGGCCGGCTTCGGGGCGTGGCACGCGCCGGGCTGGACGTTAAAGGGAATCCTCCTCGGCGCTTCGTTTGCCGGCATCATGTTCACGGTCGTCGGGCTGGAAATGAGCAAGCGCGCGCGGCGGCACCTCGTGCCGGCCGGGTCGGCTGACAGCCTCGCAGGCGCAGCCTACGTGCTCTACCTGCGTCCGTTCAGCCTGGACGAGACCATGAGCGGGTTCGGCTCACGGTTCGACAACACGCCCGTGAGCGCGTTCCAGTCCGGCCGGACGTACGAAGAACTGCTGGCGAGGATGTTCCGGGAGTTCGGCCCGCTGGTGACCGTGGGACGCCCGGGCGAGCCGCTGCCGCGGGGGTCCGGTGCGCGCCGCGTCTACCTCCCGTCATCCGGGTGGGAGCCGGTCGTCGCCGGGCTGATCGCCGACGCGCGGGTGGTCATACTCGGCGCCGGACCGGGCGCGGGGACGGTCTGGGAGTACGTGCAGGTGCTGCGGGGCGGCGACCCGTCGCGTTTCCTCGTCCTGGTCACCGACACGGCCCGCTACGAGCGCTTCCGGGAGCTGACCACGGCGGCGGCGAGCGAGGCGCTGACCGAACTGCGGGAGCGGCACGGACACTCGTTTGAAGTGCCGGACCTGCCAGAGCTCCCGCCCCCGGCCAAGCCGAAGTGGGGGGTGACTCCCTCCTACTTCCGGGCCATGGTGTTCTTCGACCCTGACTGGGAGGCCGACCTGGAGTTCTTCGGTGCTACCAACGACAGGGGCGCGCTTAAGCCGGTGCTGGCCCACCTGCGGGCCGGGACCGGAGCCGGCGACCGGTCAAGCTAGCGGCTACCATCGCCAGCGTGACCAGCGTGGACGACGGGGTGCGGCAGTACCTGCAGTACCTGGTCGTGGAGCGCGGGCTGGCGGGGAACACCGTGCAGTCGTACCAGCGGGACCTGCGCCGGTACGCCGGGTTCCTCGGCGCCCGGGGGCGAGCCGGGCTGGCCGAGGTGACCGGGCTCGACGTGGCCGAGTTCCGCGGCGCGCTCGCCACCGGGGACGCGGAGCACCCGCCGCTGGCGGCCAGCTCGGTCGGCCGGGCGGTGGTCGCCGTGCGCGGGCTGCACGCGTTCGCGCTGCGGGAAGGGCTCACGGCGGGCGACCCGGCCCGCGCGGTCGCGCCGCCCGCGGCCGCCAGGCGGCTGCCCAAGGCGATCAGCGTGGACGCGGTGGAGCGCCTGCTCGACGCGGCCGGCTCGACCGAGGACCCCGACCCGCGGGTGCTGCGCGACCGGGCGCTGCTTGAGTTCCTGTACGGGACGGGCGCGCGGATCTCCGAGGTGACCGGCCTCGACGTGGACGACCTGGACCACCTCGGGCAAGACCCGGCGGTGCTGCTCACCGGCAAGGGCGGCAAGCAGCGCTACGTGCCGGTCGGCCGCTACGCGGTCCGGGCGCTCGACGCCTACCTGGTCCGCGGGCGCCCGGCCCTGAAAACTGGGCGCGCCGCCAGCCCGGCCGTGTTCCTGAACGCGCGCGGCGGCCGCCTCACCCGGCAGGGCGCGTGGGGGATCCTGCGCGAAGCCGCCATTCGTTCGGGGAAAGCCGATGTCTCACCGCACACGCTGCGGCATTCTTTCGCCACCCACCTGCTCGACGGGGGCGCGGACATCCGCGTCGTGCAGGAGTTGCTCGGTCATGCCTCGGTGACCACCACCCAGGTCTACACTCTGATAACGGTAGACAAGCTGAGAGAGGTCTACGCGTCCGCGCACCCCCGTGCCCTCGGGTAAGCACAGTTCCCTGGGGAGCACAGAGTGTTCGGGTGGTGGCACTTCGGGGTAAGTCAGCCCGACGGGCGAAAAAGTCCGGCGGCCACGGCGCGCCTGCTTGAATCCGGGCAGCTCGCACCCTAGTGTCCCGAACAGTTCGCGACCTTCTCGCCCCGGGAGGATTGTACTGGTGGCCGCATCGCGCGTAACAGAACTTCTGCCGGGAGACATCGGGCCTACAGGCCGTCCGCTCCCCGCGTTCCCCGAGCCGAAGCCGCTTTCTGAGCACGGCCCGGCGCGGATCGTGGCGGTCTGCAACCAGAAGGGCGGCGTCGGCAAGACGACGACCACCATCAACCTCGGGGCGGCGCTGGCCGAGCGGGGCCGGCGCATGCTGCTGGTGGACTTCGACCCGCAGGGGGCGCTGTCGGTCGGGCTCGGCATCCAGCCGCACGACATCGACCTCACGGTGTACAACCTGCTGATGGAGCGGGGGGTGAAGGCCAGGGACGTCATCTTCGAGACCGGTGTCGAGGGCCTGGACCTGCTGCCGTCCAACATCGACCTGTCCGGGGCCGAGGTCCAGTTGGTGTCCGAGGTCGGCCGGGAGTACATCCTCGGCGGCGCGCTCAAGCAAGTCGTGCCCGACTACGACTACATCATGATCGACTGCCAGCCGTCGCTCGGCCTGCTCACGATCAACGCCCTCGCCTGCGCCGACAGCGTTTTCATCCCGCTGGAGTGCGAGTACTTCGCGATGCGGGGCGTGGCGCTGCTGATGGAGACCATCGACAAGGTGCAGCAGCGGCTCAACCCGGACCTCAAGATCGACGGGCTGCTCGGCACCATGTACGACTCGCGGACCCTGCACACCAGGGAGGTGCTGGGCTCGATCGTCAACGGCTTCGGCGACAAGGTATTTCATACCGTAATTAACCGCACCGTGCGCTTCCCGGACGCTACCGTTGCTGGTGAGCCCATCACGACCTTCGATTCCTCGTCGATGGGGGCTAGTTCATACCGTGAACTCGCCAAGGAGGTACTTGAGCGGTGGCGGCAGGACGGGGACGGTCACGCCGGGTAAACGGCGGGTATTCTAATTTTACCAACCGTGGCATCGGTGTATTCAATGCCTAAGCGCAAAATTAGAACATCCGTACCCGGAGTCGCGGAGCTGCTGCGCCCCGCCGTGCCACTCTCCGCCGATATTGATGAACGCCCGGCGACCGGCCGGGAAAGACACGATCAGAAGATCACCGTCTACCTGTCCGCCGCCGAACTGCTCGACCTGGAGCACGCGCGGCTCAAGCTGCGCCGCTTCGGGTTCGTGATTGACCGTGGACGCCTGGTCCGGGAGGCGATCGCCATCCTGCTCGCCGACCTGGACGCGCGCGGCACCGAGAGCCTGATCGCACGACGAGTCGGCTTCCGGACTGACCAGGACAAGAACGGAAACGCGGTACCGTCGTTAGGGTGGGCAGTACAGCTGGTGGCACGATGACAGCCGATCCTGGGGCCGGCGAAGAGGCACCGCGCGGCGCGAGCGCGTTCGAGGTCCACCTCGACGTCTTCGAGGGGCCGTTCGACCTGCTGCTCAGCCTGATCTCCAAGCACAAGCTGGACATCACCGAGGTGTCGCTGTCCCAGGTCACCGACGAGTTCATCGCCTACATCCGGGCGCGTTCTGGCGGCTGGGACCTAGACCAGGTTAGTTACTTCCTGGTGGTGGCGGCGACGCTGCTCGACCTGAAGGCGGCCCGGCTGCTGCCCAGCGGCGAGGTCGAGGACGAGGAGGACCTGGCGCTGCTTGAAGCCCGCGACCTGCTGTTCGCGCGGCTGCTGCAGTACCGCGCCTACAAGGAGGTGGCGGCGGTGTTCGCCGGGCGGATGGCGGCGGCCTCCCGCCGGTTCCCGCGCCGGGTGCCGCTCGAGCCGCGCTTCGCCGCGCTGCTGCCGGAGGTGCTGTTCGCCATCGGCCCGCAGGAGTTCGCGGCCATCGCCGCCCGCACGCTGGCGCCGAAGGAACCGCCCGTGGTGTCGGTCGACCACATCCACGCGGCGTTCGTGTCGATCAGGGAGCAGGCGGTGCTCATCGCCGAACGGCTGCGCGGACTCGGGCGGGCGTCGTTCCGCCAGCTGTCGGCCGGCCCCCGGTCAGCCGGCCTCGAGGGCAACTACGAGGTCGTCGCGTCCTTCCTGGCGCTGCTTGAGCTGTACCGCGAGGACGTGATCGCGTTCGAGCAGCTGTCGCCGCTCGGCGAGCTGTACGTGACCTGGACCGGCGGTGACCGCGAGGTCCAGCTCGCACCGCCCGGCGCCCGCGGCGGCGACCCCGCCACGGCACCCGAGACTGAGGCGGAAGAGTACCTATGAGCAGTGAATTCAACCTGGCGGGCGACCCGGGCGAGCCCGCTGGCCACGCGGGGGCGCCGGACCCGGATCCGGCGCCCGACGACGACGGTCCCGGCCTGCGGGCGTCGCTTGAGGCGATCCTGCTGGTCGCCGACGAGCCGGTGCCGGAGGTACTGATCGCCCAGGTGATCGAGCGGCCGCGGCACGAGGTCGTGGCCGGGCTGCGCGCCCTCGCCCAGGAGTACACGGCCGACGGCCGCGGGTTCGACCTGCGGGAGATAGCGGGCGGCTGGCGCTTCTATACTCGTGAGGACTGCGCGCCGCTGGTCGAGCGGTTCGTCCGGGACGGCCAGGAAGTGCGGCTCACCCAGGCGGCGCTCGAGACGCTGGCCGTCATCGCCTACCGGCAGCCGGTCAGCCGGGCCCGGGTGTCGGCGGTGCGCGGGGTCAACTGTGACGGCGTGATCAGGACCCTGGTGCTGCGCGGTCTGGCCGAGGACTCGGGGAACGACCCGGAGACCGGCGCGATCCTCTACCGCACCACCGGCTACTTCCTTGAGCGCCTTGGCATGGCATCACTGGACGAGCTGCCCGACCTGGCGCCGTTCCTGCCAGACGACATCGAGGACATCGAGGACAATGAACGCACGCGGGCGTAGCGACCGGGGCGACGAGCGAACCGCCCAACTGCCGCCGGAGGCCGAGGCGCAGCTCTCGCCAGAGGCAGTGCAGCTCTCGCCAGAGGCAGTGCAGCTCTCGCCAGAGGCAGTGCAGCTCTCGCCAGAGGCGAGGGCGCGGCTGCGGGCACTGCGCAGCATGGGGCTTGACGACGACGACAACGACGAGTTCGCGGTCGGCCAGGGCGAGCGCGACGACCTGACCGACGTCCCCGGCGGGGTGCGGCTGCAGAAGGTGCTGGCCGCGGCCGGCGTCGGCAGCAGGCGGCACTGCGAGGAGATGATCGGCGCTGGCCGGGTCGAGGTCGACGGGCAGGTCGTGCGGCGCTTCGGTGCCCGGGTGGACCCGGAGAACCAGGTCATCCGGGTCGACGGGAAGCGCATCCCGGCCCGGCAGGGCGTGGTGTACCTGGCGTTCAACAAGCCCCGCGGTGTGCTCACCGCGATGTCGGACGACCGGGGGCGCAAGACGATCGTCGACTTCCTCGGCGACCACGCGGAGCGGTTGTTCCACGTCGGGCGGCTCGACTACGACACCGAGGGCCTGATGCTGCTCACCAACGACGGCGAGCTCGCGCACCGGCTCGCCCACCCGAGCTACGAGGTGGCCAAGACCTACGTGGCCGAGGTGCCCGGCCCGGTGCCGCGCGACCTGGGACGGCGGCTGCAGGCGGGGGTCGAGCTGGAGGACGGCGTGGCGGTGGCGGACAAGTTCCGGGTCATCGAGCAGTCGGCCGGGCGGGCCATGGTGGAGATCGTGCTGCACGAGGGGCGCAAGCACATCGTGCGCCGGATGCTGGCCGAGGTCGGCCACCCGGTCAGCCGCCTGCTGCGGACCACCGTGGGGCCGGTCAAGCTGGGCGTCCTGCGCCCCGGGGCGACCAGGGACCTGAGCACCAAGGAAATCGGCGAGCTGTACGCAGCCGTCGGCCTGTAGCTGGTCAGGGGCGGTAGTAGCCTTGGTACTCCAAGATCGTTAGGAGCCGTTACGTGTCAGTCCGGGCTATTCGCGGCGCCGTCCAGGTGGACGCCGATGAGAGCGACGCCATCCTGGAGGGAACCGCTGAGCTGGTCACCGCGGTGATGACCCGCAACGACCTCACTCCCGACGACGTGATCAGCGTTCTGTTCACGGTGACACCCGACCTGAGCGCCGAGTTCCCCGCGCTCGCCGCCCGCAAGCTGGGATTTCACGCGGTGCCGCTGATGTGCGCGACCGAGATCCCGGTCCCCGGGGCGATGCCCCGGGTGGTCCGGCTGATGGCGCACGTGGAAACCGAGCAGCCGCGGTCGCAGGTGCAGCACGTCTACCTGCGCGGCGCGGCCGGGCTGCGGCTGGACATCGCCCAGTGAGACCCCGGCGATGACCGCGCCCGCCCGCGTCCTTGTCGCCGGAACCGGGCTGATCGGGACATCCGTCGCCTTGGCGCTGCGCGCCCAGGGAGTCGACGTCTGGCTGAGCGACGCTGACCCGGCGACCGCCAAGCTCGCGGCCGACCTCGGCGCGGGCACGGTGGTGCCCGACCTGCGCGACGCCAAGGGAATCGCGGACGTCGCGCTGCTCGCGATGCCGCCGGCCGTGGTTGGCCAGCAGCTCGCGTACGCCCAGGAGTGCGCGGTCGCCGACGTCTACACCGATGTCGCCAGCGTCAAGGTGCTGCCCGCCCGCCAGGCCCGTGAGCTGGGCTGTGAACTGGACAGCTACGTGCCGGGCCACCCCCTGGCGGGCCGCGAGCGGCAGGGGCCCGCGGCGGCGCAGGCGGACCTGTTCCTCGGCCGCACCTGGGCGCTGTGCCCGCTGCCGGAGACCTCGCCCGACGCGCTGGCCCAGGTGACCGCGCTGGCGCGGGCGTGCGGCGCCAACCCGGTGACCACCGACCCGGCCACCCACGACCGCTGGGTGGCGCTCGTCTCGCACGCGCCGCACCTGGTGGCGGTGGCGATGGCGGCCCGGCTGGCGCCGCCCGAGGTGCCCGCCGACGCGCTCACCCTGGCCGGCCAGGGACTGCGCGACGTCACCCGGATCGCGGCGGGTGACAGCGGCCTGTGGACCCAGATCCTGAGCGCCAACGCCGGCCCGGTCGCCGAGGTGGTCGCGGCCGTCGCCGACGAGCTGGCCGCCGCCGCCCGGCTGCTGGCCGGCCTGGCGGCAGTGCCAGCCAACCAGCCAGCCGACCAGCCAGCCGACCAGCCAGCCGCCAGCGAGGTTACCGCGCTGCTTGACCGGGGCCGGGCCGGGGTCGGCCGCATCCCCGGCAAGCACGGGATGAGGCCGCGCCACTTCGCCGTGGTCCAGGTTGTCATCGCCGACCGCCCGGGCGAGCTGGCCCGGCTGTTCGACGCGGCCGGCACGGCCGGGGTCAACATCGAGGACATCAGGCTTGAGCACTCACCCGGCCTGCCGGTCGGCGTCGCCGAGCTGTCGGTCCGGCCCGACCAGGCCAGCCTGCTGCGCGAGACGATGGAGGCGGGCGGCTGGCCGGCCCACGGCTAGCGCTCGAGCCACCCTCAGCGGGCCGCCACCAGTAAACGGGTCGCGCGGGCGCGCGGTTGATGTGGGAAGCTAGACCCCATGACCGAGACCGCGAAGCAGGGCACCGACAAGGCGACGGCTGCGAAGGCCGCCAACGAACCCGCCGCCGCGGAGTCCGCCGCGACCAAGCCGCCCGCCGCAGGCAAGCCGCCCGCCGAAGCCTCCGCGCCAGCATCGGCCGCGGGCGGCGCCGCGACGGAGCCCGCCAGCGAGGACGCGAGCGCCGCGGAAGCGGACACGCCGGACCTGGACGAGACCAAGCGCAAGTTCCGGGCGGCGCTCGAGCGCAAGCACCAGTCCCAGGGCGACAGCCAGGGCCGGGGCGGCCGCGACGGCAGCAAGATCAGCGGTGCCCACGGTCCGGCCGGCAGCCGCCGCAACTTCCGCCGCAAGAGCGGCTGACGGGGCACTGCCGCTCGTGCCCCGCGCCGCGGGGCGCCCGGTACCATTTCTAAGTGGGAATATCCGCACCGAACGGCCTCGTGATCGCTATCGACGGCCCCTCAGGCTCCGGCAAGTCGAGCGCGTCAAAGGGCGTCGCCCGTGCTCTCGGCCTCCGCTACCTCGACACCGGGGCCATGTACCGTGCGCTTACCTGGTGGTTCATGGCCCAAGGGGAGCAGACGAGCGACGAGCAGCGGGTCGCTGCCCGCGCCGCGGAGCCGGCCGTCGACGTGTCGACCGACCCGGACGACCCGTGGACCCGGGTCAACGGCCGTGATGTTTCCGCCGAGATCCGCACGCCCGAGGTGTCCGCGCAAGTCAGCGCGGTCGCCCGGGTTCCGGTGGTACGCGAGCGGCTGATCGCGCAGCAGCGGGCGATCATCGCCGCGGCCGGCCCCGGCATCGTGGCCGAAGGCCGCGACATCGGCACCGTCGTAGCCACCGAGGCGCAGCTCAAGGTATTCCTGACGGCCGACCCGCAGGCCCGTGCGCGGCGCCGGGCGGCCGAGTTGAGCGCGGCGGTCGACGACACCGAGGCGGCGCAGGCCCGCCGTGACCGGCTGGACGCGGCGCAGTCGCAGAAGGCACCGGACGCGCTGCTGGTTGACGCGTCCGAACTGACCCTGGACCAGGTGATCAGTAAGATCACCCGGCTGGCGGGCGAGCGGGACCCGCTGGCCTGCGCCGGGGACAAGAGCATCTGATGGGGGAGAGTCACGTGACCGAGTTCGACGGCGATGACGACGGCTGGGTAGACATCGGCGACGACGTCGGTGACGGTGACGGCGGCGGCGGCGAGGCGGACGGCGGCGCTGGCTTCGGCACGCCGGGACAGCCGGTGCTGGCCGTGGTCGGTCGGCCCAACGTCGGCAAGTCGACGCTGGTCAACCGCATTCTCGGCTCTCGCCAGGCGGTCGTGCAGGACGTGCCGGGTGTCACCAGGGACCGGGTGGCCTACGACGCCAACTGGCGCGGCAGGCAGTTCACCCTGGTCGACACCGGCGGCTGGGTAGCCCGGGCCGAGGGCCTGGCCGCCCAGGTCGCCGAGCAGGCGGAGATCGCGGTCGGGCTGGCCGACGCGGTGCTGTTCGTGGTGGACGCCCGGGTCGGCGCGACCGACGAGGACGAGGCGGTGGCGCGGGTGCTGCGCCGGGCGGGCAAGCCGGTGGTGCTAGTCGCCAACAAGGTCGACGACGCCAAGAGCGAGGCCGACGCCCAGTCGCTGTGGTCGCTCGGCCTCGGCGAGCCGGTGATGGTCTCCGCGATGCACGGCCGCGGCAGCGGCGACATGCTCGACAAGGCCCTCGAGGCGCTGCCCGAGGCGCCCCCGGAGCGGCTGGGGGAGGGCGGCCCGCGCCGGGTGGCGCTGATCGGCCGGCCCAACGTCGGCAAGTCCTCCCTGCTCAACAAGCTCGCCGGGGAGCAGCGGTCGGTGGTCGACTCGGTCGCGGGCACCACCCGCGACCCGGTGGACGAGCTGATCGAGCTGGGCGGCACCACCTGGCGGTTCGTGGATACCGCGGGCATCAGGCGGCGGTTCAGGGACAGCCAGGGGGCCGACTTCTACGCCACCCTGCGCACCCAGTCGGCCCTCGACCGGGCCGAGGTCGCGGTCGTACTGCTCGACGCCTCGGAGCCGCTCACCGAGCAGGACCTGCGCATCCTGACGATGGTCACCGAGGCGGGCCGGGCGCTGGTGATCGCCTACAACAAGTGGGACCTGACCGATGAGGACCGCCGCGAGCAGCTCCGGCGGGAACGGGAGCGGCAGCTCTACCACGTCCGCTGGGCGCCCCGGGTGAACATCTCGGCGGCGACCGGGCGGCACGTCGACCGCCTGGTGCCGGCCATCGAGGAGGCCCTCGCGGGCTGGGAGCAGCGGATCGGCACCGGCCAGCTCAACGCGTGGCTGAACGCCCTGATCGCCGCCACGCCGCCGCCGATGCGGGGCGGCAAGCAGCCGCGGGTGCTGTTCGCCACCCAGGCCGGCAGCAAGCCTCCGCACTTCGTGCTGTTCACCACCGGCTTCCTCGAGGAGACCTACCGGCGGTTCATTGAGCGGCGGCTGCGCGAGGACTTCGGCTTCGCCGGGACCCCGGTCAAGCTGACCATGCGGCTGCGGGAGAAGCGCGGCAAGAACGCGGGCCGCCCGGCCGCCCGCCGCTAGGCGCGCCTATGGCATCGCTAGAGAAGCTGCTTGAGCTGGACCGGCGGTACGTCTGGCACCCCTACGGGCCGATGCCGGGCACCCACCCGCCACTGCTGGTGGAGTCGGCCAGCGGGGTGCGGCTGCGGCTGGCGGCTGACCCCGCGGCCGGCACCGCCGGCCGTGAGCTGATCGACGGGATGAGCTCCTGGTGGGCTGCGATCCACGGCTACCGGCAGCCCGAGCTCGACGCCGCCGCCCGCGGGCAGCTCGACCGGATGAGCCACGTGATGTTCGGCGGGCTGACCCACCAGCCGGCCGTCTCGCTGGCCAGCCGGCTGGTCGAGCTGGCACCGGACGGGATCGAGCACGCCTTCCTGTGCGATTCCGGTTCGGTCAGCGTCGAGGTCGCGGTGAAGATGTGCCTGCAGTACTGGCGGTCGCGCGGCGCCAGCGCCAAGACCAGGCTGCTGACCTGGCGCGGCGGCTACCACGGGGACACGTTCATGGCCATGTCGGTGTGCGACCCCGACGGCGGCATGCACCGGATGTGGGACGGCGTGCTGCCGCGGCAGGTGTTCGCCGGCCTGCCGCCGGCCGGCTTCGACGCTGGGGTGGACCCCGACTACGCGGCTGACCTGCGGAAGCTCATCGAAACGCACAAAGACGAACTCGCCGCGGTGATCGTGGAGCCGGTAGTGCAGGGCGCGGGCGGCATGCGCTTCCACGACCCCGGTTACCTGCGGGTGCTGCGCGACGCCTGCGACGCCTGCGGCGTGCTGCTGGTGTTCGACGAGATCGCCACCGGCTTCGGGCGGACCGGGCGGCTGTTCGCGGCCGAGCACGCCGGCGTCGCACCGGACGTGATGTGCGTCGGCAAGGCCCTCGCGGGCGGCTACCTGACGGTGGCGGCGGCGCTGTGCACGGCCGAGGTGGCGGCCGGCATCGGCCGCGGCGAGCTGCCGGTGCTCGCGCACGGCCCCACCTTCATGGGCAACCCGCTCGCCTGCGCGGTGGCCGGCGCGTCGCTCGACCTGCTGCTCGGCACCGGCCAGCGGCTGCTCTACCCGCGCGGCTGGCAGGCTGAGGTGCGCCGGATCGAGACGGGACTGCGGGCCGGGCTGGCGCCCGCGGCCGCCCGGCCGGGCGTCGCCGACGTGCGGGTGCTCGGCGCGATCGGCGTGGTGCAGCTCGACCACGAGGTGGACATCGCCGCCGCGACGCGGGCGGCGGTGGCGGCCGGGGTCTGGCTGCGCCCGTTCCGCGACCTGATCTACACCATGCCGCCCTACGTCTGCGGTGACGACGACATCGCCGCGGTCTGCGCCGGGGTGCTGGCCGCGGCCGCCGCGGGCTAGCCGCCGCAAGGCTAACCCGCGGCGGGCTAGTTGACCTCGGCCGTCGGCGCGAGGTGGAACCAGACGGTGGTCCCCGCGGTGTCGCGCAGGTACCCCCACTGAGCGGTCAGCTGCTGCACCAGGAACAGGCCGTGCCCGTCGGTGGCGAGCAGGTCGCCCTTCACGACCGGGGTGCCCGGCGAGCCGTCGTCGATCACCTCGACCAGCACCCCGTCCGGCACGTCGATGAGGACGACGGTGACGGTCCCGCCCGGCGCGCCCGAGTCGGTGTGCAGGATCGCGTTGGTGACCAGCTCAGACGTCAGTAAGGTGGCGGCGTCGGAGTCGACCGCGTGCTCCTTGCCCGCCGCCGACAGGGTTCGCTCGACAAACGCGCGGGCCGCCGACACCTCCTCCGCCTGGCCGGCAATTGTCAGCGACCCGAGGATCGCGGTCCGCTGCCTCAGCCCGGTCCTGGCCCCCGCCCCGGGACCGGGACGGCTTTTCAGGGGAGTGTCCATCCGCACGTGCCTCCCGTCGTAGCGCGTTCGCGGCCGCGGAACACCGTCCCGCGACCGGCTATGCGTACGCGAATACTGACCCATTTGAAATTCAGGTGAAGCGATTTCCAAGAAGTGGCTTATGTCTGATTCATGACACTTGCCGCGCTGTCACGGTAGTGCTGCCTGCCCTCGTCGGCCGCCGTAACCTCTACGATCATGCACGTGCAAGCGCGCGCCACGCAAGTGCGTAGGGCAAATCTAGCGGATGAAATCGCGGATGGGATTTCACTTCGGGAGTTTTCCCTGTATGGTGCTGCTTGTCGCCCTCCCCAGTCTTGATCATCGCCGCGCACTTTAGTGGCATGATCGTCAAATGGCGAAGTCTCCACTTGAAGGAGGTGGATCCGCGATGACCACCACCGGGCCGACTGTACGGCGGCGCCGTCTCGGCACCGAGCTGCGCAAGCTGCGTGAGTCCAACGGCTACAAGCTGGAGGAGGTCGCAGCACAGCTTGGCGTGGCGCCCTCGACCCTATCGCGGATCGAGACAGGCAAGGCTCCGACTAAGTCGGCTTACCTGAATCAGATGCTTGAGATGTACGGCGTGGTGGACCCGGCGCAGCGCCAGATCCTGGTCGACATGGCCCGCGAGGGCCATCGCAAGGGCTGGTGGGCTGCCTATGACGACGTGCTGCCCAGCGGTTTCGACATCTACGTCGGGCTCGAGGCCGAGACCGCGGCGATCCGCAGCTACGAGACCTCGGTGGTGCCCGGCCTGCTGCAGACGCCCGACTACGCGCGGGCAGTGCTGTCGGAGGAGTACCCCCGGCACACCCTGGAGCAGATCGACCGCATGGTGGACCTGCGCGTCCAGCGGCAGCGCCGGTTCAGCGAGGACCCGCCGCTCGAGTTGTGGGCGATCGTCGACGAGGCCGTCATCCGGCGGCCGGTCGGCGGCAACGCGGTGATGCGCGGCCAGCTCGAGCACTTGCTCGACGCGGCGACCCGGCCGGGGCTGACGCTCCAGGTGCTGCCGTTCGCCATCGGTGCCCACGCCGGGCACGGCGGCGCGTTCTCGATCCTGGAGTTCCCGAACCGCACCGATGCCGAGGTCGCCTATGTCGAGTCCGTCGCGGGCTACCTCTACCTGGAGAAGGACCGCGAGGTGCGGGCCCGGGCGGAGGCCTTCGACCGGCTGCGCGCGGCCGCCCTGGCGCCCGGCGCCTCCACCGACCTGATTGCCCAGGTCGCCAGCGAGCTTTAGGGAGGTCGTGACGGCTGGGGTGGCCGCCACGGCGCATAGGGGAAAACAACAATGGAGGAAATCGATGGAACCCAACAAGGGTGACTTGCGCTGGTTCAAGAGCAGTGCCAGTGCGGCCGGCAACTGCGTCGAGGTGGCGCACCTGCCCGGCGGGGGCGTCGCGGTTCGTGACACCAAGGACCGGGCGAAGGCGCCCCACGTCTACACCCGCCCGGAGTGGGAGGCGTTCCTGGTCGGCGCCAAGAAGGGCGAGTTCGACCTGCCGCTCGCGTAACCGAGCGCACCCACGGCTTTCCTGGCCAGGGGGGAGAGAAGACGGCGGGCTCCCGCGTATCGCGGGGGCCCGCCGCCTCTGGTTTTACCCTGCTGTCCAAGGTTCAGGCTGTCCTAGGTTCAGGGCTGTCTTAAGTTCAGGGGTGCCGCCGGTTACTCGTCCTCAGTCGTTTCGAGCTGCCGGATGATGTCATCGATGAGCTGCGGGGTGTCCCGCGGCTCATAGGCCACGATCGACAGCCGCTCCATGGCGAGCAGGTAGCGGTCCACGTCGGCCTGCTTGTCCAGGTAGAGCGCGCTGGTGAGGTTCTCCACGTACACCACGTCGGGCAGGTCGTGCTCGGCGAAGCGCAGGATGCTGAACCCGGTCGGGGCGGCGTGCCCGCCCGCGCCGTACGGCAGCACCTGCAGCGTCAGGTTGGGGCTGGCGCAGGCCTTGCGCAGGTAGCGGAGCTGCTCGAGCTGGACCCCGATGCCTGCCACCGGGCGGCGCATGGCGGCCTCGTCGAGCACCACCCACAGCTTCAGCTTGCCCTCGCGGAAGCGGCGCTGCCGCTCTTTGCGCAGCACCACGAGGCGCTCGGCCTGCTCGAGGGGGAAGTCGCCGAGCGAGATGACCGCGGTCGCGTACTCCTCGGTCTGCAGCAGGCCGGGGATGAACTGCGCCTCGTACACCCGGATGGACCGGGCCGCCTCCTCCATGCCGACGTAGGCCTGGAACCAGTCGGGCAGGATGTCGTTGTAGCGGTGCCACCAGCCCGGCTTGTTCGACTGCTCGGCCAGGGTGAGCAGCTGCTCACGCTCGCGCGCGTCCACCCCGTACAGGGTCAGCAGGTCGAGCACGTCGATCTCGCGGATCGCGTTCCGGCCGAGCTCGATGCGGCTGATCTTGGACTCAGACGCGCGGATCTTGCCGGCCGCCTGCTTGGCGGTGATGCCCCTTGACTCGCGCAGCTTGCGGAGCTGAGATCCGAGCAGGATGCGCAGGACGGTTGGCCCGTCAGATGAGTCAGGCACGCCGACCTCCTCGCCATTCCGATGCCGCACGGCACGGAAAAGACCGTGTGGATAGCCATATGATGCTGTTAGCGCCACTGCCACGCAATTGCGTGGCAGTGGCCGCGCCCGCGCAGTGACCCAATGATATCGCATATGCGATTCCATGTCGGCTATCCGACCCTTGGGATGTGCCTATTATGGCCGGCCGGTGCGGGTGGTCGGGCGGCCGGCCCCGGTGCCGGCCGGATGGGCCGTGGCCCGACCGTTGTGCGTGCACAGCAAGGTTTGTGCGTGCACAGCACGTGCGCTCCGCCAGTGGCACCGGGGGAGCCTGCGCCGGGCGCGACTGACGCCGCGGGCGGCCGGAAATAACGACGGACAAGGCACTGGAATTGCACCGCGGAAAGCCGTGCATTGCGGCTGTTTACCCGGACAGCCGACGCGCTAATGCCGCCGTTGTCTCCCGGTCATTTCATTATGTGATAAGCGTCACCTGGTTAATACCGCAATGGCGGCAACCGGGCCGGTGAGCGGGCACGACCTCGGCCCCGCCCGTCATTGACGGCGGTATTGCCCGCCGGCGCCTCCCGCCCTGCCCGCGAAATCGGCCCGGCCGATAGCGGTCGTATGATCGCGGGTATGCGCTATCGAACCCTGGGAGATTCCGGCCTGCTGGTGTCGGTCGTCGGCCTCGGCTGCAACAACTTCGGCGGGCGGCTGGACGTCGCGCGCACCGCCGCGGTGGTTGACGCGGCCATCGACGAGGGCATCACGCTGCTCGACACGGCCGAGACCTACGGCGGCAAGGGCGCCTCCGAGCTTGCCCTCGGCGAGGTACTACAGGGCCGCCGGGACAAGGTGGTACTCGCCTCCAAGTTCGGTCACCAGGGCGCCGACATGGGGTACGGTCCGGCCGCCGGCGCCAAGGGCGGCCGCAACTACATCAAGCTCGCGGTGGAGAAGTCCCTCACGCGGCTGAAGACCGACTACATCGACCTGTACCAGCTGCACACCCCGGACCCGGTCACCCCGATCGACGAGACCCTCGACGCCCTGGACGACCTGGTGACCGAGGGCAAGGTGCGCTACCTGGGGCACTCCAACTTCTCCGGCTGGCAGATCGCCGACGCCGCGCACGCCGCGGCCAGCCGCGGCCGCACCCCGTTCATCTCCGCGCAGAACCACTGGTCGCTGCTCGAGCGGGCGGCCGAGCGGGAGGTGGTCCCCGCCGCCTGCCACTTCGGCGTCGGCCTGCTGCCGTACTTCCCGCTCGCCAACGGCCTGCTCACCGGCAAGGTCCGCAAGGGGCAGCAGGTGCCCGCCAACTCCCGGCTGGCCGAGCCGCGCCGGGCCGGCTACGTCACCGACGCCAAGCTCGACCGGGTGGAGTCGCTGATCGCCTGGGGCGAGGAGCAGGGCGTGTCCATCCTCGAGATCGCCATCGGCGGCCTCGCCGCCCTGCCCGGCTGCTCCTCGGTGATCGCCGGCGCCACGTCGCCCGAGCAGGTCAAGGCCAACGCCGCCGCGGGGGAGTGGAAGCCGTCGGCCGGGCAGCTGGCGGAGATCGACAAGCTCGTCCCGCCCCCCGCCGACTAACCATTTCAGCCCGAACGGGTGCGGCTGACCCCGGCCGCCCGACCGTTCCCCAAGTCAGCCGCGCAGCCGCGGCAGCAGCCTGATCCGGGTCAGCCCGGCCAGTCCGCTGGTCAGCCGTGCAGCCGCGGCAGCAGCCTGATCCGGGTCAGCCCGGCCAGTCCGCTGGTCAGCCGTGCAGCCGCGGCAGCAGGTTGGCCGGCCAGTACCAGATCGTGTAGTCGCCGGCCTGGTAGACCCGCGCGGGCGGGCCCCAGGTGGCCAGGACCGCCCGCTCGTCGGTGAACCCCGGGTACCCCGGCTGGTCCGGGGCCAGCACCACGAAGTGGGCGGCCGACCGCCGCGGGTCGAACCAGGCGGCACTGGTCTCACCGGGGTGCGGTCCCACTCCGGTACTGGTGTCCTCAGTGGCGCCGGCCGGCCCGGCGCTGGCCCGGTCCGCGATCGGCCGCACCGCGACGCGGCCCCCGCTGGTCAGCGTGACCACGCTGGCCTGCCAGAAACCGGCCAGCCCGTCACCGGGCAGCCGGCGGGCGGTCAGCCAGGCGGTGAGCCCGGCCGCCTGCGGCGGCGCGGCCGGGGCGGTCAGCTCGGCCCCGAGCCCGGCCAGGTAGCCGGCCCCCGCCAGTGCCAGCAGGCCGGCCAGCAGCCGCCGCGGCCCTCCGGGCCGTCCGGCCGGCTGCCCGGTCCCGCGCCCGGCCAGGCGCGGGATCGGAAGCCAGGCGGGCCAGGAGCCGGCCTCGCCCAGCAGCAGCGGGGTGAGCTCGCGCCCGGCCAGCGCGGCCGCGAACGTCAGCACCGGGGCGATCTCCCGGGCCGAGGCCAGGTCGATCACCCGCTGGGTCACCAGGAACGCCCCCAGGTTGACGGCGATCGCCGCCAGCAGCACCTGGCTGACCAGGTCGCCCCCGTCGCCCCGGCCGGGAAGCCCCCGGCCGAAGCGCCGCGTCCCGCTCACTACTCCCGCCGCGGCGACCAGCACCCCGGCCACCGCCAGCACTACGCCCACCAGGTGGAGCACCAGGAAGCCTGGCCACTGGCCGTCGGCCGCCCCGCCGGTGTCCGCGCCGAACAGCAGCAGCAGGCACTTACTGGCCACCGGCACGTTGTGCCGGAGCGCGCCGTCCAGCGGCGCCAGCGCGGTACCGACCGGCCGGACGGTGAAGCCGCCCGCGGCGGTCACCGCGCGCAGTACCCAGTGCGCGCCCTCGGCCGCCACGAGCGCCCCGCCCGCCAGCGCGAGCTGGTAGCCGGCCGCCCGGCGCCAGCCCGCCGGCCGGGCCCAGGCCAGCAGCGCCGCCCGCCCGGCGCCCACCAGGGCGAGCGGCACGATCCCGGCCACCAGCACCAGCGAGTCGGCCACCTCGGCCAGGCACAGCAGCGCCGAGGCGATCACCGGGACGTACCAGCGCCGCCGCCCGGCCGCCTCCGCCCGGTCGATGACCAGCCAGGTCAGCAGCAGCGGGACCGACGTGCCGATGTGATCGGGCGAGGACAGCAGCACGTTGGTGCCGGAGGCGAGCTGCGGCGCCAGCATGATCCCGGCCGCCAGCGCCACCCGCGCCATCCCCGGCCGCCCGGTCGCTGCCCCCTTGGCGAGCAGGGCGGCCAGCAGCAGGGCGAGGGTGTAGGTCATCGCGGCGGCGATGTCGACCACGTCCGCGCGCAGCCCCCGGACCAGCTCGACCAGCGCGTACTGCGGCAGCTCGGTGGTGTAGAAGGACACGTCGGAGGTGGTCCAGCCGCGCAGCAGCGGGTTGCCGTGCAGCATGTCCCAGGCCTGCAGCGCCTGCGAGGCGCCGTCGGAGTTGACGGCCCGGGTCTGCGCCAGCCGCAGGTACACGGCGAACGCCGCGACCGCGCCGGCCGCCCAGGCCGTTCCCCGCCAGCCCCGGCCCGCCCAGCCCCGGCCCGCCCAGCCCCGGCCCGCCCAAGCCCGGCCCGGCCACCGCCGCCTGGTCCAGGTCCCGCCAGCGTCAGCGTCCGGCCGGGCGCTGGCGGCCTGCTCGCTGACCGCCTCCCCGGACGACTGCGGCCCCACCGATGGATGCACGCCCGTCATTTCACCATGAGTAGTCGATGCGGTACCGCTAGTACCGGAAACTGCCTGCGAGCAAGCTCACAGCGCCCGGCTTCACCACCGCAACGACCGTTAAGCGATGATTGGCACCGAATATGTCGATCGTTCTGATGGCAGAGCTGCTCGCGGCCGGCCTCGGCGGCGGGATCGCCGGCACGGTGGCCAGCGTCGCGAGCGTCGTCTCCTACCCGGCCCTGCTCGCGCTCGGCCTGCCCCCGCTCGCCGCCAACGTCACCAACACGGTGTCGCTGGTCTTCTGCGTTCCCGGCAGCATGCTCGGCTCCCGCGCTGAGCTGGCCGGGCAGCGGACGCGGATCCTCCGTTACGGTGCGATCACGGCGGCTGGCGGCGCGGTCGGCGCGGCGGTGCTGCTGCTCGCCCCGCCGGGCGCGTTCGCGCTGGCGGTGCCGGTGCTGATCAGCTGCGCGGCGGTGCTGGTGCTGGTGCAGCCGCGGTTGCGGTCGCTGGCGCCCCGGCCCGGGGCCGAGCAGTCGCCGCGGCGGCTGGCGGCGCTGTTCTGCGTGGCGGTCTACCTCGGCTACTTCGGCGCCGCGGGCGGCGTGCTGGTGCTGGCGGCGCTGGCCGCGACCATCTGCGAGCCGCTTATCCGGGTCAACGCGATCAAGAACGTGGTGGCGGGCGCGGCCAACCTGGTCGCGGCGGCCCTGTTCGCCCGCTACGCCCCGGTCGACTGGGCGTTCGTCCCGCCGCTGGCGGCCGGCTGCCTCGTGGGCGGCTACTGCGGCCAGCGGCTGGCCCGCTTCCTGCCCGCCACCGCGCTGCGGGTCATCGTCGCGCTGGCGGGCCTGGCCCTCGCGGTCAAGCTCGGCTGGACCGCCTACCGCTGACCGGCTCGCCCGCCGAGTCCGCCCAGCGCCGCCGCAGCAGCAGCGTCCGGGCGGCCAGCCAGCAGCACAGCGCGACCCACACGCCGGGCAGGCCGAGCCAGTGGAAGCGCAGCACCAGCGCGGCGCCGGGCGCGAAGGCGGCGATGGACAAGATCATCGCGCGGCGCATGGCGCGGTAGTCGCCGAGCCCGAGGATGATGCCGTCGTAGACGAACGCGAGCGCGGCCAGCGGCTGGGTGAGCGCGGCCCACAGCAGCGCGGTGACCGCCGCCTGGCGGACCGCCGGGTCGGTGGTGAACAGCCCCGGCGCGAACAGCGCGAGCGCGGCCGTGAGCAGGCCGAGCCCGATGCCGGCGGCCAGCCCGAGCAGCAGTGTCCGCCGCGCCGCCCGCTCCGCGGCGGGCCGGTCGCCGCGGCCGAGGGCGGCGCTGACGAAGACCTGCGCGGGCACCGCGAGGGCGTCGGTGGACAGCGAGAGCAGCGTCCACAGCCGGTAGGCGATCTGCTGGCCCGCCAGGGGGACCGGGCCGAGCCGGGCGGTGACCGCGGTGGCCGTCAGCGGCACCGCGCCGAGCGCGATCGTCCGCACCGACAGCCGGTGACCGTCGCGCAGCAGCGGGCCGATGTCGCCCCAGCCCGGCCGGACCGGCGGCGTGGCCGACCGCCAGGAGGTGTAGGAGTACGCGGCCGCCGCGAGCGCCTGGGCCGCGACCGTGCCCCAGGCGGAGCCAGCCAGGCCCGCGTGCAGCCCGAACACGAACCAGGCTTCAAGCAGCCCGTTCACCACGTTGGCGGCGACCGCGATGCGCAGCGGGCCGGTGGTGTTCTCCAGCCCGGTCAGGTGCCCGACGCCCGCGTAGGAAAGGTAAAGGAACGGCAGGCCGAGGGCGGCGATCCGGAGGTAGCCGGTGGCGGCGGCCCCGGTGCCGGCGTGCCCGCCGAGCAGGGTGACCGCGAGCGGGGCGACGAGCACCAGCAGCGCCGTGGTCGCCACGCCCCACCCGGCGGCGACCGCGTAGGCGGCCCCGACCGCGCGCCCGGCCGCCTCCCGGGAATCGCGGGCGGTGTGCCGGGCCACCTCCGTCGTTGTCGCGGTGGTGAGGAAGATGGCCAGCCAGACGACGACCGACAGGGCCGACGTGGCCAGCGCCAGCGCGTCGAGCGCGCCCCGCCCCAGGTGGCCCACGATCGCGGTGTCGACCAGGTTATAGAGCGGCTCGGCGGCGATGGCACCAAGCGCCGGGACGGCCAGCCGGGCGATCCGCCGGTCGAGGCTGCGCGTTCCGCTATCACGCGCCAGCCGGATCACGCCGCCAGGATATAGAGGTACGGTTACTTACTCGTGAGCCGCATCCAGCCGCCCCCGGCCACCGTCCGCCCGGGCCGCGCCAAGCTGGAACGGACCCTGCTGGTGATCGGCGTGCTCGCCCTCGGCTACAACCTGCGCGGCTCGATCACCAGCCTGCCCCCGGTTTTCCCCGAGCTGCAGTCCAGCCTCGGCCTGTCCGGTGCGGCCATCTCGCTGCTCGCCGCCACCCCGGTGATCTGCTTCGGCGTGGTCTCCGGGTTCGGGGCCGCCCTGGCCCGGCGCACAGGCGAGGAACGGGCCCTGCTCGGTGCGGTTATCGCGCTCGCGGTCGGCCTGGTGGCGCGCGGCGCGGCGCCCGGCGTGCTGCTGTTCCCGGGCACGATCGTGGCCAGCGGCGCCATCGCGATCATGAACGTGCTGCTGTCCAGCCTGATCAAGCGCCGCTGGCCGGAGCGGGCGGGGATGCTGATCGGCCTCTACATCACCGCGCTGTCGGCCGGCGCCATCGTCGCCTCGCTGGTCAGCGTCCCGCTGTGGAACGCCAGCGCCGGCTCGGCGGCGCTGACCCTCGGCTGGCTGGCCGGCCCGGCCGCGCTCGCCGCGCTGCTCTGGCTGCCCCAGCTCACCGCGGCCCGCCCGGGCACGCCGGTCCCGGCTGCCCGCCCGGCCCGCCCGCAGGTGCGCCGGCACGCCCTCGCCTGGCACGTGACGCTGTTCATGGGCGCGCAGTCGCTGGTCTACTACGCGGCACTGTCCTGGCTGCCGAGCATGCTGCGCGACCGCGGCGAGAGCGCGGCCGCGGCGGGCGACCTGCTGGCCCTGATGGGCGTGGGCAACCTGGCCGTGTCGCTGATTATCCCGGTGGTCGCGCAGCGTATGCGGTCGCAGTTGCTGCTGGTGGTGCCGACCGTGGCGACGATCGGCGGCGGAATGGCGGGCCTGCTGTACGCGCCGCTGGGCGGAGCGGCGGCCTGGGCGCTGATCCTCGGCGCGGGCCAGAACGCCGCGCTCGCCCTCGCGATCTTCTTCACCGCCGCCCGCAGCCCGGACGCGGCCGTGGCCGCCTCGCTGTCCGCGCTCGCGCAAGGGGTCGGCTACCTGCTCGCCAGCACCGGGCCGCTCGAGGTGGGGCTGCTACACTCGGCCACCGGCGGCTGGTCCTGGCCGTTCGGGGTGCTGTTCGTGCTCACTGGGGTGATGCTGGTGTTCGGCGTGCTCGCCGCCCGCCCCCGGATGCTGCCAGCGGCCCCCGCGGGGGAGGTGCCGTGACGCCGCCCCCGGTCGGGTTCGACCTCGACATGACCCTGGTCGACTCGCGGTCCGCGATCCTCGGTTCGTTCGCCGCGCTGGCGGCGGAGACCGGGGTGCCGATCGACCCCGCCGCGGTGGACCGCCGCCTGGGGATCAAGCTGCAGGACGAGCTCGCCCACTGGTTTCCGGTGGCCGAGATCGACGACGCCGTGCTGATCTACCGCAGGCATTACCTCCAGGTGCTCGGCCCGCTGACCATCCGGCTGCCGGGCGCGGCGCAGGCCCTGGCGGCGGTGCGGGCGGCGGGCGCCCGGGCGGTGGTGATCACCGCCAAGTACGAGACCACCGCCCGGCTCAGCCTGGACAGTGTCGGGCTGAGCGCCGACGACCTGTTCGCCGACGCGCACGGCCCCCAGAAGGCGGCCGTGCTCGCGTCGATCGGGGCCGGCGTCTACGTCGGTGACACCCCGGCCGACATCCTGGCCGCGGTCAGTTGCGGTGTGCACCCGGTAGGCGTCGCGACCGGCTCGTTCACCGCGGCTGAGCTGCGGGCAGCCGGGGCGGCCGACGTGCTGGAGTCGCTGACCGATTTTCCTGCCCTGTACCGGAAAATAGTGACTTCGCCCAGATAGATCACGTTATTCGGTCAACTGTACGAAATTGTCGATTGGCGCCCGCCTGATCGCGAACTGAGTGGGTAAAAGTCGCGGATGGCGGCCGCGGTCGCGTTGCCGCTCGATAGGGTGACGCGGGTGAGTTCGGTAATTGAGCGTCGCGAATCGGTCTCTCTCGGTAGTCGCCTGGCTGGATCGCGCCTACTGGTGGCCGGCGTCCTGACGTTCACCGCCGTCCTGGCCGGCTGGCTTGTCTACGCCTGCACCCACCCGGCGGCGGCCACCATCGACCCGGTCGACCTGCAGGTGTACCGGAACGGCGGCCTCATCGTGCGCCATGTCAGCCCGCCCTATGACAAGGCCTTCCAGTACCCGCTCTACGACTGGCCGAAGAGCAAGGTCGCGCTGAAGTTCACCTACACCCCGTTCGCGGCCATCTTCTTCTCCGCCATTTCCTACGTCCCGTGGTCCGTCCTGCCGCGGCTCTCCCAGGCGGTGAACCTGCTGCTGCTGGTCGCCGCCGCCTGGTTCACCACCGGCCTGCTCGGCAGCCGGGGCAAGAGCACCCGGATTGGGGCCACCCTGCTAGGTGCCGCCGCCGGGCTGCTGACCGAGCCGGTGTTCCGCACGCTTTACCTGGGGCAGGTCAACCTGCTGCTGCTCGCGCTCATCCTGGCCGACCTGAGCCTGCCCGGACAGCGCCGACGCTGGTTCAAGGGCGCCGGCATCGGGATCGCGGCCGGGATCAAGCTCGTCCCGCTCGTGTTCATCCCGTACCTGCTGCTGACCCGGCAGCTGCGAGCGGCGGCGGTGGCAACCGGCGTGTTCGCCGTCACCGTGCTGCTTGGCTTCATCGTGGTCCCCGGTGACGCCAACGCCTGGTGGCTGCACGGCCTGTTCCTGCAGGACGGCCGGACCGGCTTCGTCGGCTGGGGCGGCAACCAGTCGCTGCGCGGCCTGCTCACCCGGCTGGCCGGGTCGATCGACGCGGCCGGAACCGCCTGGGTGCTCATCGCGCTGCTGGCCGCGGTGGTCGGCCTGGCTAGCGCCGTCCGGCTGCACCGGGCCGGCCACATCATGCCCGCGATCCTGGCCGCCGCGCTGGTTGGCCTGCTCGACTCGCCGATCAGCTGGGACCACCACTGGGTCTGGGTGGTGCCCGGCACCATGACCGCCGCCTGCTACGCCGCCCGCGCCTGGAAGGCGAGCCGCCGGAAGGCCGCGGGCTGGTGCGCGGCCCTGGCCGGGGCGCTGCTGCTGATCTTCTTCCCGTGGCCCGGCAGCTTCTGGAGCGTCCCCGTCACCGGGCCCGGTGACTTCACGGCCGGCCTCATCTGGGCGGGGCCCAACAGCAAGGTGAGCACCTACGTCCTGTTCGGCGACAACCCGGCGTACAAGGAGTATCACTGGGCCGGCCTGCAGAACCTGTCAGGCAACGCCTTCATCCTGGCCGGGCTGGCGCTCCTGATCCTGCTGGCGGTGACCGCGGTCAGGGCGCAGCGCTCGGTCGCGAAGCTGCACTCGGTTACGAAGCCGCGCGGCGCGGCCGGCCTGCGCGCTTGACCGGCCGCGCGCCAGCCAGCATCTCGCCCGCGGACTTTTCCGTCACCAGCGCGCCGAAGGCTTCGGCGTCCATCGTCACCCGCCGCGGCAGGTCCTCGCCCGGCAGGTACAGGTCGAGCACCGCCACCCGGAGCCCGTCCTTCTCCATCGCCAGGGCCTCGTCGGCCAGTGCCTCAATCTCCACCGGCCCATCGGCCAGCTCGGGGTGCTCGTGGATCACGATGCGCGCCAGCGCGTCTTCCCGCATGATGAGCTGCCCGCTCAGGTCGCTGAAGCGAACGGTCTTCTGACCCATAATTCGACCCCTTTATCCGAACACGCATCTAATCGAACACTGCCACTGAATGCCGCCGACAGTGGTCAACCTAACCGCAAGCCTGTTCGTTTGTCAAACGCCTGTTCTAGGTGGCCAGATTATCCGAATCTCTGGTCGACCGCCGGTCACACCGGTTTCTTCATTTGCTGCGCCGTCACCTGGTAACCCAGGCTCTCGTAGAGCGACCGGGCGACCGTGTTCCGGCCGTGCACGTTGAGGCCGAGCGACGTCATCCCGCGGGCCCGCGCCTCGCCCTCGGCCAGCAGCATCGCCGCCCGGCCGTACCCGCGCCCGCGGAAACCGTCCTGCACCTCGATCTGGTAGACCCACGCCATCAGCGGGTCGGGGCCGGCCGCGGGGACCGCCAGCCACAGCCAGCCGACGGCGGTCTCCCCGGCCATGATCCGGAACACCAGCTGCCCCGGGGTGGCGAACCCGCGGGCGAAGCTGCGGGCGTGGTCCTGCTCCGCCTGCTGCCGGGCGGCGGCGGGCAGCAGGCCGGACGCGGCGACGCGGGCGGCGTAGGCCGCCACCTGCCGCGGCAGCCAGGCGTCAAACTCGTCCCTGGTCAGCGGTCGGAGCCGGAGCATTGCGGTATTCACCGTCCCATCGTGTCAGCCCGTGATGTCAGCGCCCCGCAGTAGCCTCGGCCTAGGAGGCCGCCGATGAAAGACGGAACCGCATCGCACACCGCCCGCAGCGTCGCCGCCCGCCGCCTGCAGTACCCGCGGCCCGCGGCCGGCTACGGTGACCCGGCCGCCGACGACGCGCTCTCCCGCGATGTCGCCGGCGGGCTGACGCCGCAGCACAACCGGATGCACGAGTACATCAGGGCGCGGACCGCGTTCTTCGACCGGGTGCTGCTCGACGTCCTCGGCCGCGGGGTCACCCAGGTGGTGATCGGCGGGGCCGGCTACGACGGCCGGGCGCTGCGCTACGCGGCCCCTGGGGTGCGCTGGTTCGAGCTCGACCACCCCGCCACCCAGTCCGACAAGCGCGCCCGGCTGACCCGCCTCGGCATCGGCGCCGCGCAGGTCAGCTTCATCCCGGCCGACTTCACCGCCGACCCGGTGGCGGAGCCGCTGCTGGCGGCCGGGCTGGACCCCGCCCGCCCGTCCCTGTTCCTGTTCGAGGGCGTCGCCGTCTACCTGGAGCAGGCCGTCACCGAGCGGGTGCTGGCCGAGTTCGCCGCGGTGGCGGCGCCCGGCAGCCTCTTGGCGATCAGCGTCTCGGTCGGCTCGGCGACCTCGCCCGCCCGGGCCCGCTTCCAGCAGCGGGTGGCCGAGCTCGGCGAGCCCGTCCGCACCGTGCTGACCGCCGAGGCCGCGGCCGGCCTGCTGGCCGCGGCCGGCTGGGCACTGGCCGAGGTAAGCGGCCGGCAGCTCACGGCCGGCCTGCTGCTGGCCCGCGTCGCCTCGCCCGCCGGTACCGAACGGGTGCGCCTTACTCAGCAACGCCCCGCCGGGTCCGTTCCCGCCGCGTCCCCTCCGGCCGTGTCCCCTCCGGCCGCGTCCCCAGCCACCGCCGCCCCGGGCAAGGCGGCGCTTCCGCACCCGGTCACCGCCCAGCAGGCAGCCGCCCTGCCGCTGTCGGCCCTGCTGTCGCAGGTACTGGTCGCGTTCACCATCGAGGCCGACAACGAGGCCGAGCACCGGGTGCAGCACCGCACCACCCGCGACGGCGCGCCGGGGGCCCCCGGGCCCTGGCTCACCTCCATGCTGATGTGGGCGAACTGCCTGCGCCAGCTGCCCGACGCCGGGATCACCGTCGCCGAGCTGCGCGATCGCGCGCGCACCGGCACCAACCTGGACGGCATGCGCCGCTGGCGCTATGTCACCTTCACCCCTGCCCCGCGGCGCGGTAAGCGCCCGGCCCCGGACGCGGTCATCGCGCCCACCCCGCTCGGCAGCGCCGCCCGCGACGCCTGGCAGCTTGTGGTCGCCGACGTCGAGGCCCGCTGGCGGAGCCGCCTCGGCCCGGCTGCGTTCGACCCGCTGCTCGACGCGCTGGCTGCCGTCGCGGCCGGGCTGGACCCGGAACTGGCCGACTGCCTGCCGATCCTCGGCTACGGCCTGCGCGCCCGTAGCGGCGAGGCCGGGGAAAGCAGCGCCCGGGCCAGCGAGAGCGAAGCGCGGCAGGCCGGCCGCGAGGGCGTGGTCGGCCTGCCGCTGTGGGGGCTGCTCGCCCGGCTGCTGCGCGCCTTCGCGCTGCAGTACGAGCGCGAGCCGGGCCCCTCGCTGGCTATCAGCGCCGACGTGCTGCGGGTGCTGGCCGAGCCGGGCGTGCTGGTCAAGGACATCCCGGCCCTCGGCGGGGTATCCAAGGAGTCGGTGGCGATGGCGCTCGGCTGGCTGGGCCAGGCTGGCCTGGTCACCGTGGGGGCCGACCCGTCCGGCGGCCGGTTCAGGCAGGCGCGCCTCACCCGCCGCGGCGTGCTCGCCCGCGACGAGTACCCGGCCCTGGCGGCCGACATCGAACGGGACTGGCGGGCCCGCTTCGGCGATGACGCGATCACCGCGCTGCGCCGGGCCCTGGAGCCGCTGGCCGCGGGGGACCCGCCGCCGCTGTTCGCGGCCCTGCGGCCGTACCCGGACAACTGGCGCGCGGCCGCCCGGCCAGCCGCGGTGCTCCCGCACTTCCCGATGACCCTGCACCGCGGCGGGTTTCCCGACGGCAGCTGACCCCGGCCCGTTTTCCAGTCCGGCCCACCGGGGTAAAGCAATACCAAGGAGGTGCTGAGCATGCGACTTGGCAAGGAAGAAGCGGTCGGCTACGTCGAGGACACCATCGAGGACGTGGCCGACGACACGCTGGCGCAAGACATCACGGTCAGCCCGCAGCCGCTGACCCCGGCCCCCGAGCCCGCTCTCCCCGTCGGCTGACCGGCCGCCGGCGACACGACACGGATGTCCTACCTGCCGCCCTGGCCGGCCCGGCCGGCCAGGGACGAGCGGCCGGACCGCCCGTTCACCGGGTACAAGCTCGCGCACGCGGTGCTGTCAGCCGACGGTACCCGGGCGGCCTTCGCCGGGCTCACGCTGGGCGCGACCCGCGTCTACGGGGTGCTGGCCGAGGCCGAGTGCGTGTGGAGCAGGCGGCACGCCCCGCCGCGCCGCTGGTGCGGCTGCGGCTTCTACTGCCTGCATGACCTGGCGGACGCGCGCTCCCTGGCCTGCGCCACCGAGAACCGGTCCGCGCTGCTGCTCGAGGTGACCGCGTCCGGGCAGTACATCCGGTACGAGCGCGGGCTGCGGTCGGGCCGGCAACGGGTCCGCGCGATCCTGGACGCGCAGTGCGCCTGCGGCCGTCCGGGTAGCGCCCTGGCCGACGCGGGCAGCGGCCTCATCGGCTGGCGGCACCTCGCCCCGGTCTGCGCCGGCTGCATGTCCGGCCGGCCCACCCTCACCCTGGCCGGGTTCACCGACCGGCTCGACGGCCGGGTCCGGGTCGCCCCGCTGCTATCCGGTGCGCCGCTGACCGCGGACGGCCCGGCTGGCCGGACGGTTCCCGGCGGCCCGCTAGCAGCCGGCCCGCTACCGGTCGGCGCGGTGCCTGCCGACTGGGCGGGCACTGGCCAGGCGCCCGCTGGCACTGTCCCCGCTGGCACTGTCCCGGCTGGCACTGTCCCGGCTGACACGGGGCCCGCTGGCACTGTGCCCTTCGACCGGGCGCAGGCTGACATGGTCCCCGCCGGGCACGGGGAGTCGCCGCTGGCCGTGCTGTCGGCCGAGATCGCGCTGCTGCACGCCCGCCTGGACGACCTGCAGTCCCGCCTGGATCCTCCCCGCTGACCGCCCCGGGGCCGCGCCCGCGTGCTGCCCCGGGGCTGAGCCCGCCTCGGTTCCGCTGACCTGGCCGCCGTTAGCCTGGGGTCATGGAACTGGCGGTGCTGCTGTCGCTGGCGGCGAGCCTGTGCACCGCCACCGCCTCCGTCTGCCAGCGGCTCGGTGCTTCCCAGGTCAGTGCCCGCCAGGTCAGTGCCCGCCAGGTCAGTGCCCGCCCGGCCGGGAACCCGGCCGGGCGCGACCCGCCCGGGTTCGACCTCTGGCTGGTGTTCCGGCTGGCCCGCCAGCCCGCCTGGCTGGTCGGCTTCTGCTGCATGATCGGCGGCTTCGCGTTCCAGGTCAGCGCCCTGCACTTCGGGCCGCTAGCGCTGGTGCAGCCGATCCTGGTGACCGAGCTGCTGCTCGTCTTCGGCTTCCTGGCGCTGCGGGCCGGCTGGCAGCGGACCGAGGAGAGCGGGGCAACCGCGAGCGGTACGGGCCCGGGTGGCGCGGGCTCCAACGGTGCTAGCCGGAGCGGTGCTAGCCGGAGCCGTGCTAGCCGGAGCCGTGCTCGCTGGAATCGTGTCGGCTGGCGCGGCTGGGCCGCCGTCATCGCGATGCCAGCCGGCGTCAGCGTCTTCCTCAGCGCGGCGGCGCCGTCGGGCGGCCGCGAGCACGCGCCCGCCCAGTCCTGGTGGCTGGCCGGCCTCATCTCCCTGGCGGCGGTAGCGGCGCCGGCCGCACTGGCGGGCGGGCCCCGCTGGCGCCGCTCGCCCGTCCGCCGGGCGGCCGCCCTCGGCGTCGCGGCGGGCGTCGGCTGGGGCTTCGTCGCCGCCGTCATCAAGGAACTGAGCGCGCACCTGACGGACGGCCCGGCCGCGATATTCGGCACCTGGTCGCCGTACGCGCTCGCGGTCACCGGCGCGGCCGCGATGCTGCTGGCCTCGCACGCCATGACGGCCGGCCCGCTGGCCGCGTCACAGCCCGGGTTCACCATCGGCGACCCGGTCACCGCGATCGTGCTCGGCGTCTTCCTGTTCGGGGAGCGCCTCGGCGCCTCCGCCGCCGACCTGACGGCCGAGGTACTCGGGCTGACGGTGCTCGCCGCGGGCGTCTGGGCGCTCAGCGGCAGCCGCCTCATCACCGACACCGCCCCGCCCGAGCCCGGCCCCGCAACCATCCGGCGCGGCGGCTCACCGTGACCGTCGGTGACCCGTGGCAAGATAACCGGCAGGGAAGGTAGCACCCGACCAGGAGGCGCCGATGACCGAGGTTGTGCTGTTTCACCATGTCCAAGGGCTCACCAACGGCGTCCGCGCGTTCGCCGAGCGGCTGCGCGCGGGCGGCCACACCGTGCACGTGCCCGACCTGTTCGGCGGCGAGGTGGCGGGAAGCATCTCCGGCGGCCTGGCGCTGGTTGGCCGGATCGGGGACGAGGAGCTGGACCAGCGCGTCGACGACGCGGTCGCCGGGCTGCCGGAAGGCCTGGTGTACGGCGGTTTCTCCCTCGGCGGCGCGAATGCCCAGCGGCTCGCCCAGACCAGGCCGGGCGCGCGGGGCGCGCTGCTGTACGAGTCGTGCCTGCCGATCACGGGCGACTGGGCGATCGGCCCGTGGCCGGACGGCGTGCCGGTTCAGGTCCACGGCATGGACGCCGACCCGTTCTTCGCCGCCGAAGGCGACCTGGCGGCCGCCCGCGACCTCGTCGCCGCCGTCGGGCCCGGCCTCGGCCAGCTGTTCACCTACCCCGGCAACAAGCACCTGTTCACCGACAGCTCGCTGCCGTCCTACGACGCGGCCGCGGCTGAGCTGGTGATCGAGCGCTCGCTGGAGTTCCTCGCGCGCCAGGGCTGAGTCAGCCGCACCCGTTCGGGATGCTCCGCTCGCCGCGGTTACCAGGTGCCGCGGTGCTCCGGGACCAGCCGCACCAGCGGGACCAGCAGCAGCAGGATGGCGGCGAAGACCAGGAACACGTACGCCTGGGTGATCCCCGGGTGCGCGCTGCGGGCGAGCACGGCCGTGGTCACCGCGACCGCGGTGATCGCGCCGGCCTGGCGGAACATGCCGCGCAACCCGGTGATCGCGGCGATCTGCTCCGGCGCGAGCTGCAGGCTGGCGTTGTTCGACGCGGGCATCGACATCCCCATGCCGAGCCCGGTCACCGCCGCCCCGATGGACAGCCACCCGTAGGGCGAGAACGGGGCCGGGATCGCCATCAGCACCAGCCCGCAGGCGAGGGTCAGGAACCCGGCGATCATCGGCCAGCGGTAGCCGGTACGCCGCAGCGCGAAGGTGGCCGCCCCGGCGATGGCGATCATGCCGACCGCGCGGGCGGTCAGCAGCGTGCCCGCGCCGAGCGCGTCGATGCCGTAGCGTTCCTCCGCGTACAGCGGGACCAGCGCGGCGAAGCCGAGGGCGGCCGCCCCGTTCAGGTAGTTGATCACGTTCATCAGGCCGAAGCCGTGCCCGCGCAGCAGCTGGTAGGGCACGAACGGGGCGGGCCCGCGCTTGGAGTGCCGGACGAACAGCCAGCCGAGCAGCACCGCGGCCGCCTCGGACCCGAGGAACACCGGGCTGGCGAACGAGGCGCTGCCGCTGCCCAGGTAGGTGATGCCGAACATGCCGGTCACCAGCAGCCCGGCCAGCAGCACGATCCCCGCCAGGTCGATGCGGCTGGCCGGCCTGGTCACCGACGACGGGATGAACCGGGCGGTCAGCCCGATCAGCAGGATGCCGATCGGCACGTTGATGAGGAAGATGCCGCGCCATGACCAGTAGCTGACGAACAGGCCGCCGAGCACCGGCCCGACGATGCCGCCGATCGGGAAGATGGAGGTGAACATGCCGACCGCCCGGTCCCGCTGGCGGCCAAAGTGGTCGGAGACGATGCCGGTCGCCGACGGCATGAACGCGCCGCCGCCGAGCGCCTGGATGAACCGCGCGACCAGCAGGAAGCCGATGTTCGGGGCGAAGCCGCAGCACAGCGAGGCGACGGTGAACACCGCGGCGGAGACCATGAAGACCTTCTTGCGGCCGTACATGTCGCTGATCTTGCCGGCCATCGGCATCGCGATGACCTGGCCGAGCGCGTAGACCGTGATCGTCCAGCTGCTCCAGTTGATGCCGGAGCGCAGTTCCCGCTCGATCGCGGGCAGCGCGGTCGCCACGATGGTCTGGTCGATGGAGGCCATGAACAGCCCGATGGAGACGATCGCGAAGATCAGCCAGCGCCGGCCCGGCAGCCCTGGCTCGGGCTCGCCGCTGGTCGGCTGGCTGGCCCGGGCGGTTTCACCAGTCGTGGTCACAGCTTCTAATGTTAGTTGCTTGCTAGCAAATATTCACCGTGACGTGCGACGCGGCCGTCAGGTAGGGCCTCAGGCGCTGATCGCCTGCCGCCGCGGCGCCCGCCGCAGCCACTCCCAGAAGGTCCGCCTTGGCGGGCGCGGGGGGCGGGGCGGCCGGGCCCTGATGACCGAGCTGTGGCACGTCCCGCTGATGACAACGCGCAGCAGCGGCGGCGCGCCGTCGTCTTCGTGCGCGGGGATTTTCACCGTGCTGCTGTGCATTGCCACGTCAGCGGCCTCGGCGGTGATGCCCGGCCTGGTCACCAGCGTGAGCGAGCTGCTGTGCAGGTCGGCGTCGATGTGCAGTTCGGGGTAGCTGATCACCGCCTCGGTGAAGTCCAGGGTGACCGCACCGCTGTGAGCCGACAGCCGCATCCGGGCGGGCACCGGCCACCGGCCGACCCGCTCGGTGGAGGAGCTCCGGCACTCGATGGTGACCAGTTCCTTCGCGGGGGCGGCCGGGCTGATCCCCGCCCCGGGCACGGCCGGCAGGTCGGCCACCAGCACCGTCAGGTCGGCGTAGGTGCGCGCGGTCAGTGCCCGCTCCAGCCGCTCGTCCAGCTCGTCGGCGGTCAGCCGCCCGTCGCCGGCCGCGATCCGCAGCGCCTCGGCGACCTGGTCCCGGTCGCCATGGGAGACCCGTAGCGCGTCCCGCCCGGTCGCCTGGTCCACCGCCGTACCCGGCTGGTCCTCATCCGCCATGGCACAAACATTACGGCAACCGCTTGCCGCTTCAATCGATCTCTGACTAAGGTCAGAGATCGTGCCCGATCCGGTCGATATGGTCCGCCGCTTCAACCGCTCCTATACCCAGCGCATCGGCGTGCTCGATGACTCCTTCCTCGGGCTGGGCATGCCGCTCGGCCCGGCCCGGCTGCTGTTCGAGGTCGGCTCCTCGACGGTGCAGGCCCCGCCGTCGGTGCAGGCCCCGCCGTCGGTGCAAGCACTGCGCGAGCGCCTCAGCCTCGACTCCGGTTACCTGTCCCGGCTGCTGCGCCGCCTGGAAGAGGACGGCCTGATCCGGGTCACCCCCGATCCGGGAGACCGGCGGCGGCGCCTGGTCACGCTGACCGAGTCCGGCCGCGAGCGCTGGCAGGAGCTCGAGCGCCGCTCCGACGCCCAGGCCAGGCGGCTGACTGACCCGCTCACGCCCCGCCAGCGGGACCGCCTCGCCCGTGCCCTGGCCGAAGCGGACCTGCTGGTGCGCGCGGCCACCGTGCGGTTCGAGGCCGCCGACCCGGCCGGCCCGGCGGCGCGGGACGCCGTAGGCCGCTACTTCGCGGAGATCGGCCGCCGCTTCGGCTTCGAGCCGTCCGGTGAGGCGGACAAGGACGCCACGCTGCTGGCCCCCCCGTCCGGCCTCTTCGTGCTGGCGCTGTCCGACGGCCAGGCCGCCGCCTGCGGCGGCCTGCAGGCCATCGCCCCCGGGACCGGCGAGCTCAAGCGGATGTGGGTGCACGACGACTGGCGCGGGGCCGGCCTCGGCTCCCGCCTGCTGCGCCACCTGGAGGACCAGGCCCGCGGCCGCGGCCAGCACACCCTCCGGCTCGACACCAACGCGGCCCTCGGCGAGGCCATCGCCATGTACCACCGGGCCGGCTACCAGCCGATCGAGCGTTACAACGACAACCCCTGGGCCACCCACTTCTTCGAGAAGAGGATCTGACGACAGGCATCGCCGCCAATTTCCCCGACACGCCGCCGGCCTACCAGCACCTCGAACCTATGTCCTATAGATTAACCCCGTAGCCCAACCAGCACCGGACCTCACGCCACGGAGGAGCGACCATGCCCACCACCATTGTCGGCCGCTGGTACATCCCGCCTCCCGTTACCGCCGCCGCGCTGCCCGGCCAGCCCGGTGACCCCGACCGGGCGGCCCGGGTGGCCGGCCTCGGCGCCGACCGGATGACCGACGCGCTGGCGTTCCTCTCCGGCTACGCGCCCGGCATCCTCGACGCGATCCTGACCGCGACCGAGCCGTGCCTGGATGACCTGTTCCCGCCGGACGCGGACGCGCTCGAGCCCTACTGCACCGCCTGCGGGGCGAAGGCCGGCGTGTTCACCGCGCTGGGCGGCGACTGGCGGCACTACGCCGGCGACGCCGCCGACCGCACCGCCCGGCCGTTCGATGCCGGGCACGCCCCGGTCATCGGCTGGCGCCCGGCCCGCGGCGCCGCCATCGTCGCCCTGTTAGTGGCACTGTGACCAGCTGACCCTCTCCCCTCCCCCTCTCCCTTCTCCCGAGCCGGTGTCCCGCCTGTCTTCCCCCGAGCAGGCGGGGCACCTTTACATCGCGGCGATGGCGGCGGCCACGTCGTCCGCCCACTGGTGATCGACCGGCCCGACGCGGAAGATCAGCCGGTACCACAGTGACCCGTAGACGAAGTCGAGGGCGAGCCCGGCCCGGCCGGGGTCGATTTCGCCCCGGCCGGCGGCGCGTTGCAGCAGCTGGCCGAGCGCGGCCCGGCGGGCGGCCAGGAAACGGTCCCGGATCGCGATGGCGGTGTCCTCGTCGGCGGCGGCCGCCGCCGCGAGGCTCTGCAGCAGCCGGGCGGTGCCCAGGTCGAGCGAATCGGCGGTGGCGTGCAGGAAGGCCCGCAGGTCACCGGCCAGGGTGCCGGTGTCGGGCAGCGGCACCGTTTGCTGCCCCCGGTCGACCATGGCGTCGAGCACCACCTCGATCTTGGAGTGCCACCAGCGGTACAGCGTCTCCTTGCTTACCCCGGCCCGCCTGGCGATCGCCTCCATCGTCAGCCCGGCCGGGCCTGCCTCCGCCGCCAGCGCGAGGGCGGCCGCTAGCACCGCCTGACGCGCTCGCTCGCTGCGCGGCCGCCCGGGCCCGCGTGCCTCTTCGTCAACCACGCCGCCGATCCTACCGGCCTTGCCGTATTTACCGTACGCACCGTACGGTAAAGTAATACCGAACGATACGTACGGAAATGGAGGCTTCACTCATGAGCACACCCAAGCTCAGCGACCGCCACGTGGCCGTGCTCGGCGGCAGCTCCGGCATCGGGCTGGAGACGGCCCGGCTGCTGGCCGCCGACGGCGCCCGGGTCACCCTCGGCGGCCGCGATCAGGCCCGGCTGGCCGCGGCCGCCCGCCAGCTCGGCGACCAGGTGACGCCGCTGCCGGTGGACGCCGAGCAGCCGGACTCGCTGCGCCGCTTCTTCGCCGCCGCCGGGCCCATCACTGACCTGGTGATCACCGTCACCCGGCGCGGCGGCCTGGCGCCGGTGTCCGAGCTGGCCGAGGCCGACCTGCCCGGCGCCTTCGCCGGCAAGACAATCGCTCACCTGCAGGCGATCGCCCTGTCGCTCGCCACGCTGGCCGAGCAAGGCTCGATCACCCTGGTCACCGCGGTCTCGGCCCAGTCAGCGATGCCCGGCACGGTCGGCCTGGCGGCCTCCAACGGCGCCCTCGAGACAGCCGTCGGCCCGCTCGCGGCCGAGCTGGCCCCGCGCCGGGTCAACGCCGTCTCGCCCGGCGTGATCGAGACCCCCTGGTGGGACGGGCTGCCCGCGGAGGCCAGGCAGGAGGCGTTCAAGACGTTCGCCGACCGCGCCCTGGTCCGCCGCAACGGACACCCCCGCGACGTCGCCCAGGCGATCACCGCGCTGCTTGAGAACGGCTACATCACCGGCGTAGTGCTGCCGGTCGACGGCGGCCTGCGGCTGACCTGACAAGGCGGCCGGGGTGCCGCCGCCCGTTGCGGCGGCACCCGCGTGGCCCGGCTTCTGCCTGAGAGATGCCACTACGATGAACCTGGCACGCATATCTGCGTAGGCAGGCCACCTGAACAGGAGGACCATGGGCGCCATCCGCGACTGGGCGACTCCGGAGAATCTCCAGCCTGAGCCGATCACGGTCGAGATCTGGCGAGACCTGCCGGAAGAATTCTGCCGCCAGGTCGAGGTGGTGAGCGGGCAAGCTGTCAGGTGCGAGGCACCCCGGCGCACCCACCAGGCCGCGGCCCGCCGACTGGCGGCGGTGATCGAGTCGGCTGCCGCCGACTACGTTGCGCTGCACCCCGGTTCCTGCCTGGACGTCAGCAATGACTTCGACGTGATCCTATGGGAAGTTCCGACCGCCACGATTCGGCGCCCTGACCTCGCGCTGCACAACTACGCCCCGGACGAGGTGCGCCCGCCGCCGGCCGCGCACATCCGGGTGATCATCGAGGTGGTTTCGCCCGGAAGCGACAAGACGGACCGGGTGGAGAAGATGGGGGAGTACGCCGCGGCCGGCATTCCCTTCTACTGGCTGGTCTGGATTGCTGGTAACCAGGTGGCATCCATCGACGTTTTCGTGATTGACCATGCGATCGAGGCGTACCGGCTGCTGCGAACGCTGGCACCGGAAGATGAGGTGAGCGTCCTCGAGGTGCCCGTCCGTATCAAGGTGCCGTGGAGTCAGCTCAGCGCGCTTGTTCGCTGACCGGGCGCGGCCGCCTGGTCAGTCGCTGGAGCGGCCTGGCTCTGCCAGCGGGCACGGTCTCTGGCCACTGCGCGTCCTTCCGGCGTGGTCCCACGCACCCCGCCAGGGCAGCGCCGAGGCGTTCCGGGAGGCGCGCGAGTCAGTGACCCTTGTCCTCGTCGCCGGGTTCAACCTGGGTGACGTCCCGGCTCGGAGCGGGCAGCCCCAGCGGTAAGCAAGCCGAGAATTCGGGCCAGCGCGCCCAGGTCGGCGTCGTCAACCGGGGCGAGCGCACCAGGGTCCTCGGTGATCGTGCGCCAGAAGGTTGCCCGCAGACGCTCGCCTTCGGCGGTAAGCGCGAGCGCCTTCACCCGGCGGTCGTCCGGGTCGGTCCGGCGCTCAACCGCCCCGCGCAGCTCCAGCCGGTCAACCAGGACGCTGAGGTTGGACGCGTCGTAGTCAAGGCGGGCGGCCAGGCTGCGCATCGGCAGCGCTTCGCCCGGTACGAGCGTCAGCAGTGCGGTCACCTGAGCCGGGGACAAGCCGACGGCCGCCGCGTGCGCGCCCCAGTTCTGCCGGAGCCGGTCGGCGATGGACAGCAAGCCGAGCCGCACGTCCAGCAGGAGCCGTAGCCGCTCGCTGCTGGGAGCGGGCAGGTCGGCCGGCAGGTGCACAATCGCCGAGCTTACCTGCCGACAGAATAGTGGTGCACTATAATGGTGGTGCACCATAAGTTTATGTAGGAGGTTTCCGCGTGTCAGCAGAAGAGGCAGCCCCGCGCGTATCGGTAACCGTGCCAGCGCCGGCGGCCGAGGCGTTCCGGATCTTCACCGAACGGCAGCTTGAGTGGCAGCCGCCCGGCCACCTGACCGTCAGCGACCCGGAGTCCGTCATCATGGAGCCGCGGGTCGGCGGCCGGCTCTACGAACGGGGAGCCGACGGCGCGGAGGTCACCAGGGGAACGGTCACCGAGTGGGACCCGCCGCGCCGGCTGGCGCACACCTGGCGGATCGGCCCCGGCTGGCGCCCAGCCCCCGACGACGCGAACGCCAGTGTCATCGTGGTCGAGTTCAACCCGGCCGGGCCGGCGTCGACCGAGGTCGTATTCACCTACACGTACCTGGAACGGCACGGTGAGATGGCGTCGGCGCTACGGGCCGCGATCGCCAGCCCCGGCCCTGGCGGCGCGGTGGAAAGATACGCCGAGGCGGTGAATCGGCGGGTGGCCAGGCCGTAGCTGCCCCGCGGTCAGCCAGGGCCGCCGCCGAAGCTGATCTCATTGCCTTCCGCGTCCCGGTAGGTCACCTTGGTCACGCCGTTGCCATAGGTCTCGCGCTGAGCGGTCTCGATTCCCCGCCCGGCGATCGCGGCGACCCGGTCTTCGAGATCGTCGACGAACGACAGCACCAGGCCGTTCCCTGCACGTTCGGGCTGCTGCGCGATGTAGATGTGCCGGTGCTCGGCCACCGTCCACACCGCCTCGGTGTCGTTCGGCCGGAACGAGGGCGGGCCGCCGAAGAGCCGCTCGTACCAGGGCAGCGCCGCGGCGTAATCGGTGACGGGGATGCCAGCGAACAGGTCCAGCGCCATCTTGTCCTCTCAGGGCCGCGACTGTGTCTCCATACTGACAGAACAGTCTCCGTACTGACGGAACACTGACCGGGCTGAGGGGGGGAACTCTGGCGGGTGCTGGAGGAGGGCCGGCCCTGCCGTCTGAAGATCGGCCCCCTCAGCGGTGAGGTCAAGCAGGTGATCCCGGTGGTGACGAGGAATGACGGTCGCCGATCTTCCGGGCGAGGTCGTAGATGAGCCTGCGGGCCGCTCGGGGGCGAAGGACCTCAATGTGGTCGCTGAACTGCAGCAGCTGCCGGACCCCGTCCAGTTCCTGGTAGCCGACGGTGATCGTCACGCGGGCATCCCCGTCGGGGACGCTGGCCGACCGGAGCCTGGACCCGAGCACCCGGCGCGCGATGTCGACGCGGTCGGCGTCGATCAGCGCGGTGACGATCACCCGGTGGCTTGATTCCAGCGCGCTGCTCAATTCCTCGGCCACGTCGGAAAGGGCGGCGCCGCTCCGCAGGCGTCGAGGCTCGTCCAGGACCTCCCAGGTATCCAGCCGCGAGAACGCGAACATCCGGGGGCGGCGGTCGACATCCGCGATCAGGTACCAGCGGTCCGCGCGTAGCAGCAGGCCATACGGGTCCACGCCGCTCCACCGCGCGGTTGCCTGTCCGCTGCGCCGGTAGCGGATGCGGAGGCGGCGCCCGCGGCGCAAGTCCTCGGCCAGCTTCGCCAGGCCGGCCGGGTTGTCAGCGGCCGAGAACCAGGCGCGGTTGGCAATGGTGACCACATCGGCCAGGGAAAGCGGAAGACCGGAGCTGGCCGCCGGGGGCGTCCGTCGCGGGACGAGCTTGCCGCGGGCGGACCGCACTGCCGTCTCCGCGCCGAGCTGACGGGCCCGGTCGACGTCGAGGCCGACGGTCCGCAGCACGTCGGCCTCTGCGGTGGTGAGCTTGCCCAGGTCGACCTGGTCGCCGGGGAGCAGGCTGATCCCGCCGTAGGTGCCCCGCTCGGTGAACACCGGAATGCCCGCGCTGACCAGCGCCTGCACATCGCGCAGGACGGTCCTGACCGAGACGCCGAGCTCGCGCGCGAGTTCCTCGGCGGTCGTGCGGCGGCGAGACTGCAGGGTCGCCAGCAGCTCGATCAGCCGTTGGGGTCGACTCATGTCTTCATTCTCCCTGCCAACATGACAACTTCTGTCATGTTGGCAGGGCAGGGTGGTGGCATCAACCAGCCGTTCCGAGAAGGAGGGCACGATGCCCGCACCGAACCTGTTCCTGATCTACGTCACCGACGTGCGCCGGTCGACGGACTTCTACCGCGACCTGTTCGAGATCGAGCCGGCCATGGTGACACCGCGCTACGTCCCGTTCGAGGTGGCGCCGGGCGTGCTGTTCGCGCTCTGGAGCGGCCGCGGTGAGCAGGTCACGCCGCAGGTGCCGCGCTGCTCGGAAGTCGGGCTGATGGTCCCGCGGTCCACCGCCGCCGTCGATGAGGTCTTCGCCCGCTGGGTAGACAAGGGCGTGACGGTAGTCGAAGAACCCAACGACGACGTCTTCGGCCGCACCTTCGTGGTCGCCGACCCGGACGGGAACCTCATCCGGGTCTCGCCGGTCGACTGAAAACCCGCGCCCAGCGCCGCGCTGACCCGCGCACGGGCCGGCCGCTAGCCCGCCAGCGGCTGGCCCACGTCGATCCGGTTGCCGTCGGGGTCGGCGAACACGAAGCCGCGCAGCCCGTGGTCAGCGTCCCGCAGGCCCTTCACGATGCGGACGCCGTGCTCGGTCAGGTGGTCGTACAGCGTCGTCGCGTCTGACACCAGCAGATGGGCAACGTTACGGCGGCAGGCATTTCGTGCTCCCGGGAACGGTAGTGCCAGCAACGGCGGTGCATTCCTGGCGCGGGGCGCGGTGGCCTGACCGCCCCATGCTAGCGGACCAGGCAGAATCTCCGGTGTGGACTCATCCTTCGTCACCGCGTTCGGCCTTGATCCCGATGTCCTGCACCTTAACCACGGCGCGTTCGGGGTGGCGCCGTCCGTCGTGCGGCAGGCCGCGGCGGGGTGGCGGACGAGGGCCGAGCGCAACCCCCACCGGTTCAACCGGGTCGAGGTGCAGGGCCTGCTGGCGCAGGCACGGGCGAACGCGGCCGCCTTCCTCGGCGTCGACCAGGACCGCGCGGCCTGGGTCAGGAACGTCTCCGAGGGCGCGTCGGCGGTGCTCGGCTCGCTGGCGCTGCGAGCGGGGGACGAGCTGGTGATCAGCACCCACGGGTACGGGGCGGTCGCCATGGCGCTGGGCCGTCACGCCGCGCGGGCCGGCGCGCGGGTGGTCACCGCGGCCTTCCCGGTCGGCGCGGGCGATGACGAGATCGTGGCGGCCTACGCGGGCGCCTGCTCGCCGCGGACCCGGCTGGTGGTGGTCGACCGGATCACCTCGCCGACCGCGACCGTCATCCCGGTGGCGGCGGTGGCCGCCGCGGTCGCTCCGACCGGGGCACGGGTGCTGGTCGACGCGGCCCACGGGCCCGGGCAGCTACCCGACGACATCGCCGGCCTGGGGGCCGACCACTGGATCGGCAACCTGCACAAGTGG
>Ga0265338_10001247_pt1 | contig 41930 bp, 27 predicted proteins | sample 42126metaG_FD_193579 | JGI IMG/M metagenome (GOLD analysis project Ga0265338, IMG submission 193579) | Rhizosphere microbial communities from Carex aquatilis grown in University of Washington, Seatle, WA, United States - 4-21-26 metaG | ecosystem: Host-associated > Plants > Roots > Rhizosphere... | reverse complement strand
CCAACCGATGAAATCGCAGCGCCGTAACGAAGAGCACGGCCCGCAAAACCATCATTTTCGACCAGCTCATCTCTAATGACATCGTCTCAAATCCTAAAACCACGTTTCGCAGAGGTCTCATTTTAAGGAAAAACATAACCCCCCGTGAAAATTAAGAATGAAATCGGCCATGAAATTGAACCTGTCGGCAGACGGGAGAGTCACCACATCCGCCGGCCGGGAAGGCCAACTGATTCTGACCAATTCAAACCAGTTTCTTCGTGCCAATAATAAGGAACCCTTTTTTCAACCTCTACGAATCGGCTCCAGAGTCACTTAAAGGCATTTGATTAACGCTTGCCACCACAATGAGGGCTTCAGAGAATCCTTCACTAGCCCACGCCAATCCAATGGGCACATTTATGAAATCGAAACTGATGTTCCTCGCCGCCTTCGTATTGGTCTGGACCGGACTTGTATCGGCCGCTCCGACCGATCCATTGGAGGCTGGCTTTCTCAATCCACCCGATTCCGCCAAACCGCAGACCTGGTGGCATTGGATGAACGGCAACATCACCAAAGAAGGCATCACCGCCGACCTCGAAGCCATGAAACAGATCGGCCTGGGCGGCGCCACCATCGTCAATGTGGATTCCGGCATCCCGCGCGGCCCCGTGCCGTTCCTGAGCCCGGAATGGCGTGATGATTTCAAGTTCACTGTGCAGGAAGCCAATCGGCTCGGACTCGAACTCTGCGTGGAGAACTGTGCCGGCTGGTCCAGCAGCGGCGGCCCGTGGAACACACCCGAACACGCCATGCAACACGTCGTGACCACCGAGACGCACGTGAGCGGCCCCACGAATTTCAACGGTGTCTTGCGCCAACCGTTGACCACGCTCGGTTATTATCGCGACATCACCGTACTGGCCTTCCCCGTGCCAGCCAGCGAAACGGTCCGCATGAAAGATTTCGCACCTGCTGCAATCACCAGCGTCCCGGAACAACCCAGCAGCGCCTTGACAGATGGTGATACGCAAACCGTTGTTTCGTTGCCCACGCCTGCGCCGGATTATCCTACGTATGCGCAGATCCAATTCCCAAAACCTTTCCTGGCGCGTTCCGTGAAGATCACTGCCGGTTACAGCATGCCGGAATCTTCAGGCGTCATCCAGGCCTCTGACGATGGCAAAACATTCCGCACCTTGCGCCCATTCGCTTTTGGCCGAAAGGGCCCTTATGTGCGGATCGTTTCGCTCGGTGCAGACTCCGTGGCGTCGCGTTATTGGCGCGTGCAGTTCAACTCAGCCGCGTCCAATGCCACCCGGCTTCCGCTCGCTGAGATCGAGCTTTCACCCAAACTGATCATCGAAAATGTTGAGGCAAAAGATGGCAACAGCGGTGCCGCCGTACTTCCGGATAACGACGCCGGATCAAACCCTGCCGAAGCCATCCAACGCAAAAACATCATCGACCTGACCTCAAAAATGGATACGAACGGAAACCTGACGTGGCAGGTGCCCGCGGGCGATTGGGTCATTCTTCGAGTGGGTTACACGCCCACCGGCAGGAACAATCATCCCGCGCCCAAGGAAGGCGAAGGCCTCGAATGCGACAAATTCAGCAAGGAAGCGCTCGACCTGCATTGGGATGGCTTCATGCAAAAAGTGCTCGACGACATCGGGCCGCTCGGCGGCAAGACGCTGGATGCTTCGCTCATCGACAGCTACGAAGTCGGCGGCCAGAACTGGACGGCCAATTTTCGTGAAGAATTTCTGAAACGTCGCGGTTATGATTTGGCCCCATTCTTTCCCGCCTTCACCGGGCGCGTCGTGGATAATCCGGAGATCACGGAGCGTTTTCTTTGGGACGTACGCAAGACCATCGCGGATCTCTTCGCCGAAAATTACTTCGGCCATTTTGCGGAACTTTGCCGCCAGCACGGTTTGATGAACGCCGTTGAGCCTTACACCGGCCCATTTGAATCGCTGCAATGTGGCGCAGCAGCCGATATTGTGATGGGCGAATTCTGGAGCGGCACGCAGGGCCATCGCTCGGTCAAGATTGCGGCCTCGGTCGCGCACACTTACGGTAAAACCATCGTAGGCGCGGAATCATTCACGGCGCAACCCAACGCGGGACGCTGGCAGAACGATCCCTACTCGCTCAAAGCACTCGGCGACCTCATGTATTGTCAGGGATTGAACCGCTATATTTTCCACCGCTATGCCATGCAGCCGTGGACCAATGTCTGGCCGGGCATGACCATGGGCCAATGGGGTTTTCACTTCGAGCGCACCGTCACCTGGTGGCAACAAGGCAAGGCGTGGATCGACTACATCACGCACTGCCAGTACCTGCTACAACAAGGTCATCCGGTCGCAGATATCGCTTATTTCTGCGGCGAAAGCGTCCCGGTCGAGATTCGTGTGGGCAATCCCGCTACGCCACCGGGCTATGACTATGACGCCATCAACGCTGACGTCCTGCTGCATCGCACGACTGTCAAAAATGGCAGGATCACATTGCCGGACGGCGTGAGTTACGCCGTTTTGATATTGCCGCCGGAAGACCCGAATATGACGCCGGCATTGCTGGAACGACTCCATGAGCTGGCCCGCCAAGGCGCGACCATTTTCGGCACCCCTCCAAAAAATGCGCCTGGCCTGACGGATTTTCCCCGCAACGATAAACGGGTGAAAAAACTGACCACCGCGCTTTGGGGCGAATGCAATGGTGACACCATCACCGAAAATCTCGTGGGCAAAGGCCATGTGATCTGGGGCCAGTTGTTGGCCACGGTGCTCACGTTGCAAGGCCTTAAGCCGGATTTTGATTACACCAGTGATTCCGGTTTCGCGCACCTCGCCTATGCCCATCGCGTAACCACTAACGCGGATATTTATTTTGTCTCAAACCAGCGCACGCAGGATATTTCCGCGGATTGCATCTTCCTCGTCAGCGGCAAAGCCCCGGAGCTGTGGCATCCGGACACGGGCGTCATAGAGCCTGCACCCGTCTGGCGCGTGGAGGATGGTCGCACCGTTGTCAGCCTCACTTTTGACCCCGCTGGCTCGGTCTTCGTCATCTTTCGCGAGCCCGCATCAGGTGATCACGCCATTTCCTCGAAGATGGACGCGCAATGGCAGGCCAACGTGGGTAACAACGGCCAATTGCTCGTAATAGCCACTGGCAACGGGACCGCTGAATTCCAAACGACTGCTGGCAAAACCTTGCGCGCCATGGCTGCCGATGTTCCCGTCCCGCTGGAAGTGACCGGCCCATGGACGCTCAGCTTCCCGCCCAATTGGGGTGCTCCTGCCTCGGTACAGTTGGACAAACTCATTTCCTGGACCGACCACCCCAATGATGGCGTGCGCTATTTCTCCGGCACGGCTACATATGAAAAAAACCTTGAGATTCCCGCCGACCGCCTTGCCGCCAACCGGGAGCTTTGGCTCGACCTTGGTAATGTGAAAAACTTCGCGGAGGTTTCTGTGAATGGCCAATCCTTCAGCGTCCTTTGGAAACCGCCCTTCCGCGTGAACATCGCGTCCGCCGCCAAACCTGGCACGAACAAGCTTGTGGTGAAAGTGACAAACCTCTGGCCCAACCGGCTCATCGGTGACGAACAATTGCCCGAGGACCGCGAATGGAACGGCAAGCAACTCGCCGCGTGGCCTGATTGGTTCCTGCAAGGCAAGCCCAGCCCGAGTGGCCGATTCACATTCACGACGTGGCATCATTGGACGAAGAACGATGCGCCGCTGGAATCGGGCCTGCTCGGCCCGGTGATGTTGCGGACCGCGGAGATTATCCCTGCGGATTAATCCGGTCGTATCATCTCGAACCGGTCCTGCGTGCGGCAATACCAGTGGGGGCTGGCCATGCGTCCGATGACGTGCAACCGGTCGGTACGGATGCGTTGCGTCTGCGCGTCCACCAATTCATCGTGTACTTGCACACGCTTTATCAGGCCGATGACCAACCGGTTCCCGCCGATCTGCAACGTGCCCCACTCTTTGCATTCCAGGCTCGCGGGCGATTCCGCGATGCGCGGCGGCTTCACTGTGGAACTCGGCGCCGTGGTCAGCCCAGCCGATTGCAATTCGCTCACGCCATACGGCAACGATGCCGCCGTGCGGTTCATCGCCTCAGCCGTGCTCTCGTCCACGAGGTTCACTACGAACTCATGCGTCAACCGGATGTTGCGCGCCGTATCCTTCGGCGTGCCATCTGCGCGGTCGCCGGGGCAGAATCCAAGGATCGGAGGATTCGCACCCAACAGATTGAAAAAGCTGAACGGCGCAATGTTCACCACGCCATCTGGACTCAAGGTGGACACCCACGCGATCGGGCGTGGTGTGACCAATGAAGCGAGCAACGCATACGCGCGTTCCGCATGTTTGCCTTCGACGTCAAATTCCATAAATCAAATAAGGGTCAATATCTCCATCACTTCTTCGGCGTCAACGGCGTGTGGAAATAGACCACCGTGTAAGTGGCCGGGGTAGTGCCCGCGTTACGCAGGCGCGTCGTCGCATTCGCCGCAAAGAATATCACCGAGCCTGGCCCAACGGTTTGAGTATGGCCATCATAATACGCCTCCACCTGGCCCTCCTTGATGATGATCACTTCCTCCTGCAGATGCAGGCGCGGCTCGCCGCTGTTCTGGCCGGGGTTCAGCGTGGTGATGTGGCAATGCAACAGATCCAGCGTCGCCGTTTGCGAATCGAACAAAGCGCGGCGCACGCCGTTGGTCGTCGGCGTGACGGTCATTTTCTCCCAGTCAAAAATAGTGGTGGGCATCTTCGCGGTGACAGATGCGCCGGCCGTGTTGGTTTGTGCCATAAGGTTACCGCAAAGTATGGCAAAGGCAGCGATGCAGACGAGCGTTTTCATAGGATTGGTTTTGGGGATATTGGTTCGCCACGAAATTACCCGCAAATCCCCGTCGCGAAACAAAAAAATCAGGGACAGGCTTACGGCCTGTCCCCGAAATCTTTCAACAGAGTATCCCGTCTGGATTCACTTCATTTTGAAACAGTGTTCGTTACCGCGTCCTTGGTCGCTGCAGCAGCATCTTTGGCAGCGTCAGCCGTCTTGGCTGCGGCGTCGGCCGTAGCGTCTTTGGTCTTGTCGGCTGCAGTGCTCACCGCATCGCCCGCTTTGTCTGTATCAGACTTATTGCAACCTACGACAGTCGCTGAAATAGCGAGTGCTGCGATAATAGTGAGGACAAAAGGTGTTTTGATTGATTTCATGATGTTTGGTTTATTCCGGCTGAGAGTAAACCGGTTCCCATTGCATAACGCAATCCACCATTCAACTTACTTGCTCACGATCCTCACATCCCGCGCACCAACTTCACCCCACGCGGCAGTGGATAATCGAAATCACTCGCCGAGAACGTATTGTTCGTTTCATAGCTATACGTCTCGGTGATCGTACCTTTGATCTTGGTCATCATCGCCATCTGCTGCTTTGCCTGCGCCTTCATCTGGGCTAACTTTGCCGGGGGCATGTTTGTATCGGTGTTGAGGGCCATCGCCGTATCGATGTCTGCGTCACTGAGCGCGCCACCCAGCGTGATCTCCGATTTCATCGCCAAGTAGGTCGTTTTGCTTACCCAGATCCTCAATTTCTGTCCCATCAACTTCCCGGTCAGCACGGCGCAGTTCTCCCCATCCACAGCTTCGTCGCCAGTCTGGCCCCATTCCGAGATGAATTTAGCAATCGTGCCCGTGTCATCGAAGAAAAGTTGCGGGATGCCCACCGCCAATGCGCCACCCTGCCCGTTCATCATCAACGCCTGGTTGCGGTCCTTCACCGTCGTGAAATTTTTGTAACTGCCCCCATTAAACATCATCAATGTATAATTCGTTTCCCCCGTTGACCACGCCGCCACCGTGTTGGTGGACGTCATGGGACCGGTTGCCTGCTTCATGCTGCCTTGAACCAGATACTTGTCCGGTTTTGCCAGTTTCATCGAAACATCCGTAGTCATCGTCATCTTCGTAGGCATGCCCGGCGGGCGTTGTTTGGTATTCTTGGCTTTGGGATTCACGTCGGCAGCTGTCACACCAGACATATCAATTTCCATCACCGCCGTCCCCTTTGCGCTCAACGTATCCAAGCCCGAATACGCCAGGTGCATCTTCTCCGTCACAGCCATCGCGCTGGCTACCGATTGCGAGCTTGGCGCGGCCACCTGTGCCGCGGGATTTCCGGCTGCCGCCGCCACCTTCTCCTTGTGCTTCGAATAAAAGAACCAGCCGCCGTATCCCAGCGCGCCCAGCACCACCAGAATCACGACCACCGTCAAAATCTTCTTCACCACTCCCGTACCGGCCTTGGTCCCGATCGATTTCGGCACTACGATCAACTGCTGGCAGATCGGGCAATTGATCTGCCGGTTCGAATACGTTGTGTCGCACAAAATGTCTCCTTTGCACTTCGGACACGAAAATTTGAATTCACTCATAGTCTCTGTATTTCCCTTCGCGGCGATTTATGGCTTTCTAGATTAAGCAAACTTCTTTTGCATCAGACAGGCAAGCCCGGATTGCCGTTCAATAGACAATGCTGCCACCAGACAATCACGCCCAACTTATTGTAATGTCCACTAAAGGGCTCAAGGTGACAGATTTTGTCCGATTTTCCCGGATCCAGCGGGCGCTTAAGCAATGTTCATTTGGATTGCTGACAACCGGCCTTTAGCTCGCCCCACGCACTCTACCACTCGTTAAGTCCATCCATAGGGCGTTTAATGGATGGTCTCAGCCTGGCGGCGGCGAACCATAATGTGCCGCGTGGGACGCGTACGCTGCCGCATCTTCCAACATTACGTCGATTGCCGCTGCGATTGGCGCGATCTTGACCAATCCCGAAAAAACCGCCCGATCGTCAATATTGTTTCGCAACACGAACGTCGGTCGTTGCGTCACCTGCAATGCATGAAATTCTGCCGTGGTCGCCCGCACCCGTTTCTCCAGCTCTGCCGATTTTGCCTTCTTGAGCAGTTTCGTCTTATCGAGCTTCGCCGCTTTTGTCGCCACTGCAATACACACATCCCATTTCGCAATCTTCTTGCCTTCGCGCATCGCTGCTTCCATCAACGCCAGCCGCACACGGTCATCCGTGACGCCCGAATCTTTCGCCGCTTCCGCCACACAATTGATCGCCAGAAATTCGTCCTGCACCGGGTCCAGCCAGCCGGAATTCAACATGAATGGCGAGCGCGTGATGGTTCCACTGCGCCGATAGAACCAATCCGCTTGCGCGCGCGATTTGGACATGCTCCCGGCATCAAGCAGCGCGATCTTCCAATCAAACCGCACCGCCGCCTTCGCGTAACGCTGCTTCAATTCCGCCCATGCCGGCTCCGCCCAGTAACACCATGACGAAGTCAGGTCGAGATAGTATGTGACCGAAACACTCATGCCCTGCGTTCCTTGATGCTCGCCAATATGTCCGCGACCACTTCCCCCTTCGGTTTCGCACCTATGTTGCCTTTCCCGTGCAAACGCACTGAGACATTGCCCGCGTCCATGTCGCGACCGCCGATGACCAGCATCGTATGCACCCGCGCGGTTTCAGCATCAGCAATCTTGCCCTTGATGGGCGTGGACGAATAATCACCTTCCACGCGCACCATGTTCGCGCGCAGTTCGCTCACGATGGCCTTGGCGTAATTCAACAACGGCTCCTCTTCGCCCAGCGTCAGCACGCGCACCTGTTCCGGCGCGAGCCACAACGGAAAATTCCCCGCGTAATGCTCGATGAGGAAACCAATGAACCGCTCATGCGTGCCCAGCGGCGCGCGATGGATACACAGCGGCGTCTTGTTCGAGTTATCCTTGTCGCGATAGGTCAACCCAAACTTCGCCGGTACCGCAAAATCCACCTGGTTGGTCGCCAGCGTGAATTCGCGCCCGATGACACTCCACACCTGCACATCGATCTTCGGGCCGTAAAACGCCGCTTCATTCGGCACCTCGATGAAATTGATCTTCGATTCCACCAACACCTTGCGCACCATGTCCTCGGTCTTCTTCCACAGTTCCGGCTCGTTGACGTATTTTTTGCCGAGCCCTTCCGCGCTGTGCGTGCTGAACCGCATCACATATTTCTCGATGCCAAAGATCTTGAAATATTTTAGGTACATCTCGTTCACTGCGTTGAACTCCTGCGAGAACTGTTCCTCCGTGCAATAAATATGCGCGTCGTTCATGTTTAACGCCCGCACCCGCATCAACCCGAACAACTCGCCCGATTGCTCATACCGATAACACGTCCCGTACTCCGCCAAGCGCAACGGCAAATCCCGATAACTATGCGGCTCCGCCGCAAAAATCCGATGATGATGCGGACAGTTCATCGCTTTGAGGTAATAGCGGTCACCAGTCGCGAGCTGTTCTTCTAGCTTAGAAAGTTCATCACTTTCTTTTTTAAAGCTTTGCAGACGAGCGCGGTCGCGCATCACTGCGTCAAGTTGTTCAGAATTTCCGCTTGTTATATCGTCAGTAAATTTTTTGTAATTTTCCTTTAGGGACGCAACTCGAGATTGAACGCTTGCTTCATTCTCGATGGGAAGTCGCATCGCGGGGAACATACTTTCAGCATAATAGGGCAGATGACCCGATGTTTTATACATGTGTTCCCGCGCGATATGCGGTGTTTTCACGCGCACGTAACCGGCGGCAAACTCAGTTTCCTTCGCCAGTTTTTCGAGCTCCTCGAGTATGGCCGTGCCTTTCGGCAGCCATAGCGCCAGCCCCGGCCCCACGTATTCCGTGTCGATGGCGAACAGGCCCATTTCCGCGCCGATCTTGCGATGGTCGCGCTTTTTGGCTTCCTCCAGCATCTTGAAATATTCGTCGAGCTGCGTCTTATTCTTGAAGGCCGTGCCGTAGATGCGCTGAAGTTGCGGGTTCTTCTCATCACCTTTGTAATACGCGCTGGCCACGCTCGTGAGCTTGACCGCGCCCACGTTGCCCGTTCGCATCACGTGCGGCCCCGCGCACAAGTCGATGAAATCGCCGTTCTTGAAATACGAGATGGGTTCGCCCTCTGGAATCGCTTCCAGGTTACCGAGCTTGAACTTGCTCACATTGCCCGGACGCTCCGTCAATCCGCCCAGCCGCCCGCTCTGCGCGTCCGCAATGGCCTGCTCCCGCGTGACGATGATCTTCTCGAAGACATTGTTCGCCTTGATCTCCTTCTTCATCTCTTCCTCGATCTTCGGAAAATCCTCCGGCGAGATGCGATGGGTGAGGTCTACGTCGTAATAAAATCCGTTCTCCACCGGCGGCCCGGCGGCGAATTGCGCCTCCGGCCACAGGCGCAGGATGGCCGTGGCCATCACATGCGCGGCCGAATGCCGGATGCGTTCCAGCTCCGTCATCTTTGCGCGGTCGTCTAAAGTTTTACGCTCGGGGTTCGGCTGTGCTGGTTGTTGATTTTCTTCGGCCATAAATGGAAGACAGAATCTACAGAATTTACAAAATTAGGAAAGAATTCTGTGGAGTGTCAAAAACGGCGCCGATGTGCGGCTATTTGCCGGCTTTCGGCCGGTTTTTATACTTCTCGTAAAGCCGCGTGTGCCGGCTCTCCAGGCTTACTTCCTTGCCCGCGATCCACATTGTTTTCACATTGCTCCGGATATCCAGCAGATCCCCATCCGTCACGAACAACGTCGCTTCCTTACCTACCTCAATGGACCCAAGCTTGTCCGCCACCCCCGCGATCTGCGCCGGATACAGTGTCAATCCTTTGATTGCCTCGTCCGGCGGCAACCCGAACGCCACCGCCTGTGCCGCGAGATTCGGCATATTCTTCACCAGCGTCGCCCCGCCCACGCTGAACGTCACGGGCACACCAGCCGCGTGCAAAACCTCCGGTGCGCGCATGTATGCATCCACAGTTTCCGTGTCGCGCGGCGGTTCGGCCCACACATGCTCATAGATCACCGGCACATGATTCGTCGCCAGCAAACCGGCCACCAGCCACGCATCTTTGCCGCCCGCAATGGTTATCTTGAAATGATTCGTCGCCGCCCACAGCACTGCTGACTTGATCTGCCGCACCTCGTCCGCGTGCACCGTGATCGGCAATTCGCCATGCACATACGGCAACATCGCTTCCCACGCCGGAATTTTCTCTGGCGGCGCGATACCGTTCGTCGCGGCGTCCTTCGCCTTCGCGTAAGCGCGCGCGTCCGCAAAGAAATCATCCAGCTCGCGCAGTTTGGCCCGACGCTCCTTGTCCTGATCCTCGAACGACTTCCATTTCGATGGGTCGCCCAATCGCGCCTTCGGCGTCATGTTCAAGTCCATGCTGGGCCAGAAAATATGCAGCGCCATCGGCTTTTTGACCGTCATCAGTTCCGTTGTCCAGCCCTCGATGCACATCAGCGCCGATTGACCGGCCACGATATGGTCCTGCGGCACCGGCTCGAAATACGCCACGCCCGCCGCGCGCGCCACGGGCAATAATTCCGAATCCGGGTTCACCGCGATCCACGATTCTACCTCCGGCACATAATCGCCGACCTCCGTCCGATCATCCGTAGCGCGCACCGCGTCGATCTCGATCAATCCCATCGTGGTATCCAGCGTGATCATGCCCGGATACAGATGCATGCCCGTCAAATCGAGCGTCTTCCCGTGATGTGACGAAAGCGATTTTCCCACCGCCGCAATCTTCCCATCCTGGATCAACACATCCCCCGGCGACAACGTTTCACCGGAAACCGTATGCACCGTCGCCCCATGAAGGAGAATAGTTTGTGCAGAAACCCCAGCAGTAACCAGTAAAGCGACGAATATCACCAACACCGGTACAAATCGCCATTCGTTATTCGTCATTCTCTTCGACGTTGGATGTTGGATGTTGGTTGTTGGATGTTTCATCAATCTCCCTCCTCCACCTCATCCAAACACCCTCTATCCACACCATCAAATTGATGTTCCAGCGACACCCGGAAAAATGAAGCGTCATTTTTCCCATCGCTCTTTCCGCCGCCGCTCAATTCCACGAGCTTCTTGGCCTTAGCGATCAGGTCGTCACGCTCCTTCTTGCGCTTCGCCACGCGTTCCGGTTCCAGCGACCGGTCAAAATATTTTTTCCCGTCCACCCATGTCTGCAGACAGACCGTGCCGGAATCCAGCGGCGACTTGGACCAGATGGCAAAATCCGCGTCCTTGCCCACTTCCAGCGAGCCGACGTATTTATCGATGCGCAATTGCTTCGCCGGATTCAACGTGACGAATTTGAACGCCTCCTGCTCCGGCACGCCGCCATATTTCACCGCCTTGGCTGCTTCCAGGTACAACCGCCGCGCGAGATCTGAGGAATCAGAGTTATACGACACCAGCACCCCACGGTCGTGCATCAAAGCGCCGTTAAATGGAATCGCGTCATAGACCTCGAACTTGTACGCCCACCAATCCGCAAAAGTTGAAACACCTACATTCCCCTGCGCGATCTCATCCGCGATCTTGTAGCCTTCCAACCCGTGTTGGAACGACCCCAGTGTGACACCGAAGCTCTGGGTCAATCGCAGCAGCATCAACATTTCATCCTGCCGATAGCTGTGCACATGGATCAAACGCTTGCCTTGCAATACTTCGCCGAGCGCTTCCAGTTCTAAATCACGCCGCGGCGGCACTCCGCCGTTAGTGCGATAAGCTTCCCAACCAGCCAGATATTCCTGCGCCGCCGTGAAACGGTTCTCGTAAAACGTCCGCACGCCCGTGCGCGATTGCGGGAAGCGTTTGTTGTAATTATCGCCCCAGTTGGATTGTTTTACGTTTTCGCCCAGCGCGAATTTGATGCCCTGCGGCGCCTCTTTAAATTTCAAATCTTCCGGCCCTGCGCCCTCGCGCAACTTGATGACCTGGTTCTGCCCGCCAATGGGATTCGCCGAGCCGTGCAACAGGTTGATGGTCGTCACGCCGCCCGCAAGTTGCTCGTAAAGGTTCGGGGTTTCAGAATTCACCACGTCCCCGATGCGGCACATCGCTGTGGATGGCAGCGTCCACTCATTCACGTTGCCAAGAATCGCGCTATGGCTGTGACAATCCACGATGCCGGGAGTGACGACGAGGTTGGACCCGTCAAATGTGGGGGCTAAATGCTTAACAGCGATTGCATCGCCGACAGATTTGATCTTCCCATCCTCGATCAACAAACTGGCATTCGTCAGGATCCCTAGCGGCCCGCTCGTCCAAATAGTCGCGCCCGTTATCAAAAGCTCCGTGGCATTCGTGATCGCCCCCCGCCCTTCCAACGGTGGATGTGCCACGCGTTTCTTCTGCAACTCACGCGCTTCATCCGCCTTCTTGTCCTTCTCCAGCGATTTCTTTTCCGCCCCCACAGCCACTTGGTTCGTGTTCGTGGTTTTCGGCGTTTCCTTCGGCTTGGCTATTTCATCCGGTTTCGCTCCATCAGCATTTTCAGTTTTCGCCTCATTCACCGGCCCATGATAGATTTTGCCGTCTATCCACACCTCGCGCACTTTTGCATCTGGATCAAAATATCCCTCACCGTTCACCACCGTGAGATTCGCGATCTTTCCCGGCTCGATGGTGCCCAGCAGATTCTCCACGCCGCACAACTTCGCCGGCACCGTCGTCAACGCCGCCAGCGCGTCGTCACCGGACAATCCCCGGTCCATCGCCAGTTGCAGGTTCTTGCGAAAATCTTTTTTGTCATCAAGGCCGTACGTCGTGAGCGCGACCGTCAAACCGTGTTGCCGAAGCAACGCCGGATTCTCCGCTGCCCAATCCCACGCGCGCAATTGATCCAGCGAGACCTGCTCCCAGTCATCCTCGTTGGGGAGTTTCGGCAGCGTAGGAAAATTCAGCGGCACCACAAAAGTCGCGCCCGTCGCCTGCGCCAGATCAGGCCTGCGCCATTCCTGCCCGCACGAAACGATGACAGAATCCAGGTCCAGTTCGTGCGCCATCCGCGCCGCCCGGTCATCCATCAATGCGCTCCCCGGCTCAAACATCACCCGCATCGTTTTATCCACCGCCGGGGCCAATGCTTCCAGCGCTGGATTGAATTCCGGCCGCTTACTGTCATTCGGATGTTTCGCAAATTCCGCGCGAACGACTTGATAATGTTGCGCGTCAAAAAATGTCTGCCGGATCACCGCGATCACGCCCATCAACGACGCTGGATATCCCGCGTCATCACTGTCGATATTGTCAAACGCCACATGCTGGAAGACATCCGGCTTGATGATGGCGTCATTGGGATTTTCTCCTACCAATGCCACCAACGTACTCGTGCCGCGAATGATGCCGTGCGTCGGCACGACCAATCCCGCCGTGAATCCCAGTTCGCGCAATGGTGAAAGCTCTTTATCCTTGGGCGACCAGGATTCCACCGCGCGCGTTTGCGGTGTGATACGGGAAACCTCATAACCCGGTCCCTTCGCACCCATGTCCATCTGCGCGCCTGGCGCCCCAAAGAATTTTACCCCGCCCGAAGTCAAACTGTTCGCCGCAATCGGCATCGAGCCGGATGTCTCCACCGGCGCATTTGTGGCATCCAGCGCGAGATATGGGTCAATGAATCCCGCGTAAATCGTCGTCCCTTGCATGTCCCACACACGGGCATCCGCCGGCACCGGGATATTTGCGCCCACCGCCTTGATGAAGCCATCGCGGATGACGATGATCCCATTCGTCAAAACCTCGCCCGGTTTCACCACGATGCGCCCACCCACCAACGCATGCACGCCCAATGGCATCGGACGAAAACCGGGAGGTAAAATCTCCGCGCGAAGAAAGACCGTTGAGAGCCACACGAACCCAAACGCCATTAGGATGGCGATGCTGGCTCGTTTGCAGTTCATTCCGTTGGCGAGTATGCAATCCTGACGGCCTAAACACAAGCAGGCGACCGCAAGAAACGTTTAGGCAACAAACGCGAAATCCGTTGACGTCCCAGCAGATAGATAGTCTCATCATGAGCGTATCTGTCTTTAAGTCCGCATCAGAAGCTAAGGGAATATGCATACGATCGCATTCCGCCGCACTCTGTCAGCAACATGGCTTTTGTCCGCCTTGTTTTTACTGGCGGCAAATTTCACCGTCACGTCGCGCGGACAATGTGTTGCCCCGCCCACCGGCCTGGTCGCCTGGTGGCAGGCGGAGAGCAATGCGCTCGACACCATCTCCACCAACAACGGGACATTGCAGGGAAATACCGGCTTCGTGTCCGGCGAGGTCGGCCAGGCTTTTAGTTTTGACGGTTCCAATAGCTACGTGGAAGTGCCGAGCAGCCCCAGCATGGTATTTGAAACGAACGGTTTCACGTTAGAGTTTTGGGTCCGGTTTAACTCGATTCAGCCAACAAATATTTTTTTGGCGCATGATGCCGGGAACGGGCCTAATGATAAATGGATATTCTGGTTGAATCAGGGAAAGCTTCAGTTTTTTGTTGGCAAGGGCAGCACCAGCACGAACGTGGGGAACTATTCTTTTGTCCCGGTACTGAATCAATATTATCACCTGGCCATCACCCGCTCTAGAACCACCGATAGATTTTATGTTAACAGTGTGCTCGTCCATACAGCTACCAACCTGCTGGCCATACCTCAGGTCAGCGCATCTTTGGATATCGGAGGCTGTCCCACCGAAGGAGCTTTCTTAGATGGATCTATGGATGAGGTATCCATTTTTCGCCAGACCTTACCCTCACCTGTGATCGGTGATATTTACAACGCTGGCAGCGCGGGCAAATGTCTCCCTCCACCGCCCGCCCCGCCTTCAATCACGGCCCAGCCCACCAACCAAACCGTGACCGTTGGCCAGACCGCAACCTTCAAGGTGAGCGCCTCGGGCGATTCGCCCTTGGTTTATCAATGGCTCCTCAGTCAGACCAACCTTGTTGATGCTACCAATTCCGTGCTCACTTTGACCAATGTGCAATTAGGGCAGGCTGGCGTTTACTCGGTATCAATAACCAACGCCATTGGTTCCATTCTGAGTTCCAATGCCCTGCTAACCGTAAATATTCCACAATGCATACCCTCTCCAGCCAACATGATTTCTTTGTGGCGGGCCGACGGTGATGCTCTGGATTCACGAGGCACGAACAACGGCACCTTGCAAGGCGGCGTCGCTTTTGGATCTGGCAAGGTTGGATCGTGCTTTAGCTTTGATGGGTCTAGCGGCTACGTGCAAGCCCCCGACAGTTCCGCCTGGGCGTTTGGCGGGGCCGATTTCACCATCGAGTTCTGGGTACGCTTCAATTCCATCCATCCGAACAATGTTTTTGTAGGCAGCGACGAAGGTGGCGGGTTCAATCACAGCAAATGGCTGTTTTGGCTTAGCCAAGGGGCTCTCAAGTTTCATGCGGAAGGCGGTTCCGCCCCGGGCGACGTCGGCTCCTATTCATTTTCGCCGGTACTCGGCCAGTTCTACCATCTCGCTCTCACCCGGAACGGAAACAATTTTACTTTTTATGTCAACGGCGTCCCGGTGGAGACTGATAACGGTTTGTTAGTAGTTGCCGATGTCAATGCGCCCCTGACCATTGGCGGTTGCCCGGCCGAAGGCGTTTTCAACGATTGCCAAATGGATGAGGTATCCATCTACAAGCGCGGTTTGACCTCTAATGAAATCGCTAATATCTACAATGCCAACGACAACGGCAAATGTCTGCCCATCCCAGTGCCAGCGGGGATCGCCGCCCAACCCGGAAACCTCACTGCTATCGCTGGCGAAACTGTTGCCTTCAATGTCACCGCCACTGGTGATGACCCGATAAGCTATCAATGGTTGGTTAACGGAACAAACATCAACGGCGCCACTAATGCCCAGTTGATCCTCATCAATGTTCAACAGGCCGGCGCTTACTCGGTCCTGGTAAGCAACCTCTTTGGGTCGATTCTGAGCTCAAACGCCTTTCTGGCCGTAACGGATCCCTCCTGCATGCCTCCACCATCTGGTTTAACAAGCTGGTGGCGTGCTGAAGGAACCGCGCGGGATTCCGTCGGCACGAATCAGGGGGTATTGCGGGGCAACGCCGGCTATGCGCCCGCTAAAGCTGGCCAGGGCTTTAGTTTTGACGGAGCCAACAGCTATGTTCAAGTGGCCGATAGTTCAGACTGGGCGTTTGGCACCGGCGATTTCACCATTGAGACATGGGTTTCCTTCAATTCCGTCCATGCCGCCAATGTTTTTGTCGCAACCGACGAAGGTGCGGGCGTCAATAACAAATGGATTTTTTGGCTAACGGAGGGACGCCTGATGCTTTTTGTCCAACAATTTTTTTCCTCTACACAGATCGGAGGCGCGTATTCATTTATTCCGTCAACCAATCAGTTTTACCACCTGGCCGTGACGCGCAACGGAAGCACCTACACCTTTTACGTAAACGGAGTCCCGGTTGAGGTCGCGATAAACAGTGTGAGCGTACCTGATGTGAATGCTCCATTGACCATTGGCGGCTGTCCCGTAGAAGGCTCCTTTACCGATGGGATATTGGATGAAATGTCTATTTATCACCGGGCTTTATCCTCCGTTGAAATCCAAAATATTTACCTCGCCCAGGCCGACGGCAAATGTCCGCCGCCGCCCGTGCCACCGACAATCTTCACACAACCTACCAATAAAACCGCGGTCGTTGGCCAAAGAGCTACCTTCCAGGTCGTCGCGGCCGGGGACCAACCATTCAATTATCAGTGGTTATTTAATGGGACGAATATCACCGACGCCATCGGTGCCAGCTTGACCTTGGACGATGTCCAATTTGATCAGGCAGGCGACTACTCGGTTATTGTTACTAATGATTCTGGTTCAGTTCTCAGTTCAAACGCCGTATTAACGGTGGCTACCCCGGTTTGCAGACCCCCGCCTTCTGGTTTGGTGAGTTGGTGGCGTGCAGAAGGCGATGCCTTGGATGAAGTCGGACCCAACCATGGCACACTTCAAGGCGGTGCGACCTTCGTGCCCGGCAAAGCGGGTCAGGGATTCCGCTTTGATGGAACCAACGGTTATGTGCTTGTGCCGGACAGTTCAGATTGGGCCTTTGGAAATTCCGATTTCACGATCGAGTTTTGGATCAACTTCAATTCCGTTTCTCCGAACAACATATTCCTGGCGAATGACGAAGGCGGGGGGAATACCTCCAAATGGATCCTTTGGCTGACTTCGGGAAATCTTCAGTTCTATACCAGTAATGGCCATGTCGGCTCCTATCCATTTTCGCCAGAGTTTGGCCGGTTCTATCATCTCGCCCTGACACGAATCGGAAACGACTTCACCTTTTACATCGATGGCGTTCCGGTTCAGGTTGAGAACAGTTCCTTTACCGTGCCAGATGCCAGCGCGCCTTTGACCATTGGCGGCTGTCCCTCTGAGGGGCCTTTCACCGATGGCATCATGGACGAAATATCCATTTACAACCGTGGCTTGACGGCGGATGAGATCAACGACATCTATGGATCCAGCGTGGAAGGCAAATGTCCTCCGCCGCCGACGCCACCAACAATTCTCACACAACCATCCGACCAATCAGTGACGATTGGCGATACCGCCGCATTTAGCGTCACTGCTTTCGGCGGGAGACCTCTCAGCTACCAATGGCGATTAAACGGAATTGATGTTGACGGGGCAACCAACACCATCCTTACCATCACCAATGCGCAACGTTCACAAGCCGGTAACTATTCCGTTTTGGTGACAAATGCATTGGGTTCCGTTGCCAGTAGTAACGCTATCTTCATCGTGGATTTTCCTCCCGCCACTGTTCTGATCGGTTCCACGAATGGCATGGGCGGATCTCTCATCACCATCCCCATCACATTGCTGGCCAATGGCAACGAAGCTGCCTGCGGCTTCAGCCTCCAATTCGATACTGCCGAGCTGACGTTCGTCAGCGCAAATCCTGCTGACAGCGATCCGGACGCATCGATATTTTTAAATACCAACTCGGTCTCCGATGGATATGTTGGTATCGCCGTCATCCCAACGGATGTTTTCGCACCGGGCACGCAGGACGTCGTTGAAGTGACCTTTCTATCGCACCCGTTGCTCGGGACTGGTTCAGCCGATACCGGCGTGTACTTTGCCGATTATCCAGTGATTCGTGAGTTGATCGACCCCGATCTTCAGGACCTTTCCGCATATTATTACGATGGCGATGTCACCATCAACCCCACCGTCATTGAAGGCGATGTATCACCCCGGCCCACCGGCAACCAGACCGTCTCAACGGCCGATTGGCTCCAGGCCGGACGGTTCGTTGCCCGTCTGGATACGCCCGCCACCGGCAGCGAATTCCAAAGGGCAGATTCCGCCCCCATTCAATCTCAGGGCGACGGCCAACTCAAAGTCACGGATTGGGTGCAGACCGGGCGCTATTTTTCAGGAAAGGACCCACTCTCCATCATCGGCGGGCCAACGTCCGAATCGTCCCCAACCAACGCCGGCCCCTCCATCAGCCGCCTGGTCTATGCTACCGGCACCAACGTGGCCCAGGGCCAAAGCACTACGATATCCGTTAAACTCAATACCCAGGGCAACGAAAATGCCGTTGGGTTCACACTCGGGTTTGATCCGACTGCTTTCACGTTCGGCAGCGTGACGCTGGGCTCAGGGATGTCCGGCGTGAATCTCATCGCGAACACCAGCCAGGCGGGCACAGGCAGGCTTGGGGTGGTCCTCGCATTGTCACCTGGCAACACATTCGCGGCCGGGATTAAAGAATTGGTCAAAGTAAATCTGACGGCATCACCCTCTGTTTCAGGCGCGTTTCCGCTGACATTGACAGACCTGCTCGTGACGCGCTGCGTCTCTGACGCGTTGGCGAATGAATTGCCGGTCAGTTACTTCGACGGCAGCCTCACCATCAATGCGCCAGCCCCGCCGCCGTTCCTCAAGATCTCACAGGTTGATAGCAACGTCATCGTCTCGTGGCCGCTTTCCGCCAGCAACTTCGTGCTCCAGATATCCGGCAGAACCAATGGGTTTCCGGATGCCTGGACAGATGCTCCCTGGCCACTACACACCAATGGCGGAGAAATCTCCGTCATGACATCCGTGACAAACCAGATGAAGTTCTTCCGGTTGCATCGGTGATTGAAGATTTTTTGACGACGGCAGGATTAAACGGATGAAGGATCACTTCACCTTCATCCGGAATGCGCTGGCCTCGACGATTTTGGCCAGGTCGCCTTTGTAGAATTCATCGCGGTAGGCCTGCGTCTCCAATAGGTGCTGGTAGAGTTCCTTTTTGTCGCGCTTGATGATGAATTTCAATTCATCCAGGTCGCCCGACCAGCGGAAGCCGTTGAAAAATTCCGCGCCGGCAAATTGCGTCTTGTAGAGCGCCGTCTGCGAATAGCAGGTGCCCAGATACAGGTGCGCAAAACCGCGTTCACCGAACAACGCCGCCGCCGAGGTCATCATGAACATGCCGAGGTTCCGCGCATAATAATTCAGGTCGTAAAACGCGTAGTAATAATACGCGAGACTCTTGCCCTCCACATACAATGTCGCCACGCCGATCTCCGTGCCGGTCTTGATGTCGTTGAACGAGAGCAGATGGGAGATGATGGGCGACCCAAACAATGAGTCCAGCCGCTCGAACGACATCACGTCCTTGCCGAACTTGATGTCTGCGTAGGTCTTGAAGAACTGGCGGCGCTCGGGCGTGTAATTGTATTTCTCGCGCGGGATGAGTTTCACTTCGACGCCTTCACCCTTGCGCAAAATGCGCCGGTTCTCGGACGATGGCTTGAACTTAGCCAGGTTCACCCGCACCTGGCGGCATAGATAAAACCGGTCCAGATTGCGCGAGGACGGCAGAAAACCCGCGTTGAAGATGTCTGATGGCGCCTCGCCTGATTCCGGAATGGCCCAGATAGCGTAAGGAAACTGGTAATGCTCGTAATCCGCCGCCTGCTCGGAGAAAAGCAACTTCATGATGCGCCTACCACTTCCGTCTCCATGGGCGAAGGTGCCGCGCCGCCGTTCACCGATTTTCGCCGCAAGCGCAGCCGCCAGTTGGTCAGCACATCGTAGGTCACTGATTTCTTTAGTTGGGCGATGTCGCGCACAGTGATCTCGTCGCTGCCCTGCCGGCCCATGATGACGGCCTCATCCCACATCTGCGCTTGCGGTATGTCCGTGACATCCACCATCAAGGCATCCATGGCGATACCGCCGATGAGTGGCGCGCGCTTTCCATGGATCAACGCACAGCCTTCATTACGCACACGCGGAAAACCGTCGCCGTAACCGATGGGCAGCACCGCAATGCGCCGATCGCCCGGTGCGGTATAACGCATGCCGTAACCCACCACTTCGCCGGCCTTTAATTTCTGGATCGCCGCGATGCGCGCCTTCACGGACATCACCGGCTCAATACCCTCGATCTTCCGGCAGACCTGCGACGGAAAAACGCCATAAAGCAAAATTCCCACCCGCACCATGTCCAGATGCGCCTGCGGCAGGTCGAGAAAACCGCCGCTGTTACAGGTGTGGCGCAATTTCACCGGCACTTTTCGTTCGTGCAAAGCCGTGAGCACTTCGTTGTAACGGGAAAATTGAAGATTTGCGAAAGACTTGTCCGTTTCATCCGATTGCGCGAAATGCGACATGACGCCTTCCAGTAAGAGGGATTTTTCGCCGAGGATTTGCTCGATCAGTTTCACCGCTTCATCCCAGCGCACGCCATAGCGGCTCATGCCCGTGTGGATTTTGACATGCACCGGCACCTGTTTGCCAAAAGCGGTCGCAATCTTGGCCAAGGCGCGCACGGTATGCGGTTCATTGACGCAAACGGTGAGGTCGTGCGCCACGCACCACGAAAGCTCCGCCTCCTGCCGTTCACCGAGCAACAGCAGGGGCGCGGTGATGCCCTCGTCCCGCAGGTTCATCGCCTCTTCCAGCGTGCTCAGGCCAAAGCCCCACGCGCCCTCTTCCAGCGCGATGCGCGCCACGTCCAGCGCGCCGTGCCCGTAGGCCTCGTCTTTTACCACCGCCATCAGGTTCACATGGCGCGGCAGGTCGCCGCGGATCAGTTGCAGGTTGCGCCGGAGCTTGCCCAGGTCGATCTCAGTCCACGCCGGGCGGAGTGGAAAATTTTCAGGATTGAATTTCATTCAAACGAAACAATTTAAATCACGAATGACGGAGATTGACACGAAAAAAGCGTTCGCATGTATAAAAATTTGCTGCTCGCCCGCTCAGTGGCTATCTATTGCTCAACCTCTCCACCAAATGTCCTAAAATTCCGATGGCCCGCTCGATGCGCGCATCCCAGGGCTCGCCGCAGTTCAGCCGGATGAAGTTCCGGAACCCGCCCTCGGCCGAAAATAACGGCCCCGGCGCGATGCTGATGCCGGCAGCCCGCGCCTGCCGGAACAATTCGATGGAATCGGTCTTTTTGGGCAGTTCGACCCACAGCACAAACCCTCCCGTAGGCCGCGATAAGCCGATACCTTCCGGGAAAGTTTCCGCGATGGCCTCTCGCATCCGCGCCACCTGGTCCTTGTACGTGGCCCGCAAACCCCGCAAATACCGGTCATAACCGCCGTCGCGCAAGAATTCACCCACCGCCAGCGTAGGCAACGAAGAATTCGCCAGCGTGCTGGCCTTTTTGAGCAACATCACCCGTTTGTAGAACCGACCCGGCGCGATGTAGCCCACCCGATACCCCGGCGCGAGCGATTTTGAGAACGAACTGCATAACAGCACATTGCCGTCCCGATCAAATTTCTTCAAACAGTGCGGGCGCATCCCGTCATGTTGCAGATCGCCATAGATGTCGTCCTCGATGATCGGCACATTCCGTTTCGCGAGAAATTCCACCACCCGCTGCTTGTTCTCATCCGGCATCAAAGCGCCGGTCGGGTTATTGAAGTTTGGTATCAACACGCAGGCCGAAACCTTTGTCCGCTTCACGGCCCGTTCCAAGGCGTTGACATCAATGCCGTTCACGCCATCCATGGGCACCGGCAGCACATTCAGGCTCAACTCGCGCAACATATGCACGAGTCCGTAATAGGTGGGCGATTCGATGGCTACCGTATCACCCGGCTTGGAAGTCGCCCGCAATGCCAGCGCCAGCGCCTCGGTGCCCCCGATGGTGATGATGAAATCCTCCGCCTTCAGCGAACAGCCCCATGACAACGACCGCCGCGCGATCTCCCGCCGCACCATCTCACTACCCGGCGCCATGTCGTACCCAATGCTCTCCGAGCCCAGTTTCCGCGCGATGGCACCCATCGTCCGGGCCAGTTTTTCCGCAGGCAACAGACTGTAATTGGGAATGGCCGCCCCCAATGGAACCAATTTTTTATTGCCGTGGTCGGATAACACGGAATCCAATGGATCGGTCGCCGAAATTTCCGTGATTTTTGGCGCGGCCGTCACGTCACTAGGTTCCCGCAACAGGTCCGCTTGCCGGGGACGCACAAAAAATCCTGACTTGGGCCGGGCGTTGATGAGCCCACGCGTCTCCAGCATCACATACGCCTTCAAGGCGGTCGGCACACTCACGCGTTGCTGGCGGCTGAAATCACGCACGGACGGCATCCGGTCGCCCGGCGAAAAAGTACGGTTATGGATCATGCCCTCCAGCACGGCGGCGAGCCGCAAATAGACCGGTTCGGCTGATGTAAACGAGTTCATCGGATGACCCTCAATCTTTTTGTTTCAATTGAACAGATACAGTTCCAAACATATTCAACTTGCACAGTTTACCGTTCTCAAAACTGTTAAAGCAATAATTTGTTGAGGCTGTATCTGTTAAAACATCCCGGGCAGCCGATAGTGGGACCATGAGTGGAAAGACCATCAATGCGTTGTTGCTAAGTTTGTATCGCCTCTGCGCCTTTGCCGGACAGCCGGAAGCCACGCGCGGCACCGATACCCACCTGCTCCAGCGCGGCGGTGTGATGACCATTCATAAGAACGAAGGGATGCGCCAGATTGAAGTCCGGGCGGGCGTGGTGTGGATAACCGGCAAATCGAGCGGGGACATTGTTCTGCGGGCCGGCGAGCGGTGGAATTTTGGAAACCAGTGGCCTTATGTTATTGAGGCTTTGGCCGAATCGCGAATCGTTCTAAAATAACCGAGAGGCAATCGTCATAGGAAAGAGGTAGTAAACCGAGCATTGCGCTACCCCTCACCCCTGCCCTCTCCCCCGGGGAGAGGGAGAATTGAAGGGCCGTCACTGTGTTGATTGTAAATCCTTCGGAATGTATGGAGCGACAAGCTCCAATATCTGCCTGCCTGTCTCGGCATCAAAGTAAAGCAACTGCCCCTTGGGATGCCGCCACATGCCCGGGAAGATAGTGGGGCGTGGCACATTAACTTTGATATCCGTGTGTCTTCCCTCTCGGCTGATGATGGTGATAACGCAGTCATACATCGGTGGATCAGCCGCTGGCACATTTGGAGGCGGGCCAGCGTAGCCCTCGAACAATTTCGGTAAAAGGGCAACTGCCGAAGAGTTGGTGATAGCTACTGGCGGTGTGGGCTGCAACAACCGAGGATGAACCCATGAGATGGTGGCACTAGACGGGGCCTCGGCGCGCTCGCCGCAACCTCCAGCAAAAAAAGAAATCAACGCAGTCAAAAGAACGGTACGATTTTCATACTCATGGCAGCTAACTGACATCGGACTTAGCGAGGACTTTCATACCGTTCCCGGCGGCCAAAGGCTTTGGCCGACGTCTGTGCGGAAATAGCTACCGACGACGCGCATTTTACGAATATTTGAGTAGGCTTTTCCGATGGCGCCCTTCAGCGTCGGCGCGAGGGCGATAACATCGGCGATGCGCTGACCGGTGGCGACCAAGCCGCCTTCCGCGTTGCGCGCCACCTCGTTCCACCACACGTCCGTGTCAAATTTGCCATCCACTTCCAGCGGCAATTGCGGCCCGCGCACCTGGTTGAACGGATATCCGTATCCTGCCAACGTCAATGAGCAGCCAAACTTCAATTTATCGTTGAACCGCAGTTTCAATTTCTCATTGCGCGCGGTGCCGAGGACGGCGTCGATGGGATTCTTCAACATCCGCAAAATCATCGGGCCCGAGGTCACGCCGATGCGGATGTTGTATTCGATGACATGCCATTTCCCATCGCGCTTGATGGCGGTGACCTGCAATGGTCCGTTGAATTTGGATTCACGCAACCACGGTTTCAGCGGATAGATCAATTCACGCGCCAGGCCGTATTTGTCATGCTCGTCGCGCTCCACCAATCCACCCAGCGGCGCGCCGGCCACGATGCCCATGTTGCCGTTGAAGGCGTATTTGTATTCCTGGTTCGTGACAAGCGAGTAGATCTCCCCGCCGCTCACCAGTGCAATGTGCCCGGCCTCGGCGCGTCCCAGATACTCCTGCAAAAACACGCCCTCCGCATAATTCACCTGCCGCAACCACGCGCGCGTATCGGCAACGGTCTCGCAAAGGATCGTGTGGACGGGGCTAGTCGGCGAACACAATGGGTTCTTGATGACGAACGGCCTGGGATGTTGCACGAGGATTTTTTCGGCTTCGATGCGGTTGGACGCCACGTACGCCTGCGGAAACCGTATCTTGAAATCAGCGCATAGTTTCCGCGCGAAATCCCGTTCCCGCTCGATGCGCATGGCCTCGCCCTTCGGCGAAAAGATTCCCACGCCGGATCTGATCAGGTCATCGGCCCACGGCTGCAATGCCCAGTCGATGGATTGCGGGATAATACAACTGATGTGGTTTTCACGAACGAGCGGGACCGGACTGGGGAACGCCTCCGTGGAAAAAGTTTTCCCGACGAGCGTCGGCGCGAAATGGCCGTAGTTGCGGGTCAGATAGGTCGAAATATCAGCGCCGGCATCAGCGAGGGCCGTGCCGATGCTGTGGGCAAACGAGCCGACACCGAGGATCATCACGCCAGGAGGGGATTTTTTTACTTTACGTTTCACTGGCGGATAGCGTGTTGCGGGTTGCGCGTGACGTCAAGCACGGGACGTACGAGAACGAAAATTTGGACAGCAGCGCAGGTCACTTCTGCTTTTTGATGTCATTCGTCTCCGGTTTATCCATATCGTCCGCTGGATCTATTCCCATTTTCTTCAATTGACGTATCGCATCATCACCCTCATAGGTTTTCATGTTCACTCTTTCAGGATGTTCAATCTCCGCCTCCGGCAGTTCAAAAACAGTATCGTTATAGACAATCTTTGTTTCTTTCGGGAGAAACCATTCGTAGGCATCAGTTAAGAATTTAATTTGCGTTACCGAGTTGGTCGGTGAATAACCAAACGATGTTTCAAGAATATAAACGTTGGACATAATTATACTGCACATAGGTCCATTGGGTTTGACGGAGAATGTGTCACCAATCGCCAAAGTGCAGGATATGCGCTTTTCAGGAGTCCCATAATTCATGTTCAAGACGTATCTTCCCTGGGTTCTGTCCATTCGATACAACATGAGATAGCCATCTACAGGAGTTGGCGAACTCAACTGCCCCAGAGAAGTGCTAATTGGGATTGTCAGATAGAAAAAAATCGCTGTTATCGAGATTATTCTCATTATTTTCATAATAGGTTGGTCTGTAAACGGGCCTCAGCATTCACATAAATTCATTTTTCAATCTTCGACCCACACTCGCTCATGTTTAGTTAAGATTTCCCGTTCGCACCCCATCGGTTCGAGCCGCCGGAACGTCTGGATGATGGAAGCTTTTCTACTCCCAATTGTGGCGATTGCAAGATGTTCTTATTCTGATGGCTTTGAGCCAAGTGTCAGGTGCAGGGAGTGCATGTCAAATAATGGGAAGGCTAGCTCAAATGAATGACGTTGTGGGGGGCATTTCATTAACACCCTGCTTTAGCTGGATGTCAAGGGGGGTGGTGCGGTCAAAAACCGCTTTAGCGGTTTATCCCAGGCAAAAAACCGCTGAAGCGGTTGAAATTCCAGACCTCCACTCAACACCCAGCTAAAGCTGGGTGTTAATAAGATCCGATCAAAAGGCGCTTATTTTTTGATATGCGCCTAGATGTAGGTAACGTAGAAAAAATATTGACAATATTTTACTTTTGTGCAATAAGTCAATTGTTTTGCCGATGGATCGGCGCTGATCTTTGACAATTTAAAAAAATAATTGGTGGAATGAGTTAAATCAGTAATCCGTTAAATGAGTGATTGGGGATGGGATGCGGTGAAGCGGGAGGCGTGAATCCGGGGATTTGACTTCCCAAGGCCCACGAATTAGTTGCCCGGCAAGAGTTGATCGCTAGCGCGCTTGGTGGGCCGACCTTTACCGACCTCTTGGCCGGTAATACCGACCATTACCGGCCTTTACCGACCAAAATAAACAATCTTTTTTTGGAGGCGGAATTTTAAGTGGATTTAGGTAAATTTAAGTAAATTTAAGTGAAATTTTTTTGGTCTCCCCCCAAAAGAACTGTCAGGTGTCAGGAGGAAAGTGCCAGTGGACTGTCCGCCTTCGTTCCGCTCTGGCACGACGAGGCGCACTCTAAGACGCGTTGCGCGGAAAGGGGGGTGGGAAACCAGGATGCGGCGGTTGATGGTGCTGCCACTTTCCGACTGATTCCGACCGATTTAAGATATTTCAAGAAAAAACATGGGGGGTATCTGATGAAACTTCAAAAATCAAAATCCAATAACAATGACGAATGGAACGATCGGACGAGATTTAGGATGGGGACGTTGCTGCGCCTGGGACGGGCGCGCTCCGGGAAAGGTGCTGGTCATAGACCGCCGTTATCCCGAATGGTAGGGACTTCGGCGTTGTCTCAGCCAACGTTGGTATCTTTGGGCATAGCACGAAAAATCGCGAATCATCGTGAAAAGTCGTGAATCAATCGTGTTTCGCATCGTGTTATTTTTCGAAGGAATCGTGCATTATCGTGTTAAAAATAAGAAATCTTTTTTTGGTGAGTAAAAAAACTCCCCTGAAGGAGACAAAAGTACAATTTAAGAAGCTGGCGCTTCCGAGATCAGAGAAAACCAAAAACCGCGGAGCGGCTATTCCTTGCTGGAAGGATTTTTGCGTTCGGCGATGACCCAGGCGATGAGCGCAGGGCCAAAACACAGCATGACACCGATCGGCACGCAAAAGATACTCCAGAATTCATCCATTGGCATAACGTTATTATTTTGCCGGGTCGCGACCGAATGTAAAGCGATTTGCGTTAAGACCGCGCAGTTCCTACGCTAAGCCAGTGATCCGACTCACCCAAAACGGTGTCCGCTGGGAAATGCAGCCCGAGGTGGCGCCGTTGCTGGACGAAATCCTGGCTTCACCCGGGCGCATCATCAAGGAATCCCGTTATGGCCGCGTGGCCGTCCATCGCGGCGGCGGTAAAAATTTCTACGTCAAAACCTATCGCCATGGCGCTTCGTTCTGGCGGCCGTTCAAATTCTTTTTCAAAACGTCCCAGGCGCAAGGCGAATGGAAACTGGCGCAGGAATTCACCGCGCGCGGGGTTCCCATCGTCCGGCACGCCGCGGTGGGCGAGCGCTGGAACTGGCGAGGTTTGCAGGAAAGTGTGCTCATCACCGAGGAATTTGACGGCCAAACTCTGGCGGACTCGACCGCTGCAGCCCCGGAAAAGGTTTTGGCGTTCATCAACTTCATGCATGACCACGGCGTGATGCAACATGACTTCCATTGTCATAATCTGATGGTCGGTCCGACTGGCGAGCTACGGCTGGTCGACCTGCATCACTCGGAGATCAACGACCACTTCACCACTGAAGAACGCACCGCCAACATCGCCTATCTGCATATGACCTACCCGATGCCCGTCACTCCGGACATCGCCCAATGCGCGGCCAGGATGCGGAAAAAACATTTTGCCAACCGCTCCCGGCGCAGCCTGGGAGACAACCGTTTTTTTGCACCAAAACTCTTCGGCAAACTTTGCTGGCAGGTCAGGTTGAGTCTGGCGACGCCCCAGTCCGAAGCCATCATGCAGGATCCGAACGGCTTTTTGGCCACGCGCGCGAAGATTTTCAAACCCGGACGCAGTTGCACGGTCGGCGCGGCGGACGGGCTGGTGCTTAAGCGCTACAACTTGCGCAAGCTCCTGAATCTCGTGAAGGACTTGTTCCGCCCGTCGAAAGCGAAGCGGTCGCTCCAAAAGGCCTATCACCTTGAACTTGCCGGCATTCCCACAGCACGTTCTGTCGCTACGGCGGATGAGCGCCGTTTTGGCCTCCTGATGCGGAGTTATTTTTTGATGGAGGAGGTTCCCGGCGCCGTGGACCTGGGAAAATGGCAGGGCGACACCACGCTGGCGGCCGAACGCGTCGCCGCATTGCTGGCTAAACTTCATGACGAAGGATTCCGGCATCGCGACCTCAAAGAAACCAATGTCCTGTTCGATGAAAACGGAAAAGCCATCCTCATCGACCTGGAAGGATTGGAATTTGTGGAGAAAGTGAACCCGCAACTCGCCGCTGCGGACCTTCGCAGGCTGGACAAAGGCGTCAAGAAATCGCCCCAGTTTTCACGGCAGAACCGCCTGCGATTCATCCGGCACTATTGCCAGCTCCGTGGATTACGTCCGGAAAGCCTGCGATTGAATAAATAACCAAAATCCTTTCACACGTTTGCGCGTTAATTAAAAATTTGTCATGCGTGGCCTTCACATTAAACAGGGAAAAGTCTTGTTGCGGGGCAAAATAAATCCAAAACTCGTCAGCCAATGACCGCCAACGAAAATCAGCCGCCGCCATCGTTCCGAAAAGTCTTTATCGCGATCGGTTTGATCTGGCTGGGGGTGTTTTTGATCGCGGAAACCGGCTTTCCCAACCTCGTTGACAATGAACGCCGCATCGGCGCTTACGTGCTCGATGCCGTTCATAACGGTCACTGGTTCGTGCAACGCGATACCATGAACGAAGTGGCATCCAAACCGCCCCTGCTCACCTGGATAGCCGCACTCATCACGTTGATGTGCGGAAAATTGACTGAGTTCGCGATGCATTTTCCTTCCGCACTCGCCACCCTGGGCGCCGCGTGGCTGTTGCTCGGGTATGGCTGGAAACGGTTTGGCTGGCTCGCCGGGTTTCTCGCCGCGCTCATGTATCTGCTTTCGCCGATGGCGGACAAACAGGTCTTCACGGCGCGCTATGACGGCTTGTTCGCGCTGCCGGTCACCTGGGCGGCGTTCGCGGCTTATGAAGCGTGGGTTGGGCGGGGCAAATGGACCACTTTCTGGCTGGCCTGCGCCATCGCCACGCTCGTGAAGGGCCCGCTCGGCGTGCTGCTTGGCGCTGTAGGACTGCTCGCCGCCGTTTGGGAATGGCGTTCCGGCGATCCTTTGCGCCCGCGGGGAAATCATCTTCCCGGCGTGATCTTGTATCTTGTGATTTGCGGCGGCTGGTTCGCGCTCGCCTACCTGCAGATGGGCAAACCGCTCATCGATAAAATGATCGGGCGAGAGCTCGTGGGACACAGTTTCAGCACCGACGAAAACGGCAAACCCGGTGGTTTTTGGGAACCGGCCTGCAATGTGTTCTCTTATTTTCTGCCTTGGAGTTTTATAGCGCTTCCCGCTTTGTGGCGAGTCATCCGAAAACCGGCCACCGACCTCAATACCCGCCGGCTGGAGCGTTTTTTGTTCTGCTGGTTCGCGGTAGGTCTGGTCATGTTCTCCATTTCACCCCATCAACGCGGACGATTGATCTTTCCCCTGGTCCCGGCTGTGGCGCTCCTGACTGGGCGCGAGCTGGCCCGCTGGCTCTCATCTTACCGCACTGAAAAAATTCTCAAGATCGCCGGCGTGACGACCCTTTTCGTGCTCAGCTTTCTCACTGTTTATCATCATCATTTGTTGCGGAACGCCCAGCAGATCAAAGACACCCTCTCCATGCGCAAGATGGCGACTGATGTTCGCATGCAAGTCGGTGAACAATTCCCGCTCACCTATGTGAACGCCCCTTTCACTCTTGAATTCTACCTGAACACCTATCGCCCGTGGGTTTCGGCGCAAGCCGCCGCCGACCTGTTGCGCGGTGATGCAGCCGCGTTCATCGTGGTGAACGACCCGGATGAATTCCAAAACGCTATTATCTCGAATTCATTGCCGGTCCAGGTTTATCCACTGCTGGCGGAAGGCATCAAAAACGGGCGCGCTGTCACCATCCTGAGCAACCATCCGCGCCTCGAATGGACACCACACATGACCGCCATCATCGAACCGTTCCTGCTGCGCCTCGATAACACCAAACTCATCCAGGCGCGGGGAGACCAGTTCATCCTCGAACGGCAACCCGGCCCGGAAAGTCATGTGACATTGAAGAATGTTTCCGCGACCGCCCAACACGTCCGCGTCCGTTACTCCGGTGATGATGACAGCAAAGTGTTGCAGCACGACCTCAGCCCGGGCGAGACCTGGCAGCCTTAATCCTCTTCGCCATGCTGCCGCCCGTGGTCGGTGCAGATGCCGCGAGTCGCTGAAGCGACAAAATCCAACATCATTTTCGCGGGCCCGCCGGAATATTTTCCAGCAGCTTTCTCGATCGCCACCCGCAGGTTTTTTCCGCCGCGGAACAACGCATGATATAATTTTTTCAGCTCCAGCCGCTCCTCGGGAGGTATGCCCGCCCGCCGCAATCCCACGATGTTCAATCCACACATTTCGTTCTGGCGAAAAGCGATGCAATATGGTGGCAGGTCTTTGCTGATCGCCGCGCCGCCCTGCATCATCGTCAGCGTGCCCACCCGTGTGAACTGATGCACCAGGCAATTGCCTGAGATGAACGCCCGGTCCTGCACTACTGCATGACCGGCCAGCAACGCGCCGCCCGCCATGATGACATTGTTCCCCACCACGCAGTTGTGCGCCACATGGGTGTGTTGCATCAAAAAATTCTGCGACCCGATCACCGTGTCTTCCGTCATCTTGTTCGACCGGTGGATTGTCACGTGTTCGCGAAAAACATTTTCGTCCCCGATCCGCAGCCGCGTCGGCTCACCTTGATACTTCAGATCCTGCGGCGCATCTCCAATGACGCAACCGGCGTGGAAATGGTTTCCCTCGCCGATCGTTGTGTCGCCCGTGAGGTACACATGGGGGCCGATCACGCAATTCGGGCCGATCGCCACCCCCTCGTCGATCACTGCACAAGGTCCGACCTTGACCGAAGAATCGAGTTTCGCTTTGGGGTGGATGATGGCGGTAGGATGAATCATCGCGCACAAAGTGGAAAAATCTACCCAATTGCCAAGTTAAAAGTGACGGGCAGTGGCCGGTTGGCTATTTTAAAGCCATGAAACCGCTGGCGGATTGCCGCCTATATACTTTCGTTGATACGGCTTATTTGCATGGCCGGGCGCCTGAAGTCGTGGCACAACAGCTCTGCGACGGCGGTTCTGACCTGATCCAACTTCGCGCCAAAAATTCTCCACCTGACGCCGTCCGCCACATGGCTGAAAAGATTTTGCCCATCACCCGCCGCGCCAATGTCCGACTCGTCATCAATGACCATCTCGATATTGCGCAGGCCATCGGCGCTGAGTTCTGCCATTTGGGACAGGAAGATTTTTTTGATGCCGGCCGTAAACATGTCTCGGAGCTGAAAGCCCAAAACGCGAAAACGCACATCGGCCTTTCCACCCACGCCCCGGTACAAGCGCAAAGAGCCGTGGATGCCGGTGCAGACTACGTCGCTATCGGCCCCATCTTTGCCACCCCCACAAAACCAACAGCTAAGCCGGTAACGCTGGAATACGTGCGCTGGGCTGCCGCAAACGTACGTATCCCGTGGTTTGCCATCGGTGGCATCAACCTGCAAACCATTGACGAAGTCCTCGCCGGCGGCGCTATACGTATTTGCGTCGTGTCCGCCATCCTGAACGCAAACGACATCCAAAAGACCTGTGCAGAATTCCGTAAGCGCCTGTGACTGCGCTACGTTCTTGCCCGCGCCCGCTCAATCACCTACCTTCCGCCCCGATTTTGAATTCCTGAACACAAACCTGAAATAATCCATGAGCGTTCTTATTGTCGGTTCCACCGCCCTTGATTCCATCAAGACACCCAATGCCGAAAATCCGCGCCTGCTCGGCGGTTCGGCCAGCCACGCAGCGGTCGCGGCCAGTTTTTTCTCTCCCGTGAAACTCGTCGGCGTGGTCGGTGATGATTTTCCCAAAAAATACGTCGAGCTTTACCGCCGCCATAAGATCGACCTCGCCGGATTGCAGATGTTGCCGGGTAAAACCTTTCACTGGTCGGGCGAATATGAGTTGAACATGAACAACCGCCGCACGCTCCTGACCGAACTCGGCGTGTTCGAGACGTTCAACCCTACTCTGCCCAAGGCGTATCAAAATGCGTCCTACGTCCTCCTTGCGAACATCGCGCCCGCGTTACAACACCACGTCCTCGACCAGATGCGCAAACCCAAGTTCGTCGTGGCCGATACCATGGACCTGTGGCTCAATATCGCGCTGAATGATTTGCTCAAGCTGCTCCCGCGTCTTGATGGTTTTGTGCTCAATGACAGCGAAGCGCATCAGCTCACCAAAGAAGACAATGTTTTCAGCGCCCTGAAAAAGATCCACAAACTCGGGCCTAAATACGTCATCATCAAAAAAGGCTCGCACGGCTCCATCCTTTCAGGGCCGAAGGGCATGTTTATTTGTCCGGCATACCCGTTGCCATCAGTTTGTGATCCGACCGGCGCAGGCGACTCCTTTGTCGGCGGCATGATGGGTTATCTCGCCACGGCGCGCGGTTCCATCGATTCGAACATCCGTCGCGCAATGATCTATGGCAGCGTCACCGCGTCGTTCTGTTGCGAGGGCTTCGGTCTTACCCGCACCACGAAGATCAAACGCTCCGACATCGATAAACGCGTGAAGCTATTGGAAAAGCTGACGAAGTTCTAACCCGCATTTCAGCTGAACAAATCCATCTGCGGCGGCGGCGCGAGCTGCTTAAGTTTGTCGCGGTCGTGTTGACGGCGTGACTGGCGTACGTTGCCTTCGGGTGTCAATTCAGATTCCTCGAGATTGACGAGGATTTGCTTGGCGCGTTCCACCACTTCCTTGGGCACACCCGCAAGTCGCGCGACCTGGATGCCGTAACTTTTATCCGTACCGCCTTCCACGATCTTCCGCAGGAAAACAATCTGGTCCTTCCATTCACGCACAGCCACATTGAAGTTCTTGATGCGCGGCAACCGGGCGGCCAGTTCCGTCAATTCGTGATAATGCGTGGCGAACAACGTCTTCGCGCCCACGGTATTGTGCAGATGCTCAACAATGCTCCAGGCGAGGCTCAGGCCGTCAAACGTGCTCGTGCCACGCCCGATCTCATCCAGTATGATGAGGCTGCGTGCCGTAGCATTATTGAGAATGTTCGCCGTCTCACTCATCTCCACCATGAACGTACTTTGCCCGCGGGCCAGATCATCGCTCGCGCCGATGCGCGTAAAGATTCGATCCACGAGGTCGATGCGCGCCGATTTGGCCGGGATAAAACTTCCAGTGTGCGCGAGCAGCGTGAGCAACGCCACCTGCCGGATGAATGTGGATTTGCCGGCCATATTCGGCCCCGTGATGAGCGCGATCTGAGGAAGCGATGTTCCATTCTCTGCGTGCTGACTGGATGCCAGCATCGCGTCATTCGGCACGAACCGCTCTTCTACGAAACTCTGTTCCAACACCGGATGACGCCCCTCGCTGATCTGCACCACACCATCGTCGTCCACCTGCGGGCGGCAATATTCCTGCAGCCTCGCCACTTCTGCGAACGATGCCAGCACATCCAACTGCGCCAGCGCACCGGCCGTTTGCTGGATGACTGCCAATTGGCCCAGCACTTCCTCCCGCACGCGCTGGAACAGTTCGTATTCCAGTTTCACGCTACGTTCTTCCGCGCCCAAAATCTTTCCCTCCATCTCCTTTAACTCCGGCGTGATAAAGCGCTCGCCGTTCGCGATAGTCTGCTTGCGGATATAATGTGCAGGTGTTTTATCGAGATTCGATTTCGTTATCTCAATGTAATAACCGAAGACCGAATTGAACCGGACTTTGAGCGAGGAGATGCCCGTGGCCGTGATTTCATCTGCTTGCAATTTGGCGATCCAATCCTTGCCGCCGCGCTGCGCTACCCGGAGTTCGTCCAGATCAGGGCTAAACCCATCGCGGATCATTCCCCCTTCCTTCACCGCCAGCGGGGGCTCATCCACGATGGCGCGCCCGATCAATTCTACAAGATGCGGCATTTCGGCGAGGTCGCCGTTCAGGCTTTCCAACAACAATATGCCCTTCGCCTCGTCCGCAAATTCTTCGTGCAATAAAGATTTCGAGGCCGCCTTCGGCAAGCCCGCGAGCGTTTGTTTGATGGCAGGGATTTGCGCAAGCCCCGTGCGCAATGCCGCCAGGTCGCGTGCGTTACCACCACCAGAACTCAACCGGCCGATGGTCCGCTCCAGGTCGCGCACTTCGGCCAGTTGCGCGCGAAATTGATCCAATCCGCTGCTGTTCTGGATGAACGTGTGCACTGCCTCTTGCCGTTGCACGATGCCCTCCACACTCGCCAGCGGTTGTGAAAGCCAGTCGCGTAATCGTCGCGCGCCCATCGGCGTCACCGTCCTATTCATCGCACCATAGAGACAGGCATTACGGGGCGTATCGCGATGCGAAGGCTCTAAAATCTCCAAGTGCCGCAACGTCGTTTGGTCAAGTGCGAGAAAATCGTTCCGCTGGTAGAACGAGATGCGTGTGAGGCTTTTTGCATCGCGCCGGAGATGTTGCGTCAGGTAATGCAGCGCCGCACCCGCCGCGCCGATGGCCGCCCCACGATCCTTGAGACCAAATCCATCGAGCGATGCGACCTTAAAATGTTCCCGCACCGTGAACACCGCCGTCTCCGCCGCAAACGTCCAATCTTCATAGCCGCTCAGGATCTGAAATGAATCCTGCAACTTCTCCCGCACATAAATCGCATCACCCGGATAAATGATTTCTGCCGGACGCAACCGTTCGAGCTCCGCCAGCAACGCTACATCACTTTCGAGTTCCGTCGTCTTGAAATCGCCCGTTGTCAGGTCCACCAGCGCCAAGCCAAACGCTTTGCCAGCCGGATTCACTACTGCCAAAAAATTATTCCGCTCCGCCACCAGCATCCGCTCGTCGAAATGCGTACCCGGTGAAAGAATTTGCGTCACCTCGCGCTTCACGAGTTTGCCCGGTGTGGCCTCCTCCAGTTGTTCGCAGATGGCCACCTTGCGACCAGCTTTAAGGATACGCGCGATGTAATTGTTCGCCGCATGGAACGGCAACCCGCACATCGGTGTGCCGTTGCGGGCCGTGAGGGCGAGGTTGAGGATTTGCGCGCCGGTTTTGGCATCCTCAAAGAACATCTCGTAAAAATCGCCCAGCCGGAAAAGCAACAAGGCGTCCTTGGGCAGTTCGCCTTTGATACGGCGATACTGCGCCATCATCGGGGTTAGTTGCGCTTCGGCGGACATCAGAAACGAAAGTTGAAGGATTCGCCCCCGTGTCGAAAGGAAATTATTACTCCCGCATTTGGATCTTGTCTGGTTTCCCCTGCCACACCAATACCTCGGTTTCACACTTTCCCAGCACATAACCCTCACCAATAGTGGACTTTCTGCGTCCAATTAAAGCCTTTCCTCCATATTCCGATATATTAGCAACGTCACATCGCCGCCTTGGCGCGGCAAAAAGAGAAATAGTTTATGTTTGTTGGAAAAGTTTCAAAAAGTTCAGCGGCCCCTGCACCCGCACAGGGCAGCGACAGCCAGATCACTGCTCTCCAGCGCCAGCTTACCTCGCTTAATAAAGAGCTGACGGATGAGAAGTACGGTACAGATGATGCCAAGACCAAGGAAACCGTCACCAAGCTGCTGGAAATGGAGATCCAGGAAATTCAGCAGGAAATCCAACAGCTACAGGCCGCAAAGGCAGCCAAGGCCGCTGCCGCAGCCACTGCTAAATCCTCCCTAACGCAAACTCAGGCCGGGTCCACCACTACCGGCTCTGCTGCCGATAAGTCGCATCAGGCTTCAGCGCAAGCGCTCGACGCAACCGCGTGATATGGCCTAGGACGCTGACGCGTGCGGAAGATAGATTTCGAAGGTCGTTCCCTGGCCAGGCTTACTGTTCACCTCGACCCAGCCGCCATGTTGTTTAACGATACCGCAAACGATGGCCAGACCCAGGCCGGTGCCACGTTCCTTTTCCTTCGTCGTGAAAAACGGCTCGAAGATGCGCGGCAAAATCTCATCAGGAATGCCGCAACCGTTGTCCATCATTGACAGGCAGACGTATTGGCCTTTCAACGCTCCGGGCATGCGCTTCACAGATTTTGCGTCCAACTCTACCACTACGGTTTTTATCCGCAACTCGCCGCCCTCGCGCATCGCGTCGCGCGCGTTCACCGCCAGGTTCATCAACACCTGCTCTATCATGCCCGCATCAGCCCTGACTGAAGCCGAAGACAAAAACAATTCGTAAGTCAAAGCCACTTGTTTGCCGAGCGCGCTTTCCAACATTTTGGAAAAATTGCTGATGACCTGGTTGAGGTCGACGGTCTGTATCTGCATCACCTGCTTGCGGCTGAACGCCATCAATTGCCGCGTCAACTTCGCCGCGCGTTCGCCGGCCAGCGCTATCTCCTTGATGGAATCGTTCACCCTGGGCGACAGGTCTTCCGTCTTAAGCAAATAATCCGCATGGCCCTGCACCACCACCAATACGTTATTGAAATCATGCGCGATGCCCGCAGCCAGGTGCCCGATAGAATCCAGCTTTTGCATCTGCCGGATCTGTTCACCCAATTCAAGTTCACGCGTGATGTCGCGGGCGACCCCGGTGAGATGATATGCTTCACCAGGCTCGTTGCGTACCGGCAAGGCCTGGTCACGCAACCAGCGTATCGTCCCATCGGGCCGCTGGATGCGGTAGGTCTCGTCATACTGGCCGCCTTGCCGCAAAATTTGCAGCGCGTGCGACACGCGCTCGCGGTCGTCGGCATGGATCGCTCCCTGCCACGCGTGCGGCACGGCATACGTACTCTTGCAGGGCACACCCCAGATCTTCTCGAAGGCCGGGTTGACATAAACCATCTGGCCTTCAGGCGTGGATATCCAAAAAATCTCCTCGATGCTTTCCGCGAGCTTGCGGAACCGAGCTTCGCTCTCGCGCAACGCCGTCTCGGCCTGGCGGCGGGCGGTGATGTCGCGGGCATTGGAAACCAATTGCGGCAAACCAGCCTCGTCCGGCACATTGCGCCCCACGGCTTCAAGATTTACCCAGCGTCCTTCGCGATGACGAAAGCGCACTTCCGCGGTGATGGGTTGCAGCGGCTTTAGCAAAGCGTCCGCTAAAACTGTTTCGGTCATCGAATGGTCTTCCGGATGGATCAATGCAGATGCTTTTTTACCATGTAACTGGTCAGGCGCATAACCCAAGGTCGGCTCCACCGATGGACTCATATAGCGGATGTTTGCATCCGCATCCAGCAACGTAGTGATTTCAGACGCATGCTGGCTCAACACCTGGAAATCCGCCTCGCGCCGCGCCAGCGTGTCTTCCGCGCGCCGCCGCCCGACCATAAGCTCCAACAACGTTGGTAAAAAACTGATCTGCTCGCTGTGCAGACATTCCATCGCGCCCACCGAACTGGCGGCCACTGCCATCCGTTCATCCGGCGAGTCTGTGATGGCGACCAGTATTGTATCCGGATAAGTCTTTTGCAGGCGCGCGATGCGCTGGATGTCCGTGCCATTGTTCCGCCGGGAACCGACCAGCAACACATCATACTGCACACGATCCAACTGTTCGATAGCCGCATCCATGGTTGGCACACGTTTCACGGCAAATTGCGCCGCTTCCTGCGCGGTCGCACGGGGACGATCCAACTTCCGCTCGATCAACTCGGCAGCGTCAATCCCGTCTTCGATCACCAAAACACTTATCCGGTCATTCGTCATATTTTAAATCCGCCACTCCTGCCCGATTGGGCAAACAATCTGTTGATCTGCTCCGGCAGCTCATCTGCCAGCCGGTGTTTCGTTACGAACACATCCACTCCCACCCGCCGACATTCCTCGCGCCACGTCACGCTGTCGTTCACCGAAACGACAATGATGCGCAACCAGGGTTGCCGCGTGCGCAATACTTCCGCCGCCTGCAATCCGGTCACCACCGGCATCTCCATATCCAGCACCACCAGTTCGGGCTGCAGCCATTCCGACAACGCCATCGCTTCCCCGCCATGCGTGCCCCAGCCCACGATCTCCAATTCCGGCAGGGCTTCCAAAAACGCCCCCAGCGCCTTCAGAAATTCCGGCGAGTCATCCGCGACTATCGTGCGGATTTTACGTCGCTCGAGGCCGTTGACGACTGGCTCGGTTTTTTGCCCGTCAAACATCGGGGAGTGAATCTAGTGGATGCCCAAAAGAATGATATCGGGGAAAACCCCTACGACGTTTGTTTTGTGCCCGGGGAGGTTTGGAAGCGTGATGTGGGTCAAATTGACCTATGGCTCTACAATCTTATTGCGGATGGCGTAGCGCACCAGGTCGCTCACCGAACGCAAGTCCAACTTGCGCAATATGTTGGAACGATGTGTCTCCGCTGTCTTTACGCTGATACCCAGCACATCGGCGACTTCTTTTGTGCTCCGGCCTTCGGCCACGAGCTGCACTATCTCCCGTTCCCGCGGTGTGAGCGTCGCGTTCTCACGGGTTTGCGGATTCAAGTAGCCCTCCATCACCAGTGACGAAATCTTGGATGTGAAATAAGGCCGGTGTTCCGCCAGCGCCTTGATGGCGTTCACCAGCGAATGACCCGCGTCCGATTTCAGCACATAACCGCGTGCGCCTGCCGCCAATATCTCGCGCACCAGTTCTTCCGATTCGTGCATGCTCAGGATCAACACCTCCACCTCGGGCAACGCCGCCCGGATCTGCCGCGTCGCCTCCATGCCGTTCAGTTCCGGCATCGCAAAATCCATCACCACCACGTCGGGTTTGGTTGCCACCGCTTTTTCCACCGCCCGTCGGCCCGTCCCCGCCTCGCCACAGACCTGCCAGCCGGATTGCTCTTCGATGACCCGGCGCAATCCTTGACGGACCATTTCATGGTCATCCGCGATAAGGATTCGCAATGCTTTCACGTGACAGTTTCGTTCAATGGCACCGTGGCGCGCATGGTCGTGCCGGTCGGTCCCGATTCGATGTCCAACTTGCCTTTCAATTGATGCAACCGCTCGCGCATTCCTGCGATACCTACACCCATCTCACCACGACCTTTGCTGATTAGTTCCAGCCGCTCGGCGGGAATGCCCCTGCCCCGGTCCTGGATCTCCAGCGCGACCATCTGGCCGTTTCGGTGCAATCGTATCGTGGCCGTGTTACTGTGGGCGTGCCGGCGTATATTGCCCAGGCACTCCTGCACGATACGGAACAAGGCCAACTCAGTTTCGCGCGGCAATCGCCCCACATCGGGCGCAGCTTCCACGGCCACTTCCATTCCACTGCGGCGGGCGAAGCCTGCCGCATATTCGCGGATGGCCCCCGGCAATCCCACCGCCTCAAGTTCCGGCGGATGTAATAGATACGACAATGTCCTGATTTCCTGGATGGACCGTTCCACTAGCGTCAGGCTCTCGGTCGTGATTTTTTCAAGCCGCTCCCGTTGGTTTACCTCCACGTTCCGCAACAGCGCAAGGTTCATCGCCAACGCCGCCAGGCCTTGCGCGGTGGTATCATGCAGATCGCGCGCGATGCGGCGGCGCTCGTCATCCTGCAATTGCAACAGCCGCGCTGACAGCAGATGCAACGCCTCCTCCGCGTGCTTTTGCTCGGTCACATCCAGCACCGTGCCGATCAACGTCGGCCTGCCGCCATAATCAATCAATACCCCGTGGACTTCCACGAACAGCACCGCACCACTTTTGTGCCGCCCTCGAAAAGTGTAACGTGCCGCGTTCGTTTCACCGCTGTACCGCCTGCGGAAATGTTCCTGCACCAACGACAGGGCTTCCGCCATCACTACTCCTTTCGTCGCTGACGGCATTGCCAGTATTTCCTCCACAGAATAGCCATACATCTCGGCCGCGCGCCGGTTCACATACACAAACCGGTCATCCTGGATGATATAGACGCCCACCAGCGATTGTTCCACCAGCGTGCGGAATTTCAGTTCGCTCTCCCGCAATGCCTCCTCCGCGCGTTTGCGGTCGCTGATGTCCTGCGCCTGTCCCACGAGATAGAGCACCTGTCCCTGCGGATCGCGTATCGCCGACCCCACCACTTGCGCCCACACGATCTCGCCGTTCTTACGCAGATAACGTTTCTCCAGTTGCAACGGATTCTTTTTTCCTTCCACCAACAACTTGATCTCAGAGAGGCACATCTCCCGGTCGTCCGCGTGCGTTATCTCCATGAAACGCATCTGCTTCAACTCCTCGACCGCATAGCCCATCATCCGCGCAAAAGCCTGGTTCACCGCGCGAAAACGCCCGTCCAATTCGATGATCGCCATGCCCGTCTCCGAATGTTCAAAAATCTTTTGAAACTGTTCCTCGCTCTGTCGCAAGGCCGCCTGGGTCCGCTTGCCTTCATTGTAGATGGCGGCCACGATCAACAGGATCACGCCCACCATTCCGGAGAACACCACTGCCAGCCGTAACGCCTCCTTGGGGTCCGCCCGTTCTGCAAAGGGTCCATACTCCGCCGCCGTACCCCACCAGATGATAAAAAAGCAGATTGCCAGGATCGACGCGCTCATCTCCTGTCGAAAACGCACTGCCGCCCAGATCATTGGGACCACCAGCCAGCCCGCCATGTGCAACGACGGGTGCAATGAACTATAACGCGGTCCGAACAACAGCGTCGCCATCCCTACGGTCACCAGCGCCACGCCCACCATCTCCCGCGCCTCCGCGCGATTCATTCTCCAGCCATCCGGTCGCAGCCACAACAAAATCACCGGCGCGATAACTATCACCCCACAATAGTCCGAGATGAGCCAATCCTTCATCGCGTTCGGCGCGTTCCACAGTTGGTTCACCGTGCCGCCGGTGATGGTCGTTATCACCGCAAACGTCCCTGCGCCCACCACGCAAAACCGTAATGCATCCAGCGGCGATCCGAACGGGTCTGATTTCTTTATCGAGAGCCGCAATGCCCGCGCACTCAGCACCGCCGCCAGGGCGTTCCCTGCTGCAATGCCCACATTTGCCAACAGGTCTTTTGGGGTGAAAATCGAAGTACCATTGGCGTAAGCCCACGCGAGATTGGCCGCCAGCGAACCCACGAACACCCCGCGCCACGAACGGTCGCCCACCAACATCCCCCCGGCAAACGCCACGCCCACCGATGGCCACACACTTACAGTCCGGATGAACACCAGCTTGAAGACCGCCAGCGACAGGAAGCCCAACGCGATCAAGGCATCCCACTTCCAGGATACGCGCCCTAAACCGTTCTTCGACTCTCCGTTAGCCAACATGCCATTCATATAGCACTGACAGGAGCCCTCTGTGCAAGCCGGGCATGGTTGATCTGAAGACTGTTATGAATACTGCTCCACACTTGTGGCTTTGTCCACCCCCACAAAGTGGTTGGACCACAGTTCGCGAAGCGAACAACTCATTTGGGCATCTGACTTGTGGCGGGCCTGGGAGGCCGCATTGGTTGGAATCACTCTAAAATCCGCAGGGTATGCAGTAGCATTGCCTGTAGGCTGCCTCATGCGCCCTTCCGCCTGTTTTAACACCTTCCGCATTAGCACCACAAATGTCCCTCTCGGATAATTTTTTACCTTAATTAACTCCCAACAACTCCCGATAACTCCATTTCCTTTGCCCCAGAGGCGCAACGTGAAACCAAGTGGAACTTGGCAAACGTGGCCAGCAAAGGGCGCAGAGTATCTTTGCTCTTCCGCGAACATTTTTGCTCGGATCAAGTCGGATT
>Ga0265338_10001246_pt1 | contig 41955 bp, 38 predicted proteins | sample 42126metaG_FD_193579 | JGI IMG/M metagenome (GOLD analysis project Ga0265338, IMG submission 193579) | Rhizosphere microbial communities from Carex aquatilis grown in University of Washington, Seatle, WA, United States - 4-21-26 metaG | ecosystem: Host-associated > Plants > Roots > Rhizosphere... | reverse complement strand
CCGCACGAGAATCGCCGGTTCTTCGCGCCGGATGCGGAGCCGTCGGTGGACCTGGACGTGTCCCTGGCGGACATCAGCGGCCTCAACGACTACTCGTTGCCGCGCCCCAAAAGCATCCGCTGGGATCCTGCAGCGCTTGGCTCGGTCGTGACGCCGCAGACAGGGTCAGGATCGGGCGGTACCTACGCCGGCACGGATTTCAAGAATGCGTATGCGCCGGGCACGACGTTGAACGGCGCCGGGCAGATGGTCGGCCTGGTGCAGTTCGACGGGTTTTATACCAATGACATTGTGACCTACGAAAACCTTTTGCCCGGTTCGCCGCGCGTGCCGTTACAGACCGTTTTGCTGGACAGTTTCAATGGCAACCCGACGGGGAACGGCGGCAACGTGGAAGTTTCCCTCGATATTGAAATGGCCATTGCGATGGCGCCGGGTTTGTCGGGAATTGTCGTTTTTGAGGGAAATCCGGCCGGCGGTTTTTTCAATCCCAACGATGTTTTAAACAACATGGCGGCGAGCAACACGGTCAGAAACCTGAGCTGTTCCTGGGGCTGGAGCGGCGGCCCGGACACGACAACGGAAAACATTTTTTTGCAGATGGCCGCGCAGGGGCAATCCTTCTTCAATGCCTCCGGTGACAGTGATGCGTTCACCCCGGGGCAGGTGGACAGCCCGGATTTCACCGGTTCCCCCACCAGCAGTCCCAACATCACGCAGGTCGGCGGAACGACTTTGACGATGAGCGGCGCGGGCGCGGCCTACGGGTCGGAGACGGTTTGGAACCGGGGCTTCGTTGCCAGTGCCAACGCCTATCAGGGGAGCAGCGGCGGTGTCAGCAGCTTTTATTCGCTCCCCGCCTGGCAGCAGGGCATCAGCATGACGGCCAATCTGGGCTCAGCCACGCAGCGCAACATTCCGGATGTGGCCATGACGGCGGATAATGTCCAGGTATTTTATGGCAACGGCAGCAGCGGAACGGTTGTCGGCACGAGCATTGCCGCGCCACTATGGGCGGGTTTCATGGCGCTGGTGAATCAACAGGCGGCGGCAGCAGGCCGGGCGGCCATCGGTTTTGCCAATCCTTCGCTTTACGCCCTGGGGAAAGGGACAAACTATGCCGGCTGTTTTCATGACACCGCGACGGGAAATAATTTTTGGAGCAGCAGCCCGACGAATTTTCCGGCGGTCACCGGCTACGACCTCTGCACCGGCTGGGGCACGCCGACGGGGACCAACCTCATCAACGCGCTCGTTGGCCTGGCAGATACCTCCATCATTCAAAATGGCGGATTTGAGACCGGCAATTTCAACGGCTGGACGTTGGTCGGCGATGGCATCGACGGCACCATTATTTATGATGCCGTCGTCACGGCCGGCACGTTCATCGACAATTCCGGACCCAATTTCATCCATTCGGGAACATATGGTGCTTTTCTGGGGGACACGCAAATCGCCACCGTGTCGCAGACGTTGAACACCGTTCCTGGCCAGGGCTATCTGCTCTCTTTCTGGCTGGCCAATCCCGTCGCCGGTTCGGTGCAGCAATTTCTGGTCAATTGGAACACCAACAGCCCGGGCATCAACCAGATTTACTATCTCACCAACCCGCCGGTTTTGCCCTGGACCAATATCACCCTCGTGGTGACCGCCACCGGCACGAATACCACCCTCCAGTTCGGTGGCGAAAACGATCCCGACGGGTTCGGCGTCGATGACGTCACCTTGATGCCGATTCCCGCACCGTTGTTCCGCACCGTTACGCGGACCAACAGCCTGCTGAGGTTCTCCTGGGAGTCGCTGGCCGGGGTCGCCTATCAACTTCAATTCTGCACGAACCTGCCCAACGCCAACTGGGTGAACCTGGGGGCCGTGATCCAGGCGACCAACAGCACCGCCGTTACCACCAACAGCTTCGGTCCGGACCCGCAAAGGTTTTATCGCGTCAAATGGCTTCCCTGAACGCCGCCGTTCTTGCTCCGGGTCCGGGATGCGGTAGCATGGACGGGTGACCGATCTGCTCCAGCGCGCCGAACAAAACATCCAAACCCGCCGGCTGCTCAAACGCGGTCAGGCGGTGCTGGTCGGCGTTTCCGGCGGCCTGGATTCGATGGTGCTGCTGCATATGTTACATAAACTTTCAGCCCGCCACGGATGGCGGCTGACGGTCGCGCATTTCAATCATTGCCTGCGCGGGCGGAGCAGCGACGCGGATGAAAAACTGGTTCGTCGGACAGCCGCAGCCCTGAAACTTCGCCTCGTTGCCGGCCGGGTCGACGTCAAAGGTTTCGCCCGGGAATCAAAATTGTCCATTGAGATGGCCGCCCGCAAGCTGCGGCACGAGTTTTTCGGGCGGACAGCGCAGGAACGCAAAATCCCCGTCGTGGCCCTGGCGCACCATGCCGACGACCAGGTGGAGCTGTTCTTTTTGCGCGTCCTGCGCGGCGCGGGCGGTGAGGGTCTGGCCGGGATGAAATGGCGGTCACCGTCGCCGGTGGATCCAAAAACCATGCTGGTCCGGCCGCTGCTGGGTGCCACAAAAGAAGGACTGTACCGGTTCGCGCGCCAACACAAGGTTTTCTTCCACGAAGACGCGACGAATGCGCGGCTGGAAATGCCGCGCAATCGCGTCCGAAATGAATTGCTGCCGTTGTTGCGCCGCCACTACCAGCCCGCCCTGACCAATACGGTCTTGCGGCTCATGGAAATCGTTGGTGCGGAGGCCGAGGTCATTCGCGGAATGGCGGAACGATGGCTCAACGCACGGCGCCCGGGTTTTGGCCATCTGCCCGTTGCCCTGCAACGGCGGATTTTGCAGCTCCAACTCGCGCGGCTGGGCGCAGCCATGGATTTTGAACTGATCGAACAACTGCGCCGAACGGCGGATCATCCCGTAAGCGTCGGGCCCGGCTGGTCCGTTTCACGCAACGCGGCCGGCAAAGTGAATTTCCGGGCGGCGCCACGGATGGAATTCAACTCCAACGCAATGGCTTTGTCGCTGGCGGGCGGGGCGGGGGATGCGGAGTTTGACGGTGTGCGCCTGGTCTGGCGACCCGGCGGCGCGAGGGATTTCATCCGTCGAACGGGACAAAAAGGGCGCGAGCTGTTTGACGCGGACAAGGTGGGCGTCCGGATCATGTTGCGCCACTGGCGTCCGGGCGACCGGTTTCAACCGATTGGTTTGAAGTCGGCGGCGAAACTTCAGGACCTGTTCACGAACCGGAAAATCCCGCGCGACCGGCGGCGTGACCTGGTGGTGGCGGCCACCCGGCGCGGCGAAATTTTCTGGGTCGAGGGTTTGCGGATGGCGGAGCAATTCAAGCTGACATCGCGGACGAAACGTTGTCTGGTGTGGCGCTGGCGGCGGGCAACCGGTTTTGGCCCGGCGGCGGGCAGCCTTGAATTCCGCGCCTTTTTGCACCCGAAAACCATTCGGGAAAGTGCTTTACACGGAAAATGTGAATAACTATCCTCAGTGACTCTAATTGAATATGGAAGCGAAGACGAAGACGATTGAACAATTTAAGGTGCACGCCAAGGACACGGGCTCGGCCGACGTGCAGATTGCGTTGTTGACCCAGCGGATCAACCATCTGACCGAACATTTGCAGACCAACAAAAAGGATCACAGCTCGCGCCGCGGGCTGCTGATGATGGTCGGCCAGCGCCGGCGCCTGCTCGAATATCTGCAAACCACCAATTTGGGCCGCTACCAGGCGGTCACCAAGAAGTTGAAGCTGCGCCATTGAATTTGCGGAGGCGCGCACGGTTTTCAGCCCGCCGCCTGCCGCTCCCGAATTTGAGCCGGAAACGCGAACGACTCGATTCTCAAACCGAACATCGCGAATAAAGATTCCATTGCCCCGGGAAATTTCATTCAGCTCCGAAAGCGTTCGGAGTTCACTGAAGTTCCTCCGGCGGCAGTGGCCCAGTCCATATGCCAGAAAAAATCAGCGCCCAGTTGGGCGACAAGCAGATCATCATTGAAACCGGAAAACTCGCCAAACAGGCGGACGGCGCCGTAACCGTCCAGCTCGGCGAAACGATCGTCATCGTGGCGGCGGTCGCCGCCACCAAGGCCAAGGAAGGCCAGGATTTCTTCCCCCTGACCGTTGACTACCGCGAAAAGGCGGCGGCGGCGGGCAAATTCCCCGGCGGCTATTTCAAACGCGAAGGCCGGCCGACGGAAAAGGAAATTCTCACCTGCCGGCTCACCGACCGCCCCATCCGTCCGCTCTTCCCCAAGGGCTGGTACAACGAAGTCCAGGTCCAGACCGTCGTCCTCAGCGCCGACGGCGAGAACGATCCCGACATTCTCAGCATCATCGGCGCATCCGCGTCGCTGATGGTCAGCGACATTCCATGGGACGGTCCGCTGGGCGCCGTGCGCGTCGGCCGGATCAAGGGTCAGTTCATCGCCAACCCGACGCACTCGGAACAGGCGGAGAGCGACCTTGACCTGGTCTATGTCGGCAACGCCAATGACATCGTAATGTATGAAGGCGCCGCCAGGGAAATCACCGAGGCGGACTTTAACGCCGCTTTGAAATACGCCCATGAGGTCATCCAGCCGATGATTGCCGCCCAGAAGGAACTCGCCGCCAAGGCCGGCAAGAAGAAACGGGAAATCACGCTGAACATTGTTCCGGACGAAATCCTCCAGGAAGCCAAGAAGCTCGCCGGCGACCGTTTTGTGCCCGCGTTGCTCACCCCGGGCAAACTGGCCCGCGAAAATGCCTGCAAGGCCATCCAGAACGAAGTTGGTGCCAAGCTGGTCGAGAAATTCGGCGCGGAAAAAGTCACTGATTTCGTCGTCAACGACGCCTTTTATTACATCCAGAAGGAAGCCGTCCGGGGCCTGATTCTGAACGGCGGCAAAAGGCTGGACGGACGTAATTTTGACCAGGTCCGCGCCATCAGCAGCGAGGTCGGCATTTTGCCGCGCGCCCATGGTTCGGCCTTGTTCTGCCGGGGCGAAACCCAGGCCCTTACGCTGGCCACGCTCGGCACCGGCGACGACACTCAGGAATTCGATTCCTACACCGGCGGCGGAACCGAAAAGAAATTCATCCTGCACTATAACTTCCCAAACTTCTCCGTCGGCGAAACCGGACGCATCAGCGGCCCAGGCCGGCGCGAGATTGGCCACGGCGCGCTCGCTGAACGCAGCATTGAACCGATGATCCCGTCCGAGAATTATCCCTACACCATCCGCGTCACCAGCGAGATCATGGAATCCAACGGCTCGACCTCCATGGCAAGCGTTTGCGGGGGCACCCTGGCGTTGATGGACGCGGGCGTTCCGATGATCCGGCCGGTGGCGGGCATCAGCGTCGGCATCTGCACCGAGCTCGACGGAAACAAGAAGATTTCCAAATACCAGCTGCTCACCGACATCATCGGCTGGGAAGATCATTACTGCGACATGGATTGCAAGATTGCCGGGACGGAAAAGGGCATCACCGGTTTCCAGCTCGACCTGAAGCTGAAGGGTTTGCCGCACGCCATCATGGCCGAGACGATTGAAAAGACCCGGGTGGCCCGCATGCTCATTCTGGCCGAGATGGCCAAAACGCTCGCCGCCCCGCGCAAGGAAATCAGCAAATACGCCCCGCGTATCGAAACGGTCAAGATCAACCCCGAAAAGATCGGCGCGCTCATCGGACCCGGTGGCAAGAACATCAAGCGCCTCGTCGAGGAATCCGGCTGCGAAATCGACATCGAAGACGATGGCACGGTGAACATATTCTCCGTCTCGGCGGAAGGCATGAAGATCGCGCTCGATGCCATTACCGGCATGACAGCGGAAGCCGAAATCGGAAAGACTTACCGCGGCAAGGTTGTCACCATCAAGGAATTCGGCTGTTTTGTGGAGTTCCTGCCTGGCAAGGACGGTCTGGTGCACATCAGCGAACTGGCCAATTTCCGGGTCAAGAAGACCGAGGACATCGTCAAGATGGGCGATGAAATCTGGGTCAAATGCCTGGGCGTGGACGAAAAAGGCCGGGTACGGCTCTCCCGCAAGGCGGCGATGGAAGATCGCGACAAGCAGGAAGCGGGGAAAGAAGTGGCCGCGCCAGAAGCCAGGTAATCCCGGCGAAATCAATTCAAGCGCGAACGGCTATCCGTTCGCGCTTTTTTGTTTTTGGTATAGCAAAATCAAGTCATTGTTTGCCACCGGTTTAAGGTGTATAAGTAATGACATTCGAATCGTTTGAGATTCCGATGCAAACAATCTTCAATTCCTTCAAAGGATTTCTTTTCGGCGATGGTCTTATCGGTCAAATGAAACCTCAAGCAATGGCGCCAGTCGCCACTTTTCATTCCGGCAATGTCGGGCTCGTAGTGGTGATCACGCTGTTGGTGTTCTCCAATTTCTGTTTGGCACAGGGGCAAGACGGTACGGTTGTGGCATGGGGGAGAAACGATTTGGGACAAGCTGATTATCCATTTAGCTTAACGAACGCAGTATCCATTGGCATCGGCTTTCAGAACAGCTTGGCCGCCCGGACCGATGGATCGGTTGTCGGATGGGGTGATATTTTCGGCCAAGGGTTAATTCCTTCGGGCGCAACAAATGTAGTAAATGCAAAGCTTGGACAATCCTGGAATGTGGCATTAAGAATGACGGGACAACCATTTCCTGGCCAACATGACAAGGAGGCGATACCAATATCCCTCCAAATTTGTCAAAGGTTGCTGAAATTGCCGCCAATGCAGAATTATTCCTGGCACGTTTGACCAACGGTTCCTTGGTTTCGTGGGGAACTGGCTTTAACGGCACTGGTTTTATTCCGGTAATACCACCATCGGGATTGACCGATGTGGTATCCATTGCTACCGGCCAGGCTCATTCCGCCGCTCTCCGAAGTGATGGCACGGTGGTTGCCTGGGGTGACAATACCGTTGGTCAAACCAACGTTCCGGATGGTCTGACTAATGTTGTCGCTCTCTGTGCCGGTCAACATTTCACTTTGGCCCTGAAATTCGACGGTTCGGTAGCGGCATGGGGTGACAACGGTTCCGGTCAAACCAATGTTCCTGCTGCGGCGACTGATGTCGTGGCTATTGCTGCGGGCGCTTGGCATGGTTTGGTCCTGAGGAGTGATGGCGTCATCGTTGGATGGGGATCAGATTTATTTGGGGCTTACGATGTTCCGTCCGGTGTTACCAATGTCATTGATATTGCAGCCGGGGGGTGGAATGGCGCAGCAATAATGAACAGTGCTGTGTCGTTTGTTGGCAGGCAATCCTCCCGCCGTTTCGCCTACAGCGGTAGCTCCGTTATCTTGAAATCCGGGATCATCGGCATCGCACCATCAGCATTTCAATGGCAACGCGCCGGAACGAATATCAACGGGGCAAAAGGATCTCTGCTTTGCTTCACCAATGTGCAATCGATTGATGCCGGAAACTATTGTGTCATAGTCACAAACATCTATGGAACCACGACCAGTTCGAACTTGGATCTGGTGGTAACGAATTCTTCCCCAGTCATTCTTAATCAACCGACAAACCAGACCGCGCCTCCTTTTACCGGTTCATTTTTTGCCGTGAGTGTTGTCGGCTCCATGCCCTTCAGCTACCAATGGCGGTGCAATGGGACGAATATCATTGGAGCCACCAACGGAGTATTGAATCTCTCAAACGTGGAACCAGCCAATGACGGATATTATAGTGTTGTGGTCTCCAATAGTTATGGAATAACCACCAGTACGGACGCGTATTTGCATGTGTTGGATGCGGCGGATGCATTAAACGCGACTAACGTTACCTGGACTTCCGCCGGAGATGTGCCGTGGTTTGCAGAAACCAGTATCGTGCATGATGGCGCAATTGCCCTGCAAAGCGGAGCTCTCGCGGTCGGCCAGCAGTCGGTGCTTCAGACAACCGCCAATGGTCCCGGCACGTTGACGTTTTGGTGGAATGTCAGCTCCAAGACTGAAAGTAATTATCTCAATTTCTCGGTAAACGATGTGGAACAGGCCCGGATTTCCGGGGTCGTCATCGGTGGATTCTATGGCTGGGAACAGCAGACTGTTTATATCGGTGCCGGGCCCCAGATATTGCAATGGGCGTACATCAAGACCGACCCGGGTGTCAGTATCAGCGGGCGCGATTCCGGGTGGCTGGATGAAGTCAGCTTAGTTCCCGGTGGCGCGCCGCCGGTTATGATCCTGAATCCGACAAACCAGGTGGTGTTGCTGGGGTCGAATGCAACTTTGAATGCAGCCGCATTGGGCACACCGCCTTTGAATTATCAATGGCAGCTCAATCTCACCAATCTGGATGGCGCAACCAACGCGTCTTTGGTTCTGACGAACGTGCAGCTCACCGACGAGGGCAATTATACGTTGGTGGTCAGCAACGCGTTTGGAATTACCAACACTGCCACCGCTTATCTGAATGTCGTGGATTTCAACGAATCACTAAACGCAACCAACTTGACCTGGAGCATCGGAGGTGATCAACCGTGGTTTCCAGAAACGAGCATCACACATGATGGCATCGCCGCTTTACAGAGCGGAGCCATCGCCGGCAACCATCAGTCCACCGCGTAGATCGCCGTCGACGGGCCGGCAACCTTGAGTTTCTGGTGGAAGGTTTCGTCGGAGACAAACAATGACTACGTACACTTTTCGGCGGATGGCGCGGAGCAGTTTCGGATTTCCGGCGCGGTCAGCTGGAAACAGGTAACTTATTCCGTCGCGCCAGGGACTCATGCCTTGGCCTGGAGCTATTCCAAGGATGGCGCCATCAATCAGGATGCGGATGCCGCATGGCTCGATCAGGTCAGCTATGTTCCTGGAGCTACGGCACCCGTAATTATAACCAATCCTGTCAGTCAAACATCACAGGGTGGTCAGACTATAAGCTTCCAGATTACTGCGTTCGGTACACCGCCGCTAAGTTATCAATGGCAGTTCAACGGCACCAATATTCTTGATGCAACCAATGCGATACTGAATGTGACCAACATTCCGTGGAACAGTGAAGGCAACTACAGTGTCGTTGTCAGCAATGCCTACGGTGTCGTGGTCAGTTCCAACGCCACATTGATATTGCCCCGTTCCCAGGTGGTTACGTGGGCTCGTTATAATGTTTATGGCCAGACTAACGTGCCGGTCTGGTTGACTAATGCCGTGACCATTGCCGCCGGTCCCCAAGATGATCTGGCGCTCCGGAGCGATGGGACAGTCGTGGGATGGGGAGAAAATGACTACGGGGAATCGACCCCACCTGCAGGATTAAGCAACGTGGTGGCCATTGCTGCCGGAGGAAGCTATTTCAGTCTGGCCTTGAAAAGAGATGGGACGGCAACCGTCTGGGGACTTGGCAGTGGTAATACTTTAAAGGTGCCGATTGGTTTGAGCAATATTGTGGCGATTGCCGCAGGCGGCATGCATTGCCTCGCGTTGACGAGTTCGCACAACATCGTGGCGTGGGGAAACGGCTTCAATGGTGAAACCAATGTGCCAACCGGCTTGGCCAATGTGACGGAGGTTGCTGCCGGATCGGCCCACAGCCTTGCGCTTAGAAGCGACGGGACAGTCGTTGCCTGGGGATACAATTATAACGGCGAGACGAATGTGCCTTCCGGGCTGACCAATGTCGTGGCCATTGCCGCCGGATGGTCCCACAACCTGGCACTTTTGAGCAATGGCGGAGTGGTTGCCTGGGGTGATAATAACGAAGGTCAGACCAATGTGCCGGCAGGGCTAAGCAATGTGGTGGCAATCGGAGCAGGGAGTTACCATTGTCTGGCCATCAAAAAGGATGGGAAAGTCATTGCGTGGGGGAGGAATGACGCCGGCCAGACGAATGTGCCGGCAGGCTTGAATGGGGTTGTGGCCGTGACCGGCGGGATGGAGCACAGCCTGGCGCTCGAAGAAGGGGGGCCATTGATCATTGCCAGCCAGCCGCCCAGCCAATCCGCCGTCGCTGGAACAAGCACCTACATCAGTGCAGTCGCGTTAGGCGCGCAACCGGTCGGGTACCAGTGGCAATTTAACGGGACGAACCTGACTTGTGCCACCAATGCATTGTTAAATTTCGCCAATGTGCAACCAGCCAATGCTGGAATTTACTACCTGGTGGCAAGCAACAGCTTTGGAACCGTGACCAGCTCCAATGCAATTTTGAAGGTTCTGACCTTCCCGCCTGCCATCACCACCCAACCCACCAACCAGACAGTTTTATTGGGGTCAAACACCACTTTTGCTGTTATGGGCACAGGAACCGCGCCTTTAACCTATCAATGGCAGTTTAATGGAACCAATATCGACTGGGCGACGAATGCCTCGTTGTTTTTGACCAACGTCCAGTTCGCGAATCAAGGCAGCTATCAGGTCGTGGTCAGCAATGACTATGGGAGCGTCATCAGCTCCAATGTGGTATTGACCGTGATCAGCCTGGCCATGGCTTTGGACGCTCCGGATCTGGTCTGGACCAATGGTGGCAACGTGGCGTGGTTTGCCGAAACCAGAGTAACGCATGACGGCGTGGCCGCAGCGCAAAGCGGTCTGATCGCCAACGGCCAGACGTCAACGCTGCAGACTTCCGTTACCGGGCCCGGCACCTTGACTTTTTGGTGGCGCTTTTCATCAAATTTCATCCTGGATTCCTTGATTTTTTATGTCAATGGCACTCAACAAGCCGCTTCAAGCTCAGCCTGGCAGCAAAAAACTTTTTACCTTGGCAGTGGAACGCAAACCTTGCTGTGGACGTATTCGCGGAGCTCTTCTGCCTTCGGCAACATGAGCACCGGGTGGGTGGACCAGGTCGTCTATACCCCGGGAGGCACCCCTCCCATCGTCACTCTCGTGCCCGTCAGCAAATCCCTGATGACTCGGGCCCGGGCAAGTTTTTCGTCCTCGGCGACAGGAACTCCCCCCATCAGCTATCAGTGGCAATTTAACGGGACCGACCTGGTCGGGGCCACCAATAGTTCCCTGGTAATCGCCAATGTTCAACCGGTCAACTCCGGGACTTATGCGCTTACGATTACCAACTCCTACGGCAGATTCGTCACCAACGTCATGTTGTTTGTCCAGCCTTTCGTCCTTAACACCAGTTCGAACAATCCATGGCTGACCGCCAGCGGATTGCTGATGCAGGTTGACGGTGTCCTGACGCCAAACGGGCTGGTCATCTACGCATCCACCAATTTGACCAGCTGGCTGCCGATTTTGACGAATCCGCCGGTTACGGGTTCGGTGCGGGTTCTGGATTCATCGGCAACCAATCTGCCATTCAGATTTTATCGGGCTGGCGAGCAATAAACCGTTCCCGATGGAGCGCGGCCCGGGAAGCAGCCGGGATACAGTCGCCCGTTGAATTAAAAGGATTTACGGCGCAAGCAGCCGTGGTCATGCAGCCGGACTGATGTTTCAGTCCGGCTGTTTAATTTTTGCAGCAATACAAGGGGTTTGACTCGGCGGCTGGGCAAACGTAGATTGCCCACGAATGCTGGCTGTTGAATCAAAGGTGGCGAGTACGAATGCGGCGGACTCGCCGAACGCCAATCAGAATCGTTCCTGGAAACAAATCGTGGAACCAGTGGAACCATTTCTGCTGGCGGTTTCACAGCAGTTGATCCGGCAGGTCAACGATTTTGATCCTCAGATCGTCCCCTACGCCCAGTACGCCCTGAACGGCGGCGGAAAACATCTGCGCCCCACCATAGTGGCGCTGTCCGCCGGCACGCTCGGCGAAATCACCGACGCCCATGTGACGGCGGCGGTTATCATCGAGATGGTGCACCTGGCTACGCTGGTGCATGACGACGTGATGGACGAGGCGGAAATCCGCCGAGACCGGCCCACCCTGGCGGCGAATTGGGGCAACGAAATTGCCGTGTTGTTTGGCGATTGCCTGTTTGCGCAGGCGTTGAAGCTGGCGGCCGGTTTTCCCACGCCGGAAGTCTGCCGTACGGTGGCCATGGCGACCAACACGGTCTGTTCCGGGGAAATCCTGCAGACGCAACATCGCCGCAAGTTTCCCATCTCGCGGCGGGAGTATTTCCGCGTCATCGAAATGAAAACCGGTGAATTGTTCACCCTTTCATGCGATCTGGCGGCATTTTTGAGCGGGGCAACGCCGAAACGGCGCAATGCCCTGCGGGAGTTCGGCGCGGCCTTTGGCATCGCGTACCAGGTTTACGATGATTGCGTGGATTTATTCGGGTCGGAGGCCTCGGCCGGCAAATCGCTGGGTACGGACCTGGCCAAGGGCAAATTGACCTGGCCGGTGTTGCTGGCGTGGGAACGGGCGACCGTCGCCGACCGGACCCGGCTGGAACAAATGGTGGAAAACTGGCAGCCGGAAAACCTGCCCGCCGTGAACGAATTGCTGGCCCGATACGAAACGTTTGAGCCGTCGCAGGCGGTCATCGCCCGTTACCTGGAAGAGGCGCGCCGGGCGCTGCGGGCCCTGCCGGAGTCCGGGGGGCGCGCGGGATTGCTCGGCCTGGCCGATTTTTTAGCGCAACAAAGTGGCGCTTTGGCGGTTTGTATTTGAAGCAATCATGACTATGTCGGCTCCAGTCATACGCACGGATGATTCAGAACCACCCGCGCCCGTGGAAGAAGAGGTGTTGGTGCGGGCGGCCCGGCAGGGGGATTTGGGGGCTTACGACGATCTGGTGCGGCGCTATCAGGAGCGCATTTACGCGACGATCTACCACATGACGGCCAATCATGAGGACGCCAATGACCTGGCCCAGGAGTCGTTCATCAAGGCTTTTCAGGCGTTGAAGTCCTTCAAAGGCGGTTCCAGCTTTTACACCTGGCTTTACCGGATTGCGGTCAACAAAACCATTAATTTCCTCAAACAGCGCAAAAATCGTATCCATTTAAGTCTCAATGACTTGGATTTTAACACCGAACATAACCCGGATTTGGTGGCCCTGATTTCAGAACAAACGCCGCGCCGGGAGATTAATTTGTCCGAGTTGCAGGAAAAATTGAACGCTGCGTTGCTCAAGCTGTCAGAACCTCATAGATTGGTTGTGGTTTTACATGATGTGCAGGGGATGCCCCATGACGAAATCGCGAAAGTCATGGAATGTAATATCGGTACGGTGCGTTCGCGGCTGTTTTACGCCCGGCAGCAGTTACAGGCGTTATTGTCCGACTATTTGAAGTAATTGAAATACTATGAGCGAACACGAAGACAATTTTGAGCCGTTGCGCCGTTTGCTGGCTCTCAAGCGCCACGAAGTACCGCCTCCGGGCTATTTCAATAATTTTTCCAGCCATGTACTGCAACAAATCCGGGCCGGACACAACAAGCAATCAGCCGGTGTCATGGAGGATTTGGCCGCGCAGTTGCCTTGGCTGTCAAAATGGTTGCAGCTGTTTGGGCAGAAACCGGTCTTTGCGAGCGGATTTGCCGGGGCGCTTTGCATGTTGCTTCTGTTCGGCATTGTTTCTACCGAACGCCCGGATCTGGCGTCCCAGCCGCTTCTGGGATCCATCACCACTCCACTGGCCCCCATGTCATCGACCGCGCTGCCGCAATCGGCGGAGTCGATTGGGATCGTTTCCGTCTCCAGCACCAATCCCGTGCTCAGCCTGCAGCCGGTCACCGCGACCCTGGCCTTTGGGCAGCAAAATCCCCTGGCCCAGCCCGTCAGCTTCCAGTTTCCCCGGTAATTGACTTGATCGGAAGCGCGTTGCGCGCTTGAAACCCGGGCTCACTTGCCATTAAATCGGGCGGGTGCCAACCAAAGTCATTGCGGTCGCCAACCAAAAAGGCGGCGTAGGTAAAACCACCACGGCCGTCAACCTGGCTGCCTGCCTCGCCGCGCTGGGTCAACGCGTTCTCCTGTTTGATCTCGATCCGCAGGCCAACGCTACCAGCGGCCTCGGCCTGGAAAAAATCGAGGGCGCCAGCGCCTATCGCGTCCTGTTGGGTGAGGGCAGCCTCCTCGAAAAAATCAAACCCACCGCTTTCGAACGGCTGTCCGTCGTGCCCAGCGAGGTGGACCTGTGCGCCGCCGACCTCGAACTGGCCCGGACGGAAAATCATCTGCTTCGCCTGGCCGGGGTGCTGCAGCCGGTGCGGGAGTCACAACGCTTCGACGTGGTCCTGGTGGATTGTCCGCCCTCGCTGGGTATCCTTACCTTGAATGCCTTTGCCGCGAGCGACGGATTGCTCGTGCCGCTGCAATGCGAGTATTACTCGCTGGAGGGCATTTCCATGATGAACCGCGTGCTCGGCCAGTTGCGCGAAGCCGGCGTCAATCCGCGCCTCGGCATCTTTGGCGTCGTGATGACCATGTTCGACGGCCGGACCAATCTTTGCAACGAAGTCGTGGGTGAAGTCCGGAACCAGCTGGGCGACCGCGTGTTTGAAACGCTGATTCCCCGCAGCACGCGCCTCGCCGAAGCTCCGAGTTTTGGCAAACCCATCATCCATTACGATAAATACAGCAGCGGCGCCGCCGCGTATGAACTGCTGGCGCAGGAAGTGTTAAAACGGCTGGGAGCTTAGTTGTGGGGAATGCCTTGTAGCGTCGAGCCTCCGGCCCGAAATCGGCGCGCAGCGCTGACACTACATTTTCTGCAAATAGCCGTCCATGGCCTTGGCTGCCCGCTTGCCGTCGCCCATGGCCAGGATGACCGTCGCCGCGCCGCGTACAATGTCGCCTCCGGCGAAGACCCCCGGCAGGCTGGTCATGCCGTTTTCGGCCACCACAATGTTGCCGTATTTGTTCAGTTTTAAATCCGGGCAGGTGGCGGTGAGCAGCGGATTTGCCCGGGTGCCGATGGCGACCACTACCACGTCGCAGGCGAGAACAAATTCCGAACCCGCAACCGGTTCGGGTCGGGCCCGGCCGGATGCGTCGGGCGCGCCGAGTTGCATCCGGACGCATTTGAGGCCGGTGACCCAGCGTTTATCACTGCCCAGGACCTCCACGGGTGCCGTGAGGAATTCAAATCGGATGCCTTCCTCTTCGGCGTGATGGGCCTCCTCGGCGCGGGCCGGCAGTTCGTGGCGGGTGCGGCGATAAACTATCATCGCCTCCTTCGCCCCGAGCCGTTTGGCCGTGCGCACGGCGTCCATGGCCACGTTGCCGCCGCCCACCACGGCCACGCGTTGCCCTTGCAGCACCGGCGTGTCCGAATCGGGAAACCGCCAGGCGGCCATCAGGTTGATCCGGGTGAGATATTCGTTGGCGGAGTAAACGCCCTTCAAGTTTTCACCTGGCACATTCATGAAAACCGGCAGGCCCGCGCCGTTGGCGATGAACACGGCGTCAAAACGTTCACACAACTCAGGCACGGTATAGGTGCGTCCGATGACCGTGTTGCATTCGATTTTCACACCCGATGCCTGAAGCCGTTCGACTTCCTGTGCCACGATTTTCTTGGGCAGCCGAAACTCGGGAATGCCATAGACGAGCACCCCGCCGGGTTTGTGCAGTGCTTCGAAAATTGTGACGTCGTGTCCGCGTTTGACCAGTTCGCCGGCCGCGGTGAGGCCGGATGGACCCGAGCCGACAATGGCCACACTCCGTCCGCTGGGTTCCGTCTTGCCGTCCGCCAGTTGATCGGGATGCGTCCGCGCCCAATCGGCGACGTAACGTTCCAGGTAACCGATGCCCACCGGCTGGCCCTTGGCCCCGCGTACGCACTCGATTTCGCATTGCGTTTCCTGCGGGCAAACGCGGCCGGTGACTCCGGGCAGAGCGTTGTCGCCGAGCAGGCACTGCGCGGCGTCGGCCATCCGGCCCTCGGCCAGCAGATTGAGAAATTTCGGAATGTTCACACTGACCGGGCAGCCCTGGATGCAACGCGGGTCCTTGCACTGCAGACAGCGGTCAGCTTCCAGCAGCGCGAGCTGTTCGGTGAAACCGAGGTTGACCTCCTCAAAATTTGCCGCGCGGGCGGCGGAATCCTGTTCCGGCATTTTTTGCCGGCTGATTTGCAGGCGTTGCTTGGTGGTGATTTTGCCGGGCATATGGTTTCAATTCCTGATCCGGCAGGTGCCCTCCGCACAGGCCAGCGCCCGCTGCTCAAATTCACGATAGGTTGACAGCCGGTCCAGCAATTCTTCAAAATTGACCTGGTGGCCGTCAAATTCGGGGCCGTCCACGCACGCGAACCGGGTTTCATTCCCCACGGTCACCCGGCACCCGCCGCACATCCCCGTGCCGTCAATCATCACCGGGTTCAGCGACACGATGGTGCGCACCCCGGCCGGCCGGGTGAGTCCGACCACTGCGCGCATCATGGGCACCGGCCCGACGGCATAAACGATGTCCACGCCCCCCGCAGTCAAAATGTCCTTCGCGGCGTCGGTGACAAAACCCTTCCGACCGTAACTGCCGTCGTCCGTACAGACCAGGACTTCACCCAGTTTTTGGAGTTCCGGCTCGAAAATGACCCATTCCTTCGATCGTCCGCCGATGATGCTGGTGACTTTGACGCCGCGGCGGTGCAGGCCTTGGGCGATGGGATGCACCACAGCGGTGCCCACGCCGCCACCGATGCACAGCGCCCGGCCGTTGGCAATCAATTCCGTGGCGTGGCCCAGGGGGCCGACGATGTCGCGGATGGCATCGCCGGGCTGCAAGGCCACCAGGTCACGGGTGCTTTTGCCGACTGACTGGATGACCAGGGCGATGGAGCCGGCCGCCGGGTCGGCATCCGCAATGGTGAGGGGGATGCGTTCGGAATCATCTGCCCGGCGCACGATGACGAACTGCCCCGGCTGCCGGATTTGGGCAATGCGCGGGGCGCTCACGTCGAGCCGCGTGACGTTGGGACTGAGTTGTTGCCGTTTTAAAATGGTATGCATGGCATCCGCCAATCCTTCCAGCTGAAGTTTAATTATCCCCCACGGTCACCGGAAGGGCTATGACAGGATTGTCAAATCCAACGCAGAATTTGCCATTACGAATTGTTTCTTCCTCAGGAATCCGGCATGGTTCACGGATGTTGAAACGGACGGCCCTTTTTGCCGCACACCAACGGCTCGGCGGCAAACTCATCGAGTTTGGCGGCTGGGAAATGCCCGTGCAATACACCAGCATCACGGACGAACACCTCGCCGTCCGCAGCGCGGCCGGCATTTTCGACATCTCCCACATGGGCGAAGTTACTGTCAGCGGCGCCGCCGCGGCGGAATTCCTCAATATCATTCTTACCAACGACGTCCGGAAACTTGAACCCGGTGAGGGCCAGTACACCCTGATGGGCAACGAACGCGGTGGGGTGATTGACGACCTTTACGCCTACCGGCTTTGTTACGAAGTGTTTCTGCTCATCATCAACGCCTCGCGCATTGAGCCCGATGTGGCCTGGTTGCAGGGCCAGGCTGCCCGGTTTGCCCGGTCGGGCGAATTGCGGTTGACCGACGCCTCGCACAATTACGCCGCCGTGGCCGTGCAGGGGCCCCGCGTGAAGGATTTTATCGAGGCCGGCATTCCCGGCGCTGCGGTTTCCGGCATGCGGGTGGACCGCGTAACCGGGTTGAAGAAAAATCAGATCGCCGGTTTTCCTTTTGCCAAAGCAGGCGTGCTCGTCTCCCGCACGGGTTACACCGGCGAGGACGGATTTGAAATCATGGGTTCGGACGAAGCCATCCAGCAGGTCTGGGACAAGCTGCTGGCCATCGGGCAGCCGGCGGGCATCAAGCCTTGCGGCCTGGGTGCGCGCGATACGTTGCGCACGGAAGTCTGCTATCCGCTGTATGGCCATGAACTCGACGAAAACACGACACCCATCGAAGCCGGTCTGGGCTTTTTTGTTTCCCTCGACAAGGGCGAATTCAATGGCCGCGCAGTTTTGGCGGCACAGAAGGCGGAGGGAACAAACAAGCAGCTGGTGGCGTTCAAGATGACCGACAAATGCGCGCCGCCCCGGCCGCAATATCCCCTCTGGGCGGGCGAAAAAAGCGTCGGTATTGTCACCAGCGGCACGCAAAGCCCGTCGATGGGCATCGGCATCGGGATGGGCTATGCGCCGCCGGAATCGGCGAAAGCCGGCGCGAATATTGAAATTGAGATCCGTGGCAAGCGCTTTGCGGCGGTCGTGGTGCCCAAGCCGATCTACAAAAAAAGTTAAACCGTTGAATTGTTAAACCGTTGAATCGGGTGCGATTCTTGCGTTGCCACGGTTTAACGATTCACCCTTTCAACGGTTTGACGAAAAATGAATTTGAGAATATCCGCCAGCCGCGTATTCTGCGGGCCGAAAATTTATGAGCAATGTTCCTTCCGATTTGAAATACACCAAATCTCACGAGTGGGTGCGCGTCAGCGGTGACACGGCGACCGTCGGCATTTCCGACCACGCCCAGCACGAGCTGACCGACATCGTTTTTGTCGAGTTGCCCGACAAGGGGCGGAAGGTGAAGGCCGGCGAGGCTTGTGCCGTCGTGGAATCCGTCAAAACCGCCAGCGACATTTATTCGCCGATCAGCGGCGAGGTGCTCGAAACCAACCAGGCGGTGGTGGACAACCCGGCGCTGGCCAATACTGAACCCTATGGCGGCGGCTGGTTCTTCAAAATCAAATTGAGCAGTCCAGCCGAACTGAACGCGCTGCTGTTGCCGGAGGCTTACCAGAAGCAGATTGGCGGCTGACCAGGGCAAATCGTGAAAGTCCGCCTGTTTATCAAACCGTACTGCCCCTGGTGCGACAAGGCCATGCACTGGCTTGATGGCCAAGACATCCAATACGAAACCCTGGATGTCATTGCGGATGAAAAGGCGTATGCGGAGATGGTCCGGTTGTCCGGACAGGAACTCGCGCCGGTCATCGACGTGGATGGTAAAATCCTGGCCGATTTCGGCCCGGAAGAATTGGCAAAATTCTGGAAAACGTTAAACTGTTGAATGGTTGAAACGTTAAATCGCAATATGATAACAGCACCCGGGAAACAATCCGACCAGCGAGCACCGTTGGCCGGTTCAACGGTTCAACGATTCACCAATTCACGCCCCCGGCTCCCCGATTGGCTGCGTATTACGCTGCCCACGTCGGACAGTTTCGCGCGCACGCGCAGCCTGCTGGACGAGCTGAAGCTGCACACGGTCTGCGAAAGCGCCAAGTGCCCGAATCATTGGGAATGCTGGAGCAAGGGCACGGCCACGTTCATGATTGCCGGCGACCGCTGCACCCGCGCCTGCGGTTTTTGCGCGGTGTCCACGGCCAAACCGTTGCCGCTCGAGGCGGACGAACCCCGGCGTGTGGCCGAGGCTACCCGGCGGATGAAGCTGCGGCATATCGTCATCACCGCCGTCGCGCGCGACGATCTGGTGGACGGCGGGGCGGAACATTTCCGGCAAACGGTCGAGGCCGTGCGCGAGTTGAATCTAGGCATTGTCATTGAGGTGCTCGTGCCGGATTTCAATGACAGCGAAGTTGCCATTGACGCGGTGCTGGCGGCGAACCCTCACATTTTCAACCACAATCTCGAAACGGTGCGGCGGCTGACGCCGGACGTGCGCCACCGTGCCACGTACGACCGTTCGTTGCACGTGTTGCAGACGGTGAAGGCGAAGCGCGGCGACACAATTTACACCAAATCCGGCATGATGCTCGGTCTGGGCGAGTCGGAAGCGGAAGTTCTGGTGGCAATGGAGGATTTGCGCCGGGCCGGGTGCGACATCCTCACCCTGGGCCAGTATCTCCAGCCGACGTTAAAGCATTTGCCGGTGGTGGAATTTATTTCCCCCGCGAAATTCGACGAATTGGGCCGGCGGGCCGGGGAGCTGGGCTTTGTCCACGTGGCCAGCGGGCCGATGGTGCGAAGTTCCTACCACGCCGACGAGTTCAACCTGCCGTCAATGTCCCGGCAGGGATAAATTGCGCCGTATAAAAATAAAAATGGCGAGGCCGATGCCGACAAAGCCCACGGCAAAGGCGATGAACATGATGGTCTTCGTCAGTGTGCGCGCCTGATCCAGCGTTTCGGCGGTGCGTTTTTTCTCCGCTTCCCGGAAGACCGCCAGTTCCTTTTCGACCGTGGCGATGGCTTCCTCGCTCTTGAGCTGGAAGGTAAGCCATTTTTCCCCGGACCCCTTCCATTCCCCGGGCCGGCGTTCGAGGGTTTCAAGCGAAGGAGGTTGGAAACCCCAGCGGGCCCAAAAAGGCGCGTCTTCCTGCGTCCATAGCCGGAGAACCCCATTGTGACTGGCAATGGTCTGGATGCGTTCCCAGAACAACAACCGCGCGGCATCAGCTACGGAGAAATCCGTGTACCCTTCGCTGTGGAGCAGGGCGTGCGGGCCGTTTATTTGAAGGCCGATCGCGCCGACGATTTGTCCCTCGGCGGTTTCCACCACCTGGAATTCCGTAAAGCGCCTTTCCAATTCTTCCGCGGGAAAGCGCATGGAATTCCAAAGCCCGCGCAGCGTTTGAAAATCGTCCGTGGTGGCACGGCGGATGCGAAGGGTGGACGGACTCATGCCCGTCTTATAGCAAGTCCGCAGGCCTCATTGCAACAGGAGCAGGTAAAAGAGTATCGGTTTTGCCGGGCTGACGCCGTTGGTGAATTTGAAATTTCCGGCGGCGTCAAACGGGTTGGTGGACAGGCGCCCCCAGTTGATGGCCGGCACGGTGAGATCGGTGCCGGTGAGAACGAGATAATGCCCGCTATGAGGGCCGTTGGTACCGCTGATGACGAGGTTCGTTCCCGCAAGAAAGACATTGGTAACGGAGGGGACGGTATTCGTGGTGATGATCCGTTGGATGATGGAGTTGTTGCCGCCCCGGAGGTTGGCATAAAGGATGTCGCCGTTGCTCGGATCGGCGGCGAAAGCGGAAACCCCCGCATCGGCAAACAGAAACTGGTTGGCGGTCACATTTGTGCCGTCGTAGCGCAACGCCCAGATTTCACCGCTGCCATAATCGCCGTAGAGGTAGGCTCCGGCCAACTGGGGCAGGCGTGAACCGTGGTAAACAATGCCGCCAATGATGGCAATCCGGGTGCCAAAGCCTCCGTTGGTGTGGCCGTAGTCAATGATAGGATCGGTCCAGACGAATCCGATCGGCGCCGATTTCGGCCCCACGACGGTGCCTTCGCGATAGGCCCAACCGTAGTTGCTGCCGCGCTGGAGAATGTCAATTTCTTCCCGCGCACTCTGGCCCACATCGGCAACATACCATCGGTCACTGGGCGGATCGTACGTCACCCGCCAGGGGTTCCGGAATCCCACCGCCCAGAATTCCGTGCGCACCTGGTTGGAGTTGATGGTGATGCTGTTGAAGCTGGTCGTCCCGATGAACGGATTGTCGGCCGGAATCGCATAATTGGTCGGCGAGATGATGGCGGGATGGGGATTGGGATTTAAATTGCCCGGCAGTTTGTCCACATCAATGCGCATAATGGCCGAAAAGAAGTCGTTCGTGATGAGCTGGCTGTTGTTCTGGTTGTCGTTAGCCCCGCCTTCGTCCCCCAGCGGCACATAGAGATATCCGTCCGGGCCGAAATGAATGTCGCCGGCGTTGTGGTTGGGCTGGTCGTCCGATTGTTGGATGAGACGCACCTCGGAGGTTGCATCCCCCTGGTTGGTGTTGGCCACCGAAACCTGGAAACGGGACAGGGTATCGCTGCGCCCGCCCCCGTTGGTGCGCGTGTAAAAAACATAGAAGAAACCATTCGATGCGTAGTTGGGATGAAACGCCAGGCCCAGCAAACCTTCCTCGCCGTTGACATCGGTCGACTCGCTGCTGAAGCCGACATTCACCCGGCCCGAAATGTCCATGAAGATGGTGCGGGTCGGGTTGGCCAGGTTGGTGATGACGATAATGCGTCCGTGTTTTTCGACAATGAACAAACGATTCGTTTCGCCTGGGGGCGTTGTCATGCAGACCGGGTTGGAAAAGACCAGGCTGGGAAACGCATTGGTGGGACTATAAGCCCGGGCGTTTGGCGTGCCAAGGGAAAGACCGATGGCAATAATAGAGATGACGACACCACCCGCGAAAATACTCCAAAACCTCTCTTTCATAGAGCATCACATTGGCGCACTCATGTCCAAAAGTCAAAGTCACCATGCAAGAAAGTTATTAACAGCCTTGAGACGACGGTGTTTGCTTTTTGCCCGACTTGTGCAAATCTTTGCGGGCAGAATCTGACTTGAACATGAATAATATAACTACCCGGCAATTATTGGAATCCCTGCATTGGCGGTACGCCACCAAAGTCTTTGATGCGGCCAAAAAAATCCCCGCCGATCTCTGGCAAACCCTGGAGCAGGCGCTCGTGCTTACCCCGACTTCTTATGGTCTGCAGCCGTACCGTTTTCTCGTCATCAACAACCCGGCCAAACGCACCGAACTGCTGCCGCATTCGTGGAACCAAAAGCAGGTCGTGGACGCTTCCCATTTTGTCGTATTCGCCGCCCGCACCAAAATGACCCCGGCCGACGTGACCAAACTCATCCAACGCACCAGCGACGTCCGAAAAATCCCCGCCGAGTCGCTGGGCTTTTACCGTGACATGATGCTCGGCGACATCGTTAACGGTCCGCGAGGCAAGGCCGCCCATGAATGGGCGACGCGTCAGACCTACATCGCCCTAGGCAACCTGATGACTTGCGCCGCCGTGCTGGGCGTGGACGCCTGCCCGATGGAAGGGCTGGTGCCGGCCGAATACGACCGTGTGTTGGGCTTGACCGCCAGTGACTACGCGACGGTGGTGGCCTGCGCGCTGGGTTATCGCTCCGCCAGCGACAAATACGCCGGCCTGACAAAAGTGCGTTATGAAACCAGTGAGCTCGTCCAACAAGTTTGACCGGGCATGATTTGATCCCGGAACCGATCCATGAAAAGGTCCCTGCGCTTGATTGCGGCGCTGCTCATGGCCGGCGCCGTCGTTTTTTGGGCGGCCGCCGGGGCGAACCGCGGCTGGACGAAGACGCAAATTCCGATTAAAACCATGGACCCGGTGACGGGCCTGGAAGGAATTCAATGGCAGGCCAAATTTGTTCCGGGCGTTGATTTTCTGGGTGCCGCCTTGCTCGGATCGGGCATCCTGGCCGCCATTTCATTTTTTACATCACGAAAACCAAAACAACCGCCAATCGAAACCAAAATATGAAAACGAAACTAGCCATCCTGGCCCTCATGGGCGCTACCGGCATTGCGTTTGCCGCGCCCCAGACGTTTGACTTCAAAGACCCCAAGGGCATCAATAACGCCGGATTCAAGCTCGATGCGCCGTTGGAGGCCATCAACGGCAACGCCAGTGGCGTTTCCGGCACGGTTACCTTTGACCCGGAGAATCCCGGGGCGACCAAAGGCAAAATCGTCGTGACCACCGCCTCGCTCATGCTGCCCAACCCGATGCAACGAACCCATATGTTGAGCGATAAATGGCTTGATGCCGCAAAATTTCCCGAAATCAGCTTTGAAGCGAAGGAGTTCAAGAATGTCCAGAGCGCCGGTGTCACTACGACAGCCGATGTGACGGGCACCTTCACGCTCAAGGGAGTGTCCAAGGAGCTCACCGTGCCGGTAAAACTGACTTATATGAAGGACAAGTTGAGTGATCGCGTGCCGAACCTGAAGGGCGATCTGCTGGTTATCCGAGCCGGCTTCAGCATCAAGCGCGGTGATTTCAACATCAACCCGGGCCAGTACGAGGACAAGGTTTCCGACACCATTGAGCTCACCTTGAGCATCGCCGGCGCGGCGCCGAAATAACCGGAGCTCTCCGTCGAGGAGCAGTTCCGGCTGGTCGAGATCAGGTGTTGGGTCAATTTGAACTGTAGCGTCGGCTGTTTCAGCCGACAGGGTGCTGAGGGCATCGCACACTACAACAAACTGACCTGCCACCAAAAGACATTTCCGCAGAGTTGCGTCGACGGACAAAGTCCGTCCGTTCCCCCGTTAAAAGGGAGTTATTCGCGCGGTGATGTTGGTGGCGGCTGAAACATGACGTTTAGCGTCATGTTCCAGCCAGAATGGCCAATGGATACTTATCCTCCCTGACAAGCTCGTCCCAAATCCCGACTTAGGCGCGTTTCTTGGCTTTGACCTTGGCCCAGCGGGCTTTTTGGGCCGCAACAATCCTGGCCCGGCCGGCCGCGCTCATCTTCCGTTTCTTTCTTTTCGCCGGTTTGGTCGCCAGCGCTTTGAACGTACCGTTCAAGGCCTGGTCGATGGCTTGCAGACGCCCTTCCAATTTGGTTTTCTCCGCGGTCAAAGACCGACGCAGTTTGGTGTACTGTTTGAGTGAGTCGTGTTTCATAATAACAATTGAGCCGTGGAATCTATCAGAAATCCACTCCCGATGGCAATGGGAGTTTTGGGGTTTGACAGGTGGCGATGGGTCCTTGCTTGAAAATCAAAATGGCGGAGAGGGAGGGATTCGAACCCTCGATACCCTTTTGGAGTATGCACGCTTTCCAGGCGTGTGCCTTCAACCACTCGGCCACCTCTCCGCCGGAAACGATATTTTGGCTGCGCGCCCCGCCGGGCGCAATCTTTTCCGTCGGATGGACAAATGAATTTAGCCAGCTTTGAATTTCTGCCGGATAAATCCGGCGTTCCTATTTCAATACACAGCGCTAACGGCTGAATCCAGAGTTCCGATGGCGATAGGAACGCCGCATTCCTGTGGCAGCGTTACACGCTCAGAATGGCGCCCTGGCTTGCGTTGGTCACCAGCTTCCGGTAGCGCGCCAGCCAGCCGGTCAGTTCGTGCTTCACCGGCTGCCAGGCCTTCTTGCGTTCCGCCAGCTCGGTTTCAGCCACCAGGATGTCCATCCGGCGGTTCGGGAAATCGATCCGGATGCGATCGCCTGCTTTCAACAACCCGATGGGTCCGCCCTCGGCTGCTTCGGGTGAAACGTGGCCGATGCAGGCGCCCGCCGTGCCGCCGCTGAACCGGCCGTCGGTGATCAACGCGCATTTGTCTCCCAGGCCCATGCCGGCGATGTAGCTGGTGGGCGAAAGCATCTCCTGCATGCCCGGCCCGCCTCGCGGACCTTCATTGCGGATGATGACGACGTCACCAGCCTTCACCTTGCCGGCCAGGATGCCCGCACAAGCGTCGTCCTGGCTTTCAAAAATGACGCACGGACCTTCAAACACGAAACCGGGTCCGCAATTGTTCTTGAACGTTTCGCTGATGCCGGCGGTTTTGACCACGCTGCCGTCGGGCGCCAGCTGGCCGTAGAGAATCGCCAGACCGCCGTCCGGCGTGTAAACGGTGTCCTGGCTGCGGATGCAATCTTTCGCGTCGAACATAAACGCCGAATCATAAGGCATCAGGCCGCTGGGCAGCACCTTGGCCAGGTGTTTCGGGTCGGTGTCAAATTCGGCCCGGCTGATGAGCCCTTTCTTCATTTTCTTGGCATGCACCAGGGCAAACGGCGTGCGCGTGCCGCCCTTGATGTAACGCCACATGAGCAGGACCGGCGTTTTGCGGAATTCGCCGAGTTCGGCGCGCACCAGGCCCTTCGACTCCTGGATCTGTTGTTCAATGACCGGGCGTAACTGGTCATGTCCCCTGAGCACCACGCCGCCGGGCATCTTCACCACCACCTTGGGGTCATATAAGGCCAGTTGAGCCTCGACGTCGCCAACATTCCACGCGGCGCCATCACGCCAGAACGCGATGGCCAGCGGGTCGGCCGGGTAAAACATCATCGGCTTGGGCACGAGATTGCCGCCGGCTGTGCGCGCGGCGGAACCCATCTTGTCGTTGGGGTCCACCACGATCGCGGAGGCGCCGGAGATGCGCACGGTCTTCGCCAGCGTGCTGCATTTTTCCGAACGCACGTCCCATTCGTCGATGTTCTCGCCGAGGGTCTTGCCGGTGGCGGTTTTGCATTTCAAATTCAACACGCCCAGGCGCTTCAATTCACCGAGGATGGTGTGGATGCCGCCGGCGCGATGCACGTCTTGCACGTGGTAGTTTGACGATGGCGAGACCTTGCACACGCAGGGAATGCGGCGCGAGATCCCGTCAATGCGCTTGATGTCATATGCAATACCCGCTTCGCGCGCGATGGCGAGCGTGTGCAGGATGGTATTCGTCGAGCCGCCCATCGCCACGTCGAGCATCAGCGAATTGTCAAATGCCTCCACCGTGGCGATGTCGCGCGGTTTCAAATCCAGTTCCACCAGCTTGATGATCGCCTGCGCGGCGCGTTGGTACAGCGCTTCGCGCTCCTTCGAGACGGCGAGGATGGTGCCGTTGCCGGGCAGCGCGATGCCGAGCGCCTCGCACAGGCAGTTCATCGAGTTGGCCGTGAACATGCCGGAGCACGAACCGCACGTGGGGCAGGCAGTCTGCTCCAGTTTCTTCAATTGTTCTTCGGTGATCTTGCCCGCCTGGAGCTCGCCCACACCCTTGAAAACGGAAATCAAATCCGACTTGCCGGTCGCCGGCTGGAGATGCGCCGCAAGGTCTTCGTGCACGGCTTTCTGTTCGGTCGTGCCCGCCGCCATCGGCCCGCCGCTCACAAACACCGTCGGGATGTTGACGCGCATTGCGCCCATCAACATGCCGGGGACGATCTTGTCGCAGTTCGGGATGCAAACCATGCCGTCAAAGCAATGGGCCTTGATGACGGTTTCAACACAATCGGCGATCAGTTCGCGCGAGGGTAGGGAATAGAGCATGCCGGAATGGCCCATGGCGATGCCGTCGTCCACGCCGATGGTATTGAAGATGAACGGCACGCCGCCGGCCTCGCGGACGAGGCGTTTGACCAGCATGCCGACCTCGTTGAGGTGGGCGTGGCCGGGGATGCAATCGATGTAGCTGTTGCAGATGGCGATGAACGGCTTGTCCCAGTCAGCTTCGGACTCGATGGCGCCGGTGGCGCGAAGTAACGCGCGGTGCGGTGCACGTTCAAAGCCTTTTTTGATGATGTCGGAACGCATGGCAATTTATGAATTCAATTATCGTCCGGTAATGTAGTCGTGAAGGGATGAGGTGTCACGCAATTGCGAAAGGGGCTCGCCAACCGGACCCGTTGGACTTAAACTGACAGGTGTTAGTCCATTCAACCCAAATCAAGACCTATGAAGACGTATAATCAGGCAATCGCGCTGGCGGTACTGACGCTGGCGTTTAGCGTAACGGCCCGCGCCTGGGACAGTGCGACCGGTACCTGGAAAGGCCAGTTCGAGAGCCAAATCGGCCTCCAGAAGTACACCTTCGAGTTCAAGGTGAACGGCACCAACCTGACTGGCAAGGCCACCGGGGAACGGGTGATGGGAACGAACGATGTGGTCATCACCGAAGGCACGGTCGGCACGAACGGGATCTTCTTCGTCGAATCGCTCAAATTTGGCGATAATGATCTCCGGATCGAATACACCGGCAAGGTTTCCGGCGATGAGATCAAGTTTCACCGCAAGGTCGGTGACGTGGCCGAGGAAGATTTCGTCGCCAAACGGGTCAATCCCTCCGATGCCAAACCGGCGGCCAAAGCCGGCACGAATTCGCCGCCAGCTAAACCCTAATACGTTTTCGAAATCAACGTTGTCACCTGAGTTTGATAGAATGGCGCGGCAGCTTTTGGACTGCGCTGGCAAAGCGTAGCGGCGACAGCGCTTTTTAGATGATCGCCAGCAGGGATTCGCCCTTTTTCCAAAGCGGCGTCGCTACCGCCTTGCGGGATTGCCGCCGCAGTCCAAAATTTCCCCACCCTCAATGCACATCCTCGGTTTCGACTTTCCTGGCCGGGTGCCGGGGCGGCCTAGTCGGCGTGTATCAACCCGGTAAACCGCCGGAGATATATTGCTCCATCTGGGCGATGGTTGCGTTCTGCGTGGAGATGATCCAGTTCACCAGGTCGCCGATGGAAACGAGGCCAACGACTTTTTCACTTTCCACGACCGGCAGATGTCGCGTGCGATGTTCGGTCATCAGTCGCATGCATTCCTCGACGGTATCGTGCAGCCCCACGGAAATGATTTCGCTGGACACCACCTCCCGCACTTTGGCTTCCTTGGATGATTTTCCCTGCAGCGCAACCTTGCGCGTGTAATCGCGTTCGGTGAAAACCCCCGCCAGCTTCCCGTCCGACATCACCAGCAACGCGCCAATGTTCTTTTCCGCCATCATCTTGATGGCTTCAAAAACGGTGGTGTCCGGGGAGACCGAGAAGATATCCGATCCCTTGTTATGCAGTACCGCGCTCACTGTGCCGCTGGATTTCATAAGTTCGATAGTGCCTTTATCCGCATCTTCTGTGCCCGATTCAAGCAAATTATACCATCAAAATTAAATTTTTGAATAGGTGATTTGCGGAAAATGTACTTCCTTCCGGCGCCGGGTTGTGACTTGATGGGCCCCGTTCGGAATCCGGTCCCGCCGCGGGACGGGACGCCAAACCAAAACTGTTTACAAACTATGGATGCTTTACCCACTGTCCTGCTCAAACCGGGCGAGGCCGACCGCATTGTGGCCGGCCATCCCTGGGTTTATCACACCGAAATCCTCCGGTTCAGCCAGCCTCCCGCCGACGGCGAGCTCGTCCAGGTCAAGGACCATCGCCAGCGATTGATCGGGACCGGATTCTATAATTCCAGATCCAAAATCAACGTCCGCGTCCTGTCGCCGGAACGCGTGGAGGTGAACGAGGTGTTTTTTGAGGAACGCATCCGCGCCGCGCTGGCCGTCCGGCAAAGACATTTGCCGGAGGCTACCTCGTTTCGGGTCGTCAATGCCGAAAGCGATTTTCTGAGCGGCCTGATCGTCGACAAATATGAGGACGTGCTCGTGGTGCAGATTTCATCTCTGGGCATGGACCAACGCAAGGCGCAGATCGTTTCGGTACTGCAGCGAATTTTTTCGCCGCGGGCCATTCTGGAGCGCAGTGACATGGCGTCGCGCAAGTTTGAGGGCCTGGCGGAGGCGAACGGCGTTCTGGCCGGGAAACTCGACGGACCGGTCACGGTCAATTTGAACGGGTTGAAGTTTGAGGCCGACCTTGTTGGCGGGCACAAGACCGGCCTGTATCTCGACCAACAGGTGAATTACCAGGCGGCGGCGCAATACACGAAAGGGACGCAGGTGTTGGATTGCTTCAGCTTCCTCGGCGGGTTCGGCCTGCACGCGGCCCGCGCCGGCGCGGCCCATGTCCACCAACTCGACCAGAGTGCGGACGCCATTGCCGCAGCCATTCGCAACGCCGCGGCGAACGGGCTGACGGACAAATGTTCGTTTGAGGTGGTGAATGTTTTTGACTGGCTCAAGGCCAATACCGCGGTCCGGCCCCACGAAAAGGTTGTCCCGCGGTTTGACATGATCATTCTCGACCCGCCGTCATTCACGCGCAACCGCGCGTCGGTGCCCGATGCGCTGCGCGGCTACAAGGAAATCCATCTGCGGGCGCTGAAGCTGCTCCGGCCCGGCGGCACGCTGGCCACGTTCTGCTGCTCGCATCACGTGGACGCGTCGACTTTCCAGGATGTAATTCTTTCCGCCGCCTACGATACGCGGCACGTGCTGCGCCGCGTGGCAACGTATTCCCAAAGTCCGGACCACCCGGTCATCCCGATGATTCCGGAGACGGAATACCTGAAGGGCTTTGCGTTTGAAGTGGTGCGGTAGGTTTCGCAATCCTCTGCGAGCCGCGGCGCGCACGGCTTGTCTCGCCATAGCTTGTGCGACGGCGGAAGTGCCGCGCCGTGCCAGCCTACTGCACGCCCACGCGATAGAAAAACGGCCCGTCGCCCAGGGCGGTGGTGTCGAGCCAGCTCGTCGTGCCGGCCTGCCCGGCAATGTTGCTTTGAACCGTGGAAAACGACGGCGCGGACAAATTACCGCTGCGTTGGATGAAATAAGTGATGCCGCTGACGCTTTGCCAGGTGATGGTGGTGCCGGAAATGGCATTGCTGGACGTAAGCATCTTCAACACGGAAGCCGGATCGTTGGGAACGGTGCCCGTGTGCCATTCCTGCCAGTTGTTCATGCCGTCGTTGTCCGAATCCGCGTAATCCGCGGTTCCATCCACGGGCAGCTCGTATTGTTGGGCCCAGGCGTAGGACAGGGTTGAGCCGGGCGATTGAAATTCGTAAGCGCCGAGGTCCGCCGTGCCGCCGGCAATGCGCGGGTTGCCTTCGAAGTCGTCGGCTCCGACAACACAACCATTGTTGCCGCTGTTGATGCAAGGTGAGTTGGATTGCAGATGAAAATCACCGCCGGCGGGATCCACAAATAGCGGCGCATTGGTAAAGACAACCAGGTCTCCAATGCGGGGAGTCATACAGGTGTAGGCTACGGCCTTGGTATTGTAGATATTTCCTCCATTATTATAGTAGATGATGGAATTGGTCACGGCGCCATCCGCGGCGCCGCCGCCGAGCTGGCCGGCCGCCGTGTTGCTGACCACGGTACAATTGAGCAGCATGCTGAGACTCGCGCCGCCGCCGAGCGTGCTCGCCAGGTTGTTTTTCAATACACAATTGCTCAACCGGTTCGAATAAGCGCCGCCGCCGGCACCGAACGCCCGGTTGCTCGAGATCAAGGAACGATCGGCGAACCCGGCGCAGACGCCGCCACCGGAAATGCCGGCATTGTTACTGACGACGCAACTGGACAACGTGCTGAAGCTCGCGCCGCCGCCCCCGCCGTTGCAACGGTTGGCGACGAGGAGGCAGTTGCTCAGCAGACAATAAATTGCGCCGCCGCCGCTGTCCAAGTTTTGGAAGGAAGCGAAATTTTTTGCCAGGGTGCACCCGACGAGCGTGTTGGAACAGGCGCCGCCGCCATGGCTGGCAGTGTTATTGGTCAGGAGGCAGTTGAACAAAGTGCCCTGAAATGAGCCGCCCCCGAGGCTGGCGACATTTCCCGTAATCACGCAGTTCGTGACGACGGCACTGCTGCCCTCACACCAGACTCCTCCGCCACTGGCTTCGCGCATCAGGTCGCTCAAGACAGGGGGCGTGCCGCCATTAGTTAAAGTGAATCCGTTCAATACCGCACTATTGGTCAGGTACACACAACGAATGCTCGGCCCGCCACGAGTTAGCGGGGTGTAGACGCCCGCAATAATGGTTGCCGCCGCTCCATTGACGCTTTGCACCGTCACTACCTTGTCCACCGTCACGCGATTGGTTGCCGTGCCATAAACCGCGCGGCCGCCGCTGTTGTACGTGCCGTTCGAGACAACGATGAAATCCCCGGCATTCGCCGCGTCAATCGCATCCTGAATATTCGTCGCCGCGGTAATCCAGTTTGTAAAGGGCATCGCCGGTGTCGAATTGCCCAGGTTCACGTAGCGGATGAAGCCCTGGAATTCATAAGCCCCGGCGTCTGCCGTGCCGGCAAAGATGCGCGGGTTACCGTCAAAATCCAGGCTGTTGGCGATAAACGAATTGTTGCCCGTGTTGATGCAAGGAGACGAGGGTTGCAGATGGAAATCGCCGGCGGGCAGATTCACAAATTGCGGAACGTTGGTGAAATTATTGAGGCCCGATAACGGAAGCGGGAAAATACAGCAATTGGTAAGGTTTCCTCCGCCATCGAGGGTATTATTGTGAGGAGAATTGTAATAAACGATGCAATTTTCGAGCGTGCTGTCGCTTGCGCCGTCTCCGATGTTATTGACCACGGTGCAATTGACCAAAGTGCTGTTGAGTGTGCCGCCGCACAAATATCCCGCGGCATTCCCGGCTACGATGCAATTGACCAAAGTGCAATTCTTTGCCGCCCCGCCGCGATAATAGGCCTGGTTTCCAGCCAATAAACAATTGACCAAAGAACTCTGGTAAGCCCCGCCGCCTTCAGCCGGGCTGGAAATCGCAATATTGCCGGCCAAAGTGCAGTTCGCCAGCGTGCCGGAACCGGCGCCGCCACCATAGGCGTAGGCTGCGTTGCCGGTAATCACACAGTTCGTCACCACACAATTTGTGGAAACACAATAAACACCCCCGCCAGTTGAAGAAGTCGAAGCCAGCGTTGCGCCATTCGTCAGAGTAAAACCGGAAAGCGTGGTATGGTCGCTCGCCATATAGACGCAGCGGATGGCAGCAGATCCATTGATTGTGCCCGGCACTTGATCTCCCTTGATGATCGTGACTGCCGGACCATTGACGCTTTGCACGGTGATGTTGAGGCCGGTCACAAAAACACGGTTCCCAAACCGGTTGCCGTATTCATAAATTCCATTCGTGACCAGGACCGTGTCGCCGGTTCCGACTATGAGCACCGCGTCCTGAATGTTCGTCGCCGCCGTTTCCCAGCTGGTATAAGGCGAAACAGGATTGGTGCCGTCCACGTCCACATAATGGGTCACGGCGGATGAATCGAGAGCGAAAGCCAGTGAACCGATGACTGCCAATCGTAACACAAACTGTTTCATAGAAGCTCTTTCCTGAATTGTGGGCATGTTACCAATTGAACTGGTCTTGTTCAATGAAAATTCCTGGAGTGGCTGCAGGTCAACGCGGGCGTTTTGCATCGAATTTTCAAGGTTTTGACGCCTTTCGCGTTGCGGCATCACGCGGCTGCCCTTTAACCTGACGGCATGAGCGCGTTCCCTGTCAGCCTGGAAAAGGAAGCCCAACTCACGCAGCGCATGGCCGCGTTGGGCGTGCGCGAGGCTGACATCGAGGAAAGCTTTGTCCGCTCCGGCGGCCACGGCGGCCAGAATGTCAACAAAACCTCCACCTGCGTCATGCTGCTCCACCGCCCCACCGGCCTGCAGGTGAAATGTCAGGCCACCCGCCAGCAGGGACTCAACCGCTTCATCGCCCGCCGCCTATTGCTGGACAAGATCGAAGCGCTGAAGCGCGGTTTCGTGGCCGCGCAGCGCGACGAGATTGAAAAAATCCGCCGTCAGAAACGCCGGCGCAGCCGCCGGGCAAAAAACCGGATGCTCGCCGACAAGGCTCACCACGCCGACAAAAAAGCGTCACGCCGTTCCGTCGGGACGGAGTAATTTGTTTTCACGGCTCATTCCCGTTCATCTGTCACGAAAAATAAAATCCGGATTTGTCGGTTTGTATGCTTGTGGTTCGGGAAAGTGTGGTACTATTTGGATTCATGAACATACTTATTGAGGACGCCGAGACGCTGGAATATCTGGCCGGAGACAACAAGTGGACGAAGAAGGTTTCCGAGGGCCGGACTTTTAAGGCCACCGAAGCTGCCTACCAGGTCGCCAAGAAAGAGCCGATTGGCCGGTTTAACATTGTATTTTACATCGCCCAGACGGAACAATTCATCAACATGAACCACGGTCGGGGCCGGGGTCCGGGTGAAGTCAGTCCGATTGCCGAGATTGCCCCAGCTGTGCAGATCGCCCCGGTAGTACAGGTCGCACCCGCCGTTTAGTTGCGCTTGCCGGCTGGCAGCGTTACGCAACACCCGTTTGAGATTCTTCCGGTCCGCTGAGAAATCCGCGTCCGGTTGAAGGATTCTGCCGTGGACAGCAGCAATACTGCCCGTTGTTCAAGCCAGCAAAAATTCCCGCTGCCAGTTCATCAGTTCCGGTGCGTGCCGGTCCCAATCCCGCGCCAGGTCTCCGAGCGTGGCCCGGCTCGCGATCAATGTCGGATCCATCACCAGCCGGTGTGCGTGCGCGTCCCGGCGCCTTTCCAATTCGCGGTAACGCCGCATCTCGGCCTCGGTGGGCCGGTTCGAAAAGTGCCGCGCTTTTTCCGGATGCCGGTCATGGGGCAGGGCCAAGCCGGCCCGGATGGCCCTCACCAGGGTGTCCCGGCGGCGCGGCGACATCCGCGGCGGCAAAAGCGGGTCAACCGCCTGGCGGGCGGCGGCGGCAGCGGCAAGTTCGACCATCTTTTCGTGGCTCAAAATGAAGAACGGTGGCCGGTTCGCGGCCAAGGCCTCGCTTTCCCGCCATTGCCACAACTCCCGCAGCACGGCCAGGGCGGCCCGGCTTAACGCATGGCTGCCTTTCACCCGCCAGACAGAATCCATGTCCGTCACCGGCCGCTGCGAACAGTCCACGATCAGGCGCGCACAGGATTCCTGGTGCCAGGCCAGGCGGCCTTTATGCTGGAGCTCCTGCTTCAATCGGTCCGAAAGCGGTTTGAGGTGGTGCGTATCGTTGCGGGCATAGGATTCCATCTTTTCGGTGAGCGGCCGCCGCGCCCAGTCGGCCTTTTGCGACGCCTTGTCCAGCTTCACGCCAAGAAACTTTTCCACCAGTGAACTCAGGCCGAATTGCCGCTCGCCCAGTAACCGCGCCGCGAGCATGGTGTCAAAAATAGTGCGCGGGACAAACTCGTGGTGCTTGCGCAGCAGGCGCAAATCATAGTCCGCGCCGTGCATGATGAGCTCATGGCCCGCCAGCGCCGCCAGCAAAGGGTCCAGACTGATCCCCGCCAGGGGATCAATCAGCCGGTCTCCGTCCACAGTGCTGATTTGAATCAGGCAGACCTTCTCGGGATAGGCGTGCAGGCTGTCGGCTTCGGTGTCGAGCGCCAGCCAGGCGGCCGATTGGAGCGCCGGCAGGAACGTCGCCAGCTTTGCGTCGGTGTCAATCACGGCAGAAATATATTGGCTGGCGGGTGGCGGGGAAGCGAAAACACACGGACCGTTCACAAAATCATGTCTTTTACCCTGATTTAAATTGAATAATCCGGTGATGCCGGTGTAAAAAGACACCGCTTTTGGCAGAAACAGGTGGCGCGGGTTATCACGGAAAGGAAGCAACCGCCGGGTGTCATTGTAATTTGATGTTTTATGGCGACGATTGATTCATTGACCATCGACAGGCGGCCTGGCCGGCTGGGACGGGTGGTCTGGTTGGCCGCTTTGATTATCTTGTTACTGGGCATCCTTTTGATGGCGGCCTATTTGCTGGTGACCAGTTCCGGTTTCATCAAACGTGTTATCATACCCCGCATTGGCGCCGCGATTCATGCCGACATCACCGTTACCGAGATCTCCGTACATCCCTTCAGCAAAATCCTGATCCGGGGCCTGAAGGTGCAGGCCAAAGACCAGGAGCCGCTCCTCGCCGCGTCGGAAGTCAGCGCCAGCTACAGTTTGTGGAGCATCCTCCGCGGCAATCCCCGCATAGCCGAAATCGTGCTCGTGTCGCCAACCGTCATTGTGGTCGACAACCCCGACGGAACCAGCAACCTGGACGCGTTGTCGCAGGGCGCGGAGAAAAAACCGGCCAAATCTTCACGGCCGGCTGGGTCTGCCAAAACCATGCACATCGAGGTCGGGAAGGTCACGGTCAGCAACGCCACCTTGCGGAAAATTAAAAACTACCCTGGCAACCGGCGTGATTTCATGGAATTGGGGAACGTGAACCTGACGCTGGCCAACCTGAAAAACGGGCAGGCCGGGACCTTCCAGTTGGGCGCCCTCCTGCAAATTGACAGCAATCCGCCCAACGGCCGGTCGGGACATTTGCAGGCCGCCTTGAATGGCAACTTGAATTTTTCGCTGAGCGCCGATTTGCGGCCCGCGCCCGTTACCGGCCAGACCCGCCTGGATATTTCTCGCGCGGACGGCGGGTTCAGCGATTTTTCCCGCCTCAGCGCCGTGTTGGATTGTGACGTGACCCCGGAGGAAATCAAACAGGTGACGCTGCATTTTCAAAGGGCCGGCGCCCCGCTGGGTGAACTGGCTGTCAGCGGTCCGCTGAACATGCAAAAGATGGAGGGCCGGTTGAAGGTGGAACTTCGGGGCATCGACCGGCGATTGCTGAACCTGGCCGGCACCGAGGATGGAATTGATTTCGGCACCACGACCGTCAGCGCCAGCAGCCAGATTGACTTTACCAAGGCCGGCTCAGTCATCGACGTCACTGGCCGGTTGGAAGCCGGCAATGTGCAATTGACCCGTGCGGGGCAGACTACCCCGACGGTCAATCTCATTGGCGCCTGTGCCGTCACTGTGGACACCCCGGCCCGGACGGCGCAACTGCGGAGCCTGAGCCTCACCGGCACACAGAACGGCCGGTCGTTGTTGACCGCGCACCTGTCCCAGCCCATGAATTTTGCCTGGGGCAGCCAGGCGGGCGGAGTGGGGGACTCTGCGCTCGACCTGGCCGTCACGGGATTGAACCTGACGGATTGGAAACCGTTCCTCGGCGAGGCCGCCGCGGGCAACCTGGATGCCTCCATGAAAGTGTCATCGCAGCAGGGCGGACAGCAATTGGTGTTCAATCTGAATTCGCAATTTGGAAATCCCGCGGCCCCCGGCGGCTTGTCCGGCACTTTCTCGGCCAACGGCCGCGTCGGCCAGAAACAACACACTCAAGCCTTCACCGGCAAACTGGTGCTCGCCGGCCTTACGGGAGCGGCAGGCAAAAACCGGTTCCGCAATTTCGGCGGTACGATCGACTTCGACGTGGACAAAAGCGTGGAGCAAATTCAAATCAACAAAATCAGCGGCAAAGTGACGGGCGACGGGGCTGGCGGCGGCAGTTTTGAGGTTTCCGGCAAATACAATTCCGCGCGCAGTTCGGCGCAATTGACCGCCGCCCTGTCGGGCTTCAATCAAAACGGACTGCGACCGTTCCTGGAACCGCTCTTTGCCGGCAAAACCCTCACGTCCATCACGGTCAACGGCAACGCCGCCGTGCAGTACGATCCCAAGGCCAGTTCCACCATTAATGCCTCCTTGCAGGTGGCCAATCTGGTCGTGAACGACCCGCAACGGCAGCTTCCGGCCACGCCGCTGGCCGCCAGCCTGCAGGTTGACACCACCGTGAAGACGGCGTCGGCCGACATCCGCCGGTTTCAAATCTCCCTCTCGCCCACCAAACGCGCGAAGAACGAGCTCCAATTTCAAGGCCAGGTGGACTATACCCAGACCAACGCGGTTCGCGGCAACCTCAAACTCACGGCCGATTCCCTCGATGTGACCAGTTACTACGATATCTTCGCCGGTGGCCCGAAAAGCAGCAATTCGCCGGCCGCCGACCAGCCGGGCGCAGCCGTCGGACGGGAACCGACGGCGATGATCCTGCCGTTGAAAAACTTTACCGTGACGGCCGACATCGGACGGTTTTATCTGCACGAAACTGAGATCACCGGCTGGCAGACAACGGTGGCCGCAGATGGCGGCCACGTGTTGATCAAGCCATTCAAGCTCGCGCTCAACGGTGCGCCGGTCAACGGCACGGCAGACCTGAACCTGGGCGTGACCGGTTACCGTTACGATGTGGTCTTTGGCGCCGACCGCGTCCCGGTTGCTCCGCTGGTGAATACTTTTATGCCCGACCGTAAAGGTCAGATGGGCGGGACTTTGACGGCGAACGCCCAGCTCAAGGGTGCGGGCATCACCGGCCCGAGCCTGCAAAAGAACCTCGCCGGCCAGTTCACGGTCGGCATCACCAACCTGAACCTGGCGGTCGTTGACGCCCACAGCCCCATCCTCAAACTCGTCATCAATGTGGTGGCCATCATCCCCCAGATCCTGGTCAATCCCCAGAGCGCCATCACCTCGCTGATGGGGCAGGTGACCGGGTCGGGCGGCGGCCTGATGGACGCGCTGAAAGAATCGCCCATCCAGATCATCAACGCGCAAGTCAAGGCGGGGGGCGGACGGATTGATTTACAACAGGCCTCGGTACAGAGCACGGTCTTCAAGGCGGATGCCCAGGGCGGCATTATCCTGGCTCAGGTGCTGACCAACTCCGCCATCAACATCCCGGTGGCCATTTCCTTGAGTCCGGCCGCAGCGCAACAGATCAATCTTACTTCTGCCGCCGCCAAATCTGGCGACGGGTTTGTTCCCATGCCGCAATTTCTGACCGTGAAAGGCACGATTGGCGTGCCCAAGCCGGAGATCAAAGAAACGGCTCTGGCTGGCCTGATGATCAAGTCGATCGGGACCGGTCTCCTTAAAACGGCCACCAATACCACGTCCAACGTAGGGCATTTGCTGAACGACCTGCTGAAGACCGTCAAACCCAAATAAGCCGGTTCCCGCATCGCTTGCAGCGATTGGTTAACCATTTCGGGTCTCACGCTCGATTATCTTCACTCCTTCACTCCAATCCGCATAAACCTGCCAAACCTCGATCTTCTCTTCCGAAACAGTCGCTCTCCATGCGGCTGGCATTGTGATGCGAGCTTCGGGCACCGGACCACGCACGCCGCTAAACGTCCCGGTTGCATGGCCGAAGATCGCCACGGTGCCGCCACTGCTGATAAAAGTATCGGCCTCAATCTGGAAATCCGGAAACATTTTGAAGTATGCCGCCCACGCAGTGAGCATCGCATCGCGACCGGAAACCGACCTGTCCTGAGAATCTACGAAAACGTGATCGTCAGACATGAGCGCCCGGAGATCATCAATGGAGTGTCCGTTTATCGCCCGGATGAACGCCTGGCATACTGCAATGCAATCGGTTGACATAGGCTGATGGCTAACGCTCAGCCACCGCCGGGCCGCGAGCGTCGGACGCAAGTTTGTGGTTCAATCGATTCATAATCATTAATCGCAGAATTTATCGGCGGTTCGCTGCGGCGGCTTCTTGGCGGCATGCTCCTCATCGTCTTCCTCGTGCTCAAATTCCTCCTGCTCCGCTGGGCTGAGGGTAACCTTTTCCTTGCGACGCACCGCCGACCAAAACGTAAGCCAACCATAAAGCACGAGCGGCACACCAACTCCAAAACTGCTCAGTCCAACCACAAAGCTCGGTCCGCTGTATTCTTTCTGTCGCTCTACGAATACGTTGTAGAGCACCCATCCGATGATTGCGACTCCGGCCACGAGACACACCAGGCCAAAAAACGCAAGCGGCCCACCGAACAGCAGATTGAAGATTCGGCTGAATAACGTTGTGCCATCATTTGTGTGATAAAAGTCGATCAGCTTCAATATCCCGAGCGGAACAAGAAGGAAAATGTAGACAATGCCCAACACCGCACCCACCGTCTGATTGGCAAGTTCGCCCGCCACGATTGGCACACCCAGATAAACCAGCAAGTAAACAGCTGCCCGAATTGATGTCTTCAAGTTCATCGCCAGAAAGTGTCATCTAACCTTCAGATCTCAGGTGCACGGGAACTGTCCTGTCCTGCTGCATAACTTCGGCAACGCAGGAAGCCGCCATCCCACGTTGCCCGCTGGTAACTTGAAAAGCAGATGATCTGCTGGATTTGTTAGCCCACATGGCTCTCATCCTGTTTCAATCTCTCATCTTTTCGCTTTTGCCGCTTGCTCATAAAAAACTGAAAGGTTGCTCTGAAAATCACCGCCAGGACAATTACAACAAACATCATCCCCACGCCGCCACCAGTAGTTTTCGGCGTCCGAAAGATCAGGTTGGTGACAATGCCAGCCAGGATGATGCAAATTAGAAACACCCCCGAACTAGACCACCATATGGGACGATGTGTCATGCTTGCGTGTGAGATCAGGCGTGCATTTGTCAGACGGCAACTTTATGAGCGGGGCTCTTCCTTTCAAGAATAATACCACCGATCCCGAAAACAAAAATCGCGGCGCTGCCACAGGCGACCACAATCCAACCCTTGCCTTTTCTGGCAATGCGATCAAGCCCCGCCTGGTGTGCCTGCTTTACGGCAGGCGTGTCCATCTCTGCCAGCATTCGCCGAACGTCTTCGACTTTGGCGAGAAACTCCTTCTCCTGGCGAATCTCGATAATAGAAAGTCCAAGTAGCAGTAAGGCCAGAACAGTGATGATGATGTATAGAATGCGCATAGTCACCTGACTCATAGTGGGTTGACCATTTGCGGCCCGGCGCCGTTACATTACGAAGGTAGATTATCGTTGTAAACTGCATTTGTCCAGCTTACTCAGCCCGGGGTAGTCCTGATTTGATGCAGCATTGAGCCTCCGGCTCAACTATCGAGCCAGAGGCTCGACTTTACAGCAGGCAAATCAGGACAGCAGCCAGCCCGGATGCCTGCCGTCATGTGGCTTTGCGCGGTGTCAATCCGTGGCTAAAGATTGAGAGTTCGCAGAGATCGCCCCTCCGATTCCTCATCGGGGCTGGCTGAAGCCGGGACACCGAACGGGCGGGTCTTGCCAGTCGGCGGGGGTTTCCCGTAACGTCTGGCACCATGAACCTGGCCGCGGCGTTTGCCGCTTCGGTGCAAAAGCAGCCGGACAAGATCGCCCTGTACTGGGGCGACAGCGAATTCTCTTACTCCACGCTGTTCGCCCAATCCGAGGCTGTGGCCGCGGCGTTGACCGGCAAATACGGCGTGAAGCCCGGCGATCGGGTCGGGCTCTGGCTCAAAAATCGGCCGGAATTCGTCCCGGCGGTTTTCGGGGTCCTCGGCGCCGACGCCGTGCTCGTGCCCATCAATAATTTTCTCAAGCCGGACGAAGTAAATTACATCCTGAAGGATGCCGGCATCGACGTGCTCATCACCGACGAAGAACTGGCCGTCCACGCCCCCGCGTTGATCGAGGCAAGGCCGCAGCTTAAAATCTTCAGAGTCGAAGACTTTCAGGCAGACAATCCTGAAATCGTAAATTGCGAGCGAAGCGAGCAGGACCTGGCAGTCATCATCTACACGTCCGGCACGACGGGCCGGCCGAAGGGGGCGATGCTGTCGCATGGCAACCTGCTGCACAACGTGGAGAGCTGCCGGATTGTACTGGAGACAGTGCGCGAGGACCGCATGGCGGTGTTGCTGCCGTTGTTCCACAGTTACATGCTGACGGTGGGGATTTTCCTGCCGCTGATCATCGGCGGGACGATAGTGCTGGTGAAGTCGCTGAACCAGCCCCGGCAGATTTTGCAGGAAATGTGTGCGCGCCAGGCGACCATCCTGCCGGCCATCCCGCCATTTTACCGCACACTGGCCGGTTTGCCCGCATCCATCAAATTACCGTTTCGCCTTTGCATCAGCGGTTCGGCCCCGTTGCCGGTGCAGGTGTTGCAGGATTTTGAAGCGAAATTCGGCATCCCGCTGTTGGAAGGATACGGGTTGAGCGAGGCCAGCCCGGTGGTATCCAAGAACCCGATTCATGGCGTGCGCAAGCCGGGTTCGATTGGCCGGCCAATTCCGAACGTGGAGTTGAGCGCGCAGGATGAAGCGGGCAAAATCCTTGGGGTGGGTGAGATTGGCGAGCTTTGTGTGCGGGGTGGCAACGTGATGCAGGGCTATTGGAACCATCCGGAAGAAACGGCGCAGGCGCTGCGCAACGGCTGGTTGCTGACCGGCGACATCGGTTATCACGATGCAGACGGTTATTTTTACATCACGGACCGCAAAAAAGACATGTTGCTCGTGAATGGAATCAACGTCTATCCGAGGGAGATCGAGGAGGTGATCTACCAGTATCCCGGGGTAAAGGAAGCGGCGGTGATTGGGGTGCCTGACGCGCGCAAAGGGGAGCTACCGGTGGCATTTGTGGCGATGGAAGGGCCAAATCCCGAGGAAAAAGCCCTGTTGCAACATCTTCGTAACAAGCTGGCCGACTATAAAGTGCCCAAAAAGGTGGTTTTCAGGCCGGCTTTGCCTCGAAATGCCGCGGGTAAAATCCTCAAAACCACCCTCCGCCAACAGGACTTGGACTGAGACTGGCATAAATTACAAACTATTTGTTTTCAACAAGTTGTATTGATTCGGCCTTTCCCAGTTGACGTGGCCAGACAGCCACCCTTAAGCTTATAGACCGTCCGGCGCATGAAGCGCAGGGCGGTATAGATTTTATGGCCGAAGGATATTGCGTTAAGTGCAAAGCCAAGAAAGAAATCGCCAACGGCGTTGAAGAGACGATGAAAAACGGGCGCAAGGCGATCAAGGGCAAATGCCCGACCTGTGGCACGGTCATGTTCAAAATTTTAGGTGGCAAAGCCGCTGTCGGCGCAACGCCGGTCAATCCGCCGACCACCAGCTAAAATTATGGCTCAACAACTCGCTTATGTCATCATCACGCCCCATTCCCTGTATAAATCACGCACGGGGGGCATCCTAAGCCGGCTGATTTCGCGGACGGGTCTGGACCTGGCGGCGGCGCGCATGTTCGCTCCCAGCATCGAGCTGGTGAAGGAATATTCCGAGACCATTGTTTCCGCCCGGGACCCGCAGGACCGGCGCATTTAGGAATTGCTTC
>Ga0265338_10001245_pt1 | contig 41988 bp, 56 predicted proteins | sample 42126metaG_FD_193579 | JGI IMG/M metagenome (GOLD analysis project Ga0265338, IMG submission 193579) | Rhizosphere microbial communities from Carex aquatilis grown in University of Washington, Seatle, WA, United States - 4-21-26 metaG | ecosystem: Host-associated > Plants > Roots > Rhizosphere... | reverse complement strand
AGTCAGACCAAGCCTCTTCAAACAACTTGGAGTATTTCTTAAAATCATCTTTCTCTCGACTGCTATCATTTATTTCGCCTTGGCCTTTAAGACCGGACAGGGTGAAATTACTAGAGCCCATGAAACGCGTACCGGGAAATGCTCCGTTTTGTGACAGTTCAGGTTTGTTGTAAACCAGATAAAATTTGCCATGTTGTTTGCTTAGGTTCATCCGGATCTCTAACGACCCATTTTTGATTTTATTAAAGAATGTCTCGATAGCGTTAGACGTACGTTCTCGGTCAAAAACGTCAGAGTTTTCAAATAAGGCAACGAACGAATCACGATAATTCTGAATTTTAGCACCTGCGGTGTGAGGCTCCTCCTGCAAACGAAGGCGTGTTAAGTCAGATTCGTCTGTTAGTCTTTTAGCTCTAATGAGTTTAGGATCCAGGTCCATGCCAACAACGATTCGTACCTTCTTGTCAGCGATAAGGTCTGCAATCTCACTAAAACCGGAAAAGAAGAAGAATCCGGTGAATATGTCGATCGCATCTGAGGTTGTCAGGGCGTTTTTTAACTCTTCGAGTAGGGTTATTTCTTTGTTATCAATTATTGGCATGTGATTTCCCCTCTAAGATTTTCAAAATTTCTTCTTTTTTAAATCTGCGATCTCCACGACTTCCAAAGCGAATTGCCTCAATCTTACCTTGGTTAACCCAATTTCGCAGGGTGTTAGGGTGACAATTTAGCACCTCGCAGGCTTGTTTTAGGGTCAAAATATCTGGCAATTTATTAGCTTTCATACGTTTGTACAACTTAACATAAGTTACCATTATTATCTGAAAATGGCAACGATAATCCAGGCTAAATCAGCTGGCTTTGTTCAGTTGTTGCTTTCTGTTAATTGCCTTGGGGGTCAGGTCAATAAAATATACCGGCTTCTCTTCTCGCTCTGTCTCGGGTAGCTCTAACTTGTCGCCCCACCCAGCTTTTGCGAGCGCGCTAAAGGCATTTACATCGCCATCGCAGGCTTTCACGAGGACAGCCATTATCATGGCGTTCGCTCCGTTCTTCTCAGGTAAAGCGTTCCACCAATATGGCTTGTTAGGTAGAAGCTTGTCAGCCAGCTGCTCGTTAGCAAGTATCTCCCGAACAATGGTTGTCATGTTCTTAGAACCCTTCGGGCGACCCTTGAGATTGCCAGACTGACCAGGCTTGAACCGATGTTTAACAATGTTTTGTGGGTTAGCCATAATTCTCGCTGTTTCCTCGCTGTAAATCATTATAACCCTTTGTTTGCTTAAACCTCCAATGGGTATAATGGCAGTAGATGGAGATGGGAATGAAAGAGCAGTTTACTTCAGGCAGCTTAAACCGAAAGACCAAGATCGCCTTACAAAAAGGTGTCATATGGGGCGCTGACCCCGGCATGAAGAAAGCTGCGGTCAAGCTTCGGCGTGAGTTTGATATCCCAGATAATGGCATACAAGACCCCACAGAATTTATTGGGTGGGAGAAGCAACACCAAGAGTTTGATAACAATAAGTTTCATGAACGCATACAAGATGTGTTCTTGGCTAGCCGAAAGTTTGGGCTCAAGGCTGCTGCCATAAAGTTTTTGCCAGGCTATGTCCTTCATGACGTATTCAATATGACCGATTTCCCACTACCGCTAGTCCGTGAAGACTTGGACAACACCGGCCATCCCATATATACGATGACCTACTACGAGCACACCACTAAGGACGAAGTGGTACAGGCCTACCTAGAGTTCCAGCAGCACGTTGCTGACCAAGGGAAGGCTCCCAAGGCAAAGAAAGAAACACTAAGTACCGATGCAAGGCTAAATCATGCAGTTAGAGCTATGGAGCTTAGAGACAAAGGCTCCGGCTATAAAGAGATTGCGGACAAACTCAACGACGAATTTAAGGACGGCCGCAGCTATGGTGAAGAAGATGCGAAGAAACTGGTGACCCAGTATAGAGACTACAAAAAGAAACACGGACTTTCGGACCAAAGTTAGTACCGTCTTTGGGCCCGCTTTGACCTGGCTATCTTGATATCGTCAAGCCATGAGCGATATGGCAATGGACACAAGCAATTATAGTGTACGCGACTTAGGTCTCGCGGCTGCACTTGTCAGCGCCGGGTATACCATTGCAAATACTGAACACGAACCAAGCGGCCGTGTTTATTTTGTGTTTACACCTTCCGATCTGCTCACGGAGACCATCAACCTATATTGGTCAAACCAGCTGACGGTTCTGGCCAGGACCTACAACGACAACATCAAGATGTTAAAAAACAGGATTTACGCGAGGCCGTGATGGAACTAACTGACACAGACATCGCGAAGTTCCAGCGTATTTTTCGCAAACTGTATGGTATCGAGCTTGATCGAGATAATGCGTATCGCCTGCTGGCTCGCATGGTACGACAGGTGGAATTAGTTTATCAGCCGATCACCCAAGAACAGTTGGATAGATATAACGATGAGAATGGAAATGTACAAAATGAGCAAAGCCGAGCAGCAAGCGATTGCTAAATACTTCGAGAAGAGGCCAATTCTCTATATTGGCGGGCTTGGGCAAGTGTTTTCGCTTCAAGCCGGCATTCTACTAAGCCAACTACTTTATTGGCATGGCAAAGGCAAACTCAAGGGCGGCTGGATATTCAAGACGGCTGCTGAACTGCGATCAGAACTCGGTATGAGCCGTGATAATCAAGAGACCGCCATTAGACAACTAGTTGATTACGGCGTTATTGATTACAAACTTGCCCAAGTTCCGGCACGCAGACATTTCAGAGTAAACCTTCAGAAGCTACACGAACTTCTCCCCAGTTTGAAGGAAACCAACAAACTGCATTATCCAAATCCACCAAACTACTTTGTTGCTAGTGGCGAAACTATTACAAAGATTACCAGAGAGACTACATCAAAAAATACGGCCGCACTAAATAGGGAAAATTATTTGGCCATAAAAAGACAATTAGTGTTGAGGAAAGACATTAGAGGACCCTAAACATCCGCTTAATATCAACCAAGATCATTAAATTAATAAGGATATTAAAATGAGTAATCAGCAAAGTGAATTTCACAAGGTAATCGATAAAGCGACTGAAATTCTGACAAGGAACTCCGAAATACATGATAGGCATACTTATTCAGCGGCGAAAGTTAAGCCTTACGACCTTGAGATCGATCAGCCAAAGAATATCTCTTGGGTGACCATTGACGTCAGTACCGAGGAACTTGCAGCGGATGATACTACTGCGATTGTTTACGATAACGCCAACGACATGAAAGCAGAAATTCTAGAGTGGGTAAGCAACATTGTCTCGCCGGACCTATTGGAACTAGTCAGGAGTGGCCAAATTAAGCACCTTAGTTTACATATAGGTCCCTATGTTCCTAGTGGCGATCTAAACGACCCTTTTGATGTTGAAGATGAATAAACACGAGTATAATGGAGGAGTTGACCCAGTTATGTTCCAAGAAGTTTTTTTATGCTCTTCTGCCTATTATGGGGCGGTCCAGCCAGAAGCCTTCTTGGTGACTGGGTCAACCTGGGCCGTCCCTTTTGGGGCTTTAAGGAGTGAGCATGAATAGCAACAATGAATTAAGGTACGTAGCTTACGTTCGTAAATCTGAGGAACGCAAAGAGCGGCAAGAGCTATCGCACGAAGCGCAAAAGCGCAAGATTAAAGAACAGTTCCCGGATTTGAATATAGTTGCTTGGCTAGAGCCTGAGAGTAAGAGTGCTTTTAAGCCCGGCCGGCCTATATTCAACCAGGCTATGAAAATGATAAGAGCCGGTAAGGCTGATGGTATCGTTTGCTATCACCCCAACAGGCTCTCTCGTAACGAAGTGGACGCCGCCGAAGTAACGTATATGTTCAGGACGAAGGAGCTCAAAGACCTTAAGTTCTGTGCCTATACCTTTGAGAACACTCCAGAGGGCATCATGATGCTGCAGATCATCATGAGCCAATCGCAGTATGAAAGTTCCAAGCAGGGTCGTGATGTTAAGCGCGGCATGGAACAGAAGGCGATAGGTGGTGAGCGACCCGGCAGCGTACCGATTGGCTATATGAAAGTGCCGGTCAAGGACTCACTCAACAACTATATTAAGAAGAAAGATAAGATCGTAACCGAGACTCAACCCGATCCCGAGCGTATCGACCTAGTAAGGAAAATGTGGAAAATGCTCCTGTCGGGAGTTTACCTGGCGCCTGAGATACGCAGGATTGCCAACGAAGAATGGAAGTTCACTATACGTAAAACCACTAAAACGGGTGGTGGTCCGATTGGCCCCAGCTCAATATACAGGCTTTTTAATAATCCATTCTACGCTGGCTATATCATGCACAACGGCGAGCTACATAAAGGTAACCACTATGATGACCGCGTTATTGACCTGGAAGATTTTGACTACGGCCAAACGCTACTTGGGAAAAAGGGTAAACCCCGCAATGACGTGAATGGTTACGCCTTTACCGGGCTTATCAAGTGTGGAGAGTGTGGCTGTAGTATTGTCGCTAAAACAAACAATAAGATGATTAAGCGGGATGGCCGCATAAAATCCTATATTCACTACTACTGCACTCGTAAAAGCGAAAAACGCCCGTGTACCCAGTCTAAGTACACTAGCCTGGAGGACTTAGAAAAAGAGATAACAAACGAAATTGCTAAGTACACAATCCTGCCCGAGTTCCGAGATCTGGCGCTGCAAATACTGAACCGAAACCACAAGATCGAGACCAAAGACCGCTCAACTGTCTATGCCATGCAACAATCTAAACGCAAACAATTACAGGATCAACTAGACGCACTTGTTGATATGCGCACCCGGAACTTACTTGATGACGGCGAATACGTATCCCAGCGAACTCGCTTAAAGGACGCTATGTTGAGATTGGATGAGGATTTACGCGGCACGGAGGTACGAGCTGAGAATTGGCTAGAACTGACCGAGCAAGCCTTTGATTTTGCAACTTATGCTCACATCCGTTTCGCGGAAACAAAGGATTTGAAGGTCAAACGCGACATTCTCATGACCTTGGGTGAGAACTTAACATTAAAAAACCAGAAACTAACCTTACAACCTAGTGAATGGCTGGTTCCAATAGCCGAAAACTACCCAGCTATTGAAAAAGAGTATCTAAGGAAGGTTGGAACCAAGCAAAAAGCCTCTCCAAAGGTGAAAGAAGAGGCTCTTGCTGGAATATCAGAACATTGGAGGGCCAGGAGGGACTCGAACCCTCGACACCCTGCTTAAGAGGCAGGTGCTCTAACCAGCTGAGCTACTGGCCCGTCTTTGAGACAGGGGTTATTCTAGCAAACTACCCCTGTTTTTGCAACTTAAGGGGCGGAGACCATAGCCATGAGCGGTACGCTAGCTAGGTCACATAAGTTTCGCTTAACTATCTCGTCCATGGGTACACCTTCGGCATACTGTGGGTGAAGGTGCAAGGAACGAGCAAATATTAAATCGTGATTGCCGGGGGCTATGCCGCGCATAAGATGGCTCGTGAGTAGATCGCTAAGTGGTTCCTGGATTCGTTCTCGTAGGCTCGTGCCCGTGTCGACACCGATCATGTTTATGTCGTAATTGGGACCCATGACGCGATCGAAAATAGCTTCAGTACGTCGAACATGGAAGATCGACGTGACTACATCTATAACGCGTTGCTCCCGAGGTTCAGTGATACCAACCTTTGTGAGACAGGCATTTCCGATAGTAGTAAGTGAAGTGCGTTCCACTGATATGTCGCGTGGATCAATCCCCTCGTCTACCGCAATATCTCGCATTACATCCGCTTCACGAACATCACGGTATGCAGGATGAGCACTTGGTCTGACGCCACCGCTGAATATGAGGTGATTCGTACGACCAGCCTGAAATAACTCGACAGCTGCAAGTGTCCGGGCAAGCGAACGCCCAGATAACTGGCCTGTCGGCCGCTTATTTTTTTGACTAAAGTTACCCGCCACCACGATGGCAGCATCGCTGACTCGTTCAGACATTCATTGTTCCTTTTTGAGCTCTCTACTATACCATAACTAGAACTGTGCGTAAACTATCCCTTGCGTTGCCAAACCTGGAAGCTAAAGGTGATATCATTCTCGGTTTGTGGCTTGGATTCAGTCCTAAGTTCAAACCTATCTTTGAAATTCGGAAAGAACTTTGCGCAATGAAAGTCCGCTTGGATGTGCGTGAGATAGAGTTCGTCAGCAAGATCAAGCGTGCTCGCAAACAGACCGGCACCACCGCCTACCCAAATATCTTGTTTATAGGCCTTTGCTTGTTCTAGAAAAGCTCTCGCGTCGCTTACCCGTTCGAAGCCCGGCCGCAGCGGCTCGGGGTTCGAGGTTGCCACTAAGTTACGCCGTTCACTGAGTGGTTTTTTCTGTTCGACGTACCAACCTTGTCCCATCATGACGCTGCCATGTATAGTTTTTCGGCGAAAATAAGCCACATCAGTTGGCAGCTTACCCTGCCAGGGAATACCGTGCTCGTTGGCAATGCCTTGTTTATTATCAAGAGCTGCTATAAATCGTATCACGCTGTCTCCAGCATATGTGGTCGGACATGGTTAAGCAAATAGAAGGAGCCAGTGACCAGTAGGCAATCTGCTGGTTGTTGTTTTAGTTCGCTAAAAGCCTGTTCTGGTTTTTGGATAACTTCGACATTTGGAATACCCAACTTTTGCGCTTCGGCCGCCACCTGGTATGGATCGATAGAATGACGGGGCATGTCTTGGATCGTGCCAAAACTGGTCACGATGAGACTATCGGCGATTGGCAGCAGTTCACGAAGAATGGAGGCAGTATCGAGACTTTTGCCATCGACGAGTGCGATCAGTACTGCCATTGCCTGGCCCGGGAACCGGTCCTTAAGGCTTGTGACAAGGGTCTGCATTTTCTGGGAATTGTGGGCCGCATCGATGATCAGTGTTTTATTCGCTAACTGGTTAATCTCCATACGTGCTGGCACCAGCGTGTCTGCGGCTGCTAGCCATTCCGCCTGGGGCGGCAACGTAATCTGGTCGCGCGTCAGTACAAAGCGACTGACCTGCTCAGCCAAATACCAGTTGCGTCGCTGAAAAAGTGGCAGGCTCATGGGCAAGTCATCTAGTGCGGGCATAGTTAAGCTATGCAGGTCAGCATCTTTGGCCTGGCAGGTATCCTCAATCACCTGCCGCACCTCAGCTTCTTGCAGGTAGCTAAAAACTGGGTTATGCGGGCCGATAATGCCGGCTTTTTGGGTTGCGATTGCGGCGAGGGTATTACCCAAAATATCCGTGTGATCGAAACCAATGTCGGTGATAACGCAGACCTTACCAGGATCATCAATTATATTGGTGCCGTCGAATAGGCCACCAAGTCCAACCTCGACAACAGCGTAGTCCACTCTTTGTTGCTTAAACACGTAAAAGGCAAAGGCCACCAGTAACTCAAAGTAGGTTGGCTGCAGTTTTGTTTTACTAACCAGTTTTAAGAAAGCTTCAAGCTGACTGCAAAATGTTTTTTCTGCAAGTGGTACGAGATTTATTTGTACCCGCTCATTCACTTCATCGACATGCGGAGAAATTGTTAGTCCAACTTTTTGCCCAGCTGCCTGCAGACAAGCGGCAATGTAGTAACAGGTAGACGTTTTACCCGATGTACCAGCCACATGGATTATCTTGAGCTCGTTTTGAGGGTTGCCAAGAGCGGCCATAAGTTGCCGCATCCGATCAAGTTTGTAGTTAATTGGCTGCGATCCAGCTGCTGGAACCGATTCAAGCAAAACAGTTCGTGCCTCGGCAAAATTGGTAATATGTGACATGATGTCTCATTGTAACCTTATAAGGTGATAAAATTAAACAACTAGCCCGCGTAGCTCAGTGGATTAGAGCATCTGTCTTCGGAACAGAGGGTCGGCGGTTCGAATCCGTCCGCGGGTACCAAAATCACTATAGGTTTAAAAGACTTCTTCGCGAGGTCTTTTTGTTTGCTATGATACACGGATGAAGAAGTTACTCTTATTTGACATTGATGGGACGCTGGTTACCGGTGGCAGACACGATCGATTTGAGCTCGCTATACATAACCTGCATGGGATCAAGCCAGCTTACGACAAAGACTTTCGGGGGTACACTGATTACCTTATCCTTGCCGCCTTACTTGAGAGCGAAGGCTGGAGCGACGAGCAAATCAGGTCTGCTACCCCTAAATTGCTCAAGGAGCTAGACAAAATTCACGCTGAAACATTTGAAAAAGGCGAGGTAACCTTACTACCTGGCGTAAAGAAGCTCCTGGACAGCTTGAGCGAAACTGACTCTATCCTTGGCCTGATCACCGGCAATTTGGAGTCGATAGCTAAGCGTAAATTAGAGGCCTTGGGTATTTGGAAGTACTTCTCGCTCGGTGGCTACGGCAGTGACCCGCACACCGTTCGAGCTGATCTTGTGAAACAGGCGATCGAACGAGCCCACTTTGAAGAGGCTATTGACGCTGTCTATGTTATCGGGGATACGGCAAGAGATATTGATGCTGCGCATGCTGCAGGTGTCGTGAATAGTGTGGGTGTTGCCAACGGTTTTAGAAGTAGTCAAGAACTAATAGATGCAGGTGCGACAATCGTACTTGAAGACTTTAAAGATACTAAAGAAGTTCTCAAGGCCTTTGGTTTCTCACTGTACTAGCCTTGTCTACAGCTTGATTGGTTCGCTCGGGAAACCTTTTTCAAGCGCCCGTATGATCGCCTTTTGTAACTCAATTGTTCGAAACGGGAGGCTGGCGAAGGATTTGGCTTCAGCCCAAACTGGTTTATGGACATTTATACTGATCTTATTCATAAAAGCTTCTTCTGACGTATCTTGGATGGCAACATTGTCATGCGGTGCAATCTCGCACAAAAATATGTATTGATCGTTATATGGTGCCGGGTGCTCTTCAGTAAAGACAAGCCTATAGTTCGTTACGGTAAGACCTGTTTCCTCCATGACTTCACGAACCAGTGCTTGTTCAGGTGTTTCATCACCATTTAACCGTCCGCCAACAAGCGTAAAGTACTCGCTGCCGTGTTTGTTGCGATACATAACAAGAACTTTATTATTTTCAACTATAATTGCCCGTGCTGCTTTTGCCATACCGCCCAGTATACTACCATTACTAGGTATGCACCCGTAGCTCAGCTGGATAGAGCGTTGGTTTCCGGTACCAAAGGTCGTAGGTTCAAATCCTATCGGGTGTACCATTACTACAAATTGTGCTGCATCTGTTGTTATTTTTTCGTTTTGCTATGACTATTGGTTTCGAATCCAGTGTGATAGTGAGTATTTATGGTATTGTCACATATTCACTAAGATTGCCAGAGGTGTTGTTGTTGGCGTAAGCAGTTACGGTCACTACATATGTCCCTGGGTTACTGTAAATGTGTATTGATGGAAAATCACACGTTGTTACTGGCGAACCGTCCCCCCAATTGCATGAAAGGTAGCTTATAGATGAGCCAGTTCCTGCTGTTGCAGAGCCATTAATCGTGACCTGATTTCCGTTGATGGTTGCAGGGTCTAAACTAACCGTTGGGGGTTGTGGCAAAACAGTGCCGGGTGGATAACCAGGGCCACCAAAGTTGAATCCATTGCTCGTCGCATTACCGTATGAATAAATCTTTGAATTTACTGACCCAAAGTAATATTGTGGGGTAGTTGTGTTGTTTTGGATGGTAAGATTTTTGAAGGAGGAAGCCCCCGTAATAGTTCCAAGCTTGCCATTTCCCATTTGACTCTCAGGCGTATTACTAGACCGTGACGCCACTTCACCATAGATCTGGACTGCGCCGACATTCGTAAAGTTGCCGTTCCATAAAGATTCTGGAAAATAACCAAAGGCTACACCGTTGTAACTCAACACCCATTCATTATTACTAAAGTTTATTGCGTATGTCCCGACTGTTCCATTTGTAGCAAGTCGTTGTATTGGCTTATAGTTTTTAGCGTTCGGAATAGGTACGAATCCACACCCGTCATAACAGGCACCAACACCATTTACCCAATAGAAGATAAAAAGGCGAGTATAACTATCATGATTTAATATTGGATCAACTGTCCAACCAATTTCAATAGCCTGATTGTTACCACTGTCTTCTACGCGTAGTTCAGCCAATGAATGGTAGTCATTCGAGTCGACTTTTGGATGTGCTTGAGTAATCTGGACAGTCGCACCGGTTGCGCTTAACGAAACAGCGTTGTAATCCGCATAGTAATAGCAAGCACCATTTATACAAAGTCCGTTAATCCCGCCGCTTTTATCGGCTTGATGCGCTGAGTGTATCTTAAGCGGTAGGTCACTTTTGATAAGGCCATTATTCGTTATTTGGCTACTTCCCTGACTCGGAGCTAGCGCATGACTAGCAGTTAGCGCCCGTACACCAACCACGGCGACTAAAACAATTACGATTGCTGGGACTACTATATGATGACTAAAACCATTTTCGCTTAGTTGCATGGAATGAAATGGTTTTATTTTCTTCATGTTTACTATTATGTTCAGTTACTAAAATTCTATTAGTAAAGTGTCAAATGATCAACTATTACTTTATCGCACACATTTAATGCCCCCGGGTTTGACCTAAGTAAATGTATGGTTAAAGACCCAAACCAACCAACCCCGTTCTAGCCCGGTTAAGCGTGCTGTACCAAGTATAGTCATAATGACCTCAGTTGAGGTCATTTTTCATCAACAAGCGTACATATTTCGTTAACTACTTTTACATAGTTATGTTTGGTGGTATCGATAATCTTATAAGGAAGTCCAGACTGTTTTAGTAACTCCAATTGATTCTGTTGTTGATCAATGTAGTACTGAGCGATTTCATTTGGTGACTCACCTCTTGATGCGAAATAGTCTAATCCTCTATGTTCTGCGGCTTTTGAAATCCTAGTCTTAATTGTTGCCTCATCTACTTTGAGAAAAATAGTTAGTGCTGAATATGTACTGAGGAGATTTTCAATCTCCGCGTAATCGCTTATGTTACATTTTGCCCTGAATGCTTGGGTTAGATAAAGCCTGTCGAAAATGAGTACGTCGGGCTCTTTGGATACCAATTGATTTATAAGCCGTTTGAAAAAATCAATATGCTTATCGGTCGTTTCTTTCATGATTGGTATATGTGTTTCAGACTCTCCAGCTACAACAAATTTTAGCTGTGGTAAGGCTCTTTGTAGACCAGAAATTACCGTCGATTTGCCACTGGTAGCTATACCTTCAAAAATAAGAATTTTCACTTCTGTAATAGTATCATGCAGCCAGAATTACGGTCCTGCTTATAGCCGTCTTTTGATCTTACTAAAGCCACGTTATTATTTGTATCAGAAGATACACCAAAATGCTCCGGTAGCTTCTGGTTTCACTAGATGTATTTAAACATATAGAAAGTTAGATATATCGAAAAACCCCGATCGCCCAACATTGATACAATATGGACATGATGCTTGGTACTTTTCTTGTTGCGACTCTATTTTTAGTGATTGCCTGCGTTGAGGTCGGCTTCTTTGTGCTCGTCACTTTGTTACTCTACAGGGTCATCACCAGAAAATTCGCCACAAAACGGCAAGTTTTATGGGTGACTGGCGTGCTCGGAGCAATCTTTGCACTCACGGGAATACTCGGCGACATGACTTTCGACGGTAACGGTGGCATTGTCTTCTCCCGCGCCTACTACGTCGTGGTGTATTTTTTAGCGGTGCTGTTTGTTGGGGCAATTGTTGCTAAGTTGAGCGAAAAAAGATCTAAAGAATAGTCGGGTAGCTCGTGACGTTTTATGATTTGGTTGCTGCGGTGGTTGGCTTTTTGAGTGGTGTCACCACAAATAAAATAAGCTCGTCTATATCGTTATGTTGTACTGGCTCGATGGAATACGGTATTTCTTCTACGCGGTAGCTGGGTAGCTTTTCGGGTTGGGTATGACGATACACCCCCGTATCCCTATGAGTTAGAAGCGCTATGCAATCTGCTCCAGTGGCCGCAAAACACTCATCAAGAATTGATGGCAAAGCCTTTAGTCGAGGTTTATGCTCGGGATCAATAGCCACATCTTTATCGGCATGAATATTTGAGATGAAACAGACGGTACCTCGGTCTTCAAGTGCGGCTGATATTTCCTCGGGATTTTTAGCAATATAAAAAGCCTCGTCACCCGCAAACTCGTCAGTTACCAGTTCATGGGCATCATTGTAGCTGGTGAAGTTAACGTATAAATATGGTTCACTGTCTGGCGTTTCTCGTACGCCAAGAGCTGCCGAGCCGGCAGCTCGAAAACGTGACAGATATTTTTTGGCATCTTCGGTTTGATGTGTTTCGAGCCACGGTGCTTCGCCATATCCATGAATATAGGCGGTTACCTCGGCAGGTGTAGGTGCGTCAGATAAATGTGTTATTTCCATATGGCTACTATAGCAAATATCACCGTATTTAGGCTTGTTGCGTTGGTCGTTCTGTTAGCATTTTCTACAAATAATGCTATAGTAGCCATCTATGGCAGGATTGACGTTCAGCGGTGAAGTAGCCGCTATTCAGGGACATGGTATCGAACTGGCGAAGGCATATCCGCCAGACTTTATTGGTGCGCGTACTGGACTACTTCATGCCCAATCATTGGTTGCTCAAGAAGATGACCCGCTCAAATTAGCAATTTTTCGTGAGCGAACATCCAACGATCTCGGTGTCGTGGATGTACGTGAAGGTTTGTATAGGCGCAGCCACGAGGGCGCTTCGAATGAAGAAGCCCTGGGGTATGTCGACGAGGGGATTGTCGATATTAACCTGTCCTACGCTTCACTGCTCAATCTACTTCTCTCCAGTGGGCCAGAGCTGAGAGCTCGGGGCTGGGAGCACAGTGTTAAAGCGCACATCTGCGCCTCAATGAGTACGTGGTTTCGGGCAATACAAACGGCTCAGCTATTGTCTGGTTCAATTGCTGAACATCAAGAAACTCTGCCTTCGGCTTTAGATGCCCAGTGGATGCTTGGACGCGGCAAGGAAGGCGAACCGGGTGCCTGGGTCTATGGCAAAGACGGTGATAACGGCTACTGGTCTACCCAAGTAGCCTTTTTGGGTATGCGCGGCGAACGGATCAATGGCGGGATGGCACATGTGCTAAGAGGACTAAAGTGGGGTCTAGCTAGAGGAGTGCCTGAATTTTTTAGGCGCGAAGCAACCGATCCCCAGAATCGATTACCTATTCTTAAAACGGTAGGACGACTTAGCCTTGAGTCTGCCAGTCGCAAGACTGCAATTGCTGCGGCGCTTGATTATCGACGATTTTAAGTTATGAAAGAACTCTGCCTCCGTAGTGTGACCGCAATTAGCGGAGGCAGAGAATCCTATCGTTCACCACTAGTGAACCGGCGCGTGGTGGTGAAAGATAGTTGTTGAACTATCTAGTAAGCTGTGACGGGCGTGCCGGGCCGTGTCAACAGCCCACAGTGCCCCAAGCATTATTGCCAAGGTGTAAAAGATTGGCTGACTGGTAGCGATCATGCCAGTTAGTGCCAGACCAACCGCGATAATTCCAACGAACATCTCACCAAGGTTTAAAATGCTGAAGTTGCTAAAGTCGAAGCTACTAAATGCAAACATTACTACCCCAACAATCGCCAGCGCGGCAACTGAACTGCGCCAACTACCGAGCCCTGCCCATGCATAGTTGTAGAACTTGGCATAGACAATGGCGCCTCCACTCACTGCCAGTAGTGTGGTGACAAGGTCTTTCCATGACAGTTTCATGATGAACTCCTTTCTTATTTTGTGGCGTGCCTAAAAATACTACTTCCCCTCATTTCGTGTTTTAGTCTGCGCCAACGCCTACTTTGTAAAGCCTCGGCTTTACGGCGCCAATCGTGACTGATTTCGTAGTACAAACTATCAAAATCGAGATCACCGATTTTTGCGGGCATGACGTTCATTCTAGTTCTGTTCATATCCACCTCTTGCTCTTATTTGAATGCTATATTTTGTAAAAGGGTCTTGTGTGTTTGGTGTAGTTCTTTCATAGGCATTCCCCCTGTCTTACCCTCTTATTCTGATCCCCTCGTGTATTTGGTTAAATGACACTGCGCACTAGACTTTTGTGATATTGATCAATTGTACTTTTTGGCACGAAAGTTTATAGTGCGGATAGGTATGACGGAAGATGTTTCGACCAAAATAGATAGCTTCTTTAGCGATTACCGCCTTCGCAAATACGCCAAAGGGCAGGTTTTGATATTAAATGGCGATGATGCCATCTTTGTTTACCAGCTTGTCAGTGGCAAAGTTAAGGAGTATGAAGTCACCTACCGGGGTGATGAGATTATCTTGAATGTCTTCAAGCCACCAGCCTTTTTCCCAATGTCACTTGCAATCAATAAGACGGTTAACCAGTATATTTATGAGGCTGAATCAGCTATAGAGGTACGGCAAGCACCGGCTGAAGCGGTGGTGGAATTTATAAAAGCAAACCCAGATGTCTTATTTGATTTACTTTCACGGGTGTACCGCGGCATTGATGGCTTGCTTGGCCGCATAGTGCATCTTATGTCGGGTAGCGCTCAAAGTCGACTACTCTATGAACTTGTTTTGGAATATCGCCGTTTTGGCACCACCAGTGAAGATGGTAGTTGTCAGATTAAACTAAATGAATCTGATCTCGCTGCCCGAGCTGGCTTATCACGTGAGACGGTTAGCCGCGAAATGAAGAAACTAAACCAGGTAGGACTTTTAGAGATAACTCGTAGCACGATTGTTATCCCAAACTTGGCTCGACTTGAGAATAAGTTGGTTGGTGAACTCTAGAAGTTCTGTGATCCGAGTCACAACCAAAAGTCAGCCGTAGTCACTGCCATATTTTGTAATGGTTAGTTAACTAGGGGTGTTCACTTGTATAGATAAGGAGGGCCCCGCCAATGATAACGTTAAGCCGTAGTGGCACATATCAGCTCTTTGAAACGAAGCATTATCACAAAATACTGTCTTTAGATGATGTTGTTTATGCCTGGGTTGAGGCCAAATCGATCGGAGAGTTATTGGTGATGACGCATCGAGCTCATAAGACTGACTGTTTACTCGCGACAGGCGACTACCACCTATACAGCGTAGATGAGGAACCGCGCTTGTCTGACCAGTTGCACCTCGAACTTGAAGTCGGCCGGGGCCAGTGGCAAGGTTATTTGCTGCTGAGCGGCCTACCTGATGACCAAAAAAAACGTGGACGAATTATTCCGACGAGTGAAATTATCACAGGTCATCCAACTTTTAGGCATAAGTATAGACCGGGCTTAGTCTAGACGCTCGTATCAAAGAAAGGAGAGAAATGTCATGAACTATCACATATCATCAACCTGGGTCGTCATCTTAAGTATCTTAGCTGTGTGGGAGCTTATCTGGAAAGGCTTTGCCCTGTGGCGAGCTAGCCAAAAAAAGCAGTGGATCTGGTTTATTGCTATCTTGGTCATTAACTCAGTTGGCTTGATACCAATCATCTATCTCATAGCCACGAATGGAGCAGACCATGGAGACCATTGAATTTAAAAAAACCTACCGAGCCTACTACACACCAAAACCCGCGCAACCTGAAATCATCACACTGCCTGCTATGAAATTTCTAATGGTAGACGGGCAGGGAGACCCTAATACGTCTCAGCAGTTCCAAGATGCCATTGGCGCGATCTATCCCGTTGTTTTTGGGATTAAATTTGCCCACAAAAAGGCTGGTGTCGGGCCTGATTATACCCTTGGGCCACTTGAGGCGCTGTGGTGGACGAAGGCAGGTCAAACGTTTGCATCATCGAGCAAACAGGATTGGCTATGGACGGTGATGATGTGGGTGCCCGATTTCATTACTAGCAAAGAAGTGAAGCAGTTTACTGCACTTGCCAAACAGAAGAAGCCCAACCCGGCCCTAGATAAACTTCGTTTAGAAGTATTCGATGAGGGCACGGTTGTGCAGCTCATGCACATTGGTCCATATGGCGACGAACAGCCAAATATTGAACGTATGCACGCCTTTGCCGAGCAAGCCGGCTACAAACTACGCGGCAAGCATCACGAAATCTATTTAGGTGACCCTCGGCGAGCTGCACCCGAGAAACTTCGAACAATATTAAGACAACCAATTACTCGTTAGGAGGACGTCATGAGTACGGACAACACAACCAAGCCATCAACAACTATCAAGCGACTGTATTTGTCTCGAAACGATAAGAAAGTATGCGGAGTATGTGGCGGACTAGGTGAATATTTCAATATTGATTCCACCCTCATCCGAGTAGTGTGGGTCGCAATTTCACTCATAACCTATGTTGTGCCCGGCATCCTAGCTTACTTTATTGCTGCTCTGGTTATCCCATCAGATACAAAGTAAACAGATAATACTACTTCATTAAGTTTTGACTTAATTAAGTGATAGCTTTATATTAAAAGTATGGATATGTTCTCTGCTCTTGCCGAACCTCGGCGTCGCAGTATTATTGAACTACTTGCCGCCAATGGGCAATTGTCTGCCACAGCCATTGCCCGTAACTTTCGGATCTCTATGCCGGCTATCTCGCAGCATCTCAAGGTGCTGCGTGAAGCTAAGCTCGTCCATGTTGAGAAAAAAGCCCAACAGCGGATGTATCAATTAAATCCGACCGCACTACACGAAATCGAGCTGTGGGCTAAGCAGACCTCGCACCTATGGAATGAACGTTTTGATACATTAGCAACGGTTTTAGCAGCTGAACAGATTAAAAATAAGGGGGTAATCTATGAGCGAAAAAAATAATCGAGAGCTGACACTGGTGCGCGAATTTGATGCGCCCCGCGAACTAGTTTTTAAGGCGTGGACTGATCCCACACTGGTTGAACAGTGGTGGGGGCCGCTGGGTGTTTCTAACCCAGTCTGCGAAGTTGATGCCAGGCCAGGTGGAAAGATTAATATTGTGATGCTAGCCGGTGAAGAGCTCGGGCAACTCAAAGGTCAGCGGTGGCCGATGGAAGGCACTTTCCGAGAGGTTAACTCGCCCGAGAAACTCGTCTTTACCTCCTCAGCCATCATTGACGGAAAACCAATCATGGATACCATAGTGACGGTAATACTCGAGGACCTCTCAAGTAAAACCCGACAGACTGTTCGCATCGTGGTCACCCGCCTGACTCCTGAGGCTGCAGGACCGTTGTCTGGTGTGGAGATGGGCTGGAATCAAACTCTCGATAAACTTGGTGAGTTTGTTAAAAAATAGAGCTGTTACGTAGTCCCTAGGATGACTGCGCGTAGTCGTGGTACTTCATATCAAGCGGTGTAATTCGAATAACCATATATGCACCCTCGTGCAATTTAGTAACGGGTGGTAACTGTGCCCCGTCTCGATACGGTCGGAGCTTTATCATCTGAGCAAAGATATTGTTTTTTATAGTCTGATCAGTCTCAATCTCAGCCATACCTTCAAGTTGAACTGTTTTTGTTGTACCCGCTTCATGGATGGTCAGCGCAACTTGACTGTGAGCGTAAACATTACGCCCCTTGCCGCTGTCTGCTTTGGTCAAGATGTATATATGATTTTCTTGATCTACGAGGTAGTAGACAATTGCTCCGTGAACATTGCCGGTGCGATCGACTGTCGATAGGGTAGCCAGGTCATGTTCTTTCAAGAAGTTGAGTGCATCCTTACTTGATGATTGAAACACTGGGTCGACGGGTGGCGGTAGCGTCGGTGCGACTACCCCTTCTTTCGTACTCTCGAGTTGGCGCGCTTCAATATAGGCAATAAAGATGCGGGCACACTTTCGATTAACAAACCGAATTGCGTAGTCTCCGAGCCGCGTATGCAGAATAACTGAAGAAAAAGGACCAGCATGATTACTTTTGATGCCCGCTATAACGTCATAGGTTAGCTCGTCGGTTGTTGTAAACAGTGGCTTACTATCGATGAAGAGAACACGTTGATCGGTTGCGACTAACCAGGCTAGACCAGCACTATACCGGCCATAGACGACGCCACCAATGTGCTCGTTGGGATGGAGCAAGGTTGCTAATCTTCTTGCTTCAGGGGTGCGCAGAGCAACTGAGCCAGCACCAACTGCTTGTAGTTCGCTTCGAAGTTGTTTAGCTCGCTCGTCCATATGACCATAATAGTCTAAGACTGTATAGAAGACCAATTACTGATGTTGCGTAGCGTAACGCTCATGCTTGCATAGGTAGCTATTTATGACGGACAATGTATCTATGAAACCACCTATTGCTGATGTTGCCATTTTACGAGAGCCGACTGTTGCCCTGAGCTATGAAGGAAATATGGGCCATTTTAGACATCAAGCAGCCGGTTTTATACTAAAAGCTGAGACAGTGACGCTGCTCTGTAACGACGTGGCCGAGGGTGTGCGTTTATATGAAGAACGGTTTCAGCGACCTGTACCAAACCCGCTGATGGTCATAACAAGTGCTGGTGAAGCATACCAACTGCCTCATGAGGTGTTTGATAGGTTTGATGAGCTCGCTGAGCGAGAACGACAAGCCACGCGACAAGAACGAAGTCGTAGAATACGTGGTGCGCTTAACCAAATGTTCTGTGGCATGGGAAGAGTTGACTACGAGCACTTTGTTTTTCGGATGTTCTAGTGGCAGAGTCGTCTGCTAGTCTTTGGCTTGGTGTTTGTTCTTGGGTTGTGGGAGCAGCTTAGTTACTTTTGGTCGATCAGCTTGTTCAAGAGTTTGGGTCAAAATGTCGAGTACGCTTTTGGCGTGTTGCTTGCTCATGCCGACGCGGGCAACAGCGATTGCCTGATTATTAGCACCGCTGCCTTGCATAAAATTCATTACCACGCCGAAGTCATTAACGACTACGTGAACCATGTCGGTGTAGATAACGCGCTGCTCATGGTTCGTAACGGTCGAGGTAGCATTATCTTCGAGTGATCCGCTGGTGTAACCGGCCAGTTCCCAGAGGCTACTGGCTTCTGTATCCTCAACCCCAAGGTGACTAATGAGTAGTAACAAGACATCTTCACTTGGACGACGCTGTCCTTGCTCAATCAACTCAAGCGTTTCATTGTCGATTTCGACCGCTCCAGATACTTCGGCTAACGTTTCTTTCAATTGTTCGCGGGCCAGCTTTAATTGCCAGCCAAGAGTTCGAAAAGGTCGCTCCGCGCTACTCATTCCCTCTATCGTATCGCCCTCGGCAAGCGATTGCAAGCAAGCTTCGGGTATAATGAGGAGATAATGAATCCAAAGGCACAGGTTCCCCTTAGTACTCACTCGACCATGCGCCTCGGTGGACCAGCTGCCTACCTGGTTGAGGTCACTGAGCGCTCACAGGTCGGAGAAGCTGTAGCTTGGGCTGAAAGCCATTCCTTGCCGTTTATCATCATTGGTGACGGTAGCAATATTGTTTGGAGCGATAAAGGCTATCCTGGTCTCGTCATTGTTGATAAAATTTCCGGCTACACCAGTTTTAACGAGGACGATGAGAACGTCTATGTGACAGTTGGTAGTGGGGAAAACTGGGATAGTGTTGTTAAGCGGACGGTAGCCGATGGCCTCACCGGCATAGAAGCACTATCACTGATACCCGGTACTGCTGGCGCCACACCCGTACAAAACGTTGGAGCGTATGGCCAAGAAATATCAGGCACACTGGTTAGTGTTGAGGCCTATGATGTGCAGGCTAAGAAGCTAGTCACCATTGCAAGTATAGATTGCGGACTTGGCTACCGCACCAGTCGCTTTAAAACAGCTGACAAGGGAAGATTCTTAATAACTGCCCTTACCCTCCATCTACGTCGTGGCAATCCACAACCACCGTTTTACAGCTCACTGCAAGCCTATCTTGACCAACATAAACTTATGAACCCCACACCAAGCCAAGTCCGTGATGCCGTTATATCAATTCGTCGATCAAAATTGCCTGATCCAGCAACGGTTGCCAACAATGGCTCCTTTTTCACTAATCCGATCGTGGATGCCGATCAGCTGAGCACGCTACGAGAAATCCTACCGCGGCTATCCTTTCATGATGCTGGTCAAGGTCAGTACAAACTGTCGGCTGCAGAACTCATTGAAGCTGTTGGTTTTAAAGGTTTTCATGATGCCGAAACCGGCATGGCAACCTGGCTCGCCCAATCACTAGTTCTGATTAATGAGCATGCCCGTTCAACGGCCGACTTACTAAGCTTCAAGCAAAAGATAGTTGCAGCAGTGCAGGGCAAGTTTGATATTACGCTTGTCCAAGAACCAGAACTCATTGGCGATTAATTCCCTTGGCGGGATTTGATTTTAAGTCTTTCCTTGCCTGAATACTTAACTTGTTAAGTATATAGTCTAGTTCGGTAACGGGAATTGCTTGGCAAAGGTCTTAATCTCATTACTTAACTTGTTAAGTAATTTCTCATCCTGGTGGTGGGTGATCGCTGTGTCGATCCACTCAGCAACTTGCACCATCTGACTTTCTTTCATGCCGCGAGTCGTTAGGGCCGGTGTACCGAGCCGGATCCCTGACGGACTAAATGGAGAGCGTGGATCAAATGGAACGGTATTTTTATTGACGGTAATACCCGCCTTACCAAGGGCTGTTTCAGCGTCTGCACCAATCACACCCTTGGACGTGAGATCAACCAGCAACAGATGATTATCTGTCCCGCCGGTCACCAAGGTGTAATCTTTCTTGAGTAGTTCTTTGGCGAGCGTCTTGGCGTTTTTCACAATCTGTTGACCATAGGTTTTAAAAGCCGGTTGAGCAGCTTCACGAAGCGCTACGGCAATCGCAGCTGTTTGATGATTATGCGGGCCACCCTGCAAGCCAGGAATAATAGCTCGGTCAATCAGCGTTGGTAGGTTCTCAGCAGTCCTTGGTACAGATTTGAGTGGGTTTGATGGTTTGCCATTACATAAGATCATCGCGCCACGTGGACCGCGCATCGTTTTATGTGTTGTTGTCATAATAACGTCAGCGTAGCCGACTGGCGATGGGTGAGCTCCAGCTACCACCAGGCCAGCGATGTGCGATATATCGGCCACTAGCCAGGCACCACACAGATCAGCAATTGCCCGTAGTTTTTTCCAGTCAAATATTCGTGGGTAAGCCGTAGCACCGACAAAGATAAGCTTGGGTTTCTCTTTGGTTGCCATAGCGGCCATTTCTTCATAGTCCAAGTAGCCGTCTCTACCAGTATGATACTGCACTGAGTTATAGATGGTGCCGGAGAAGTTCACTTTCAGCCCGTGGGTCATGTGGCCACCATAATACAAATGTAGGCCCATGACCGTATCGCCGGGATTAACAAGTGCAAAATAGATTGCCTGATTAGCTGGTGAGCCAGAATACGGCTGTACATTGGCGTGATCTACGCCAAATAGTTTTGTAGCTCGGTCTCGGGCCAAGTTTTCAACCGCATCAACTACCTCACAACCACCGTAGTAGCGTTTACCTGGATAACCCTCAGAATACTTGTCAGTAAGGCGTGAACCAAGCGCCTGTAAGACATCACCCGAAGTGTGATTTTCGCTCGGTATCATTTCCAGTCCGTCAGACTGGCGCTTAACTTCAGCTGCAATTAATCGCTCAATTGTTTTGTCTTTCATATCCCCAACTCCAAATCGTCTTTACTAACATTATTAATTTGCTGGCAGACGATTTTAGCTATATCATGAATATATTGTATCAATCGTCGGCAGCAAAGCCCACCATTGAAATTTCTCTTGCAGTATATATCATAGGTGATATAATCTATTGATCAATGTCGAATACTAACGAGAAGATTGGTAGTTTAATTTACCAGATACGACAAGAACGTGGCCTCACGCAAGCGGCTTTCGCCAAAAAGCTCGCCACCAGCCAGTCGGCCGTTAACCGGATTGAACATGGCAAACAAAATCTTAGTCTTGAAACACTTGGTCGCATTTCAGATGTCTTAAACAAACAACTGATTACCCTAAGCTCTGGAGCAATTAGTCTGCGGATTGAGGGTGGATATGAGCTGTCTGGAGAAGTCAGCGTGAAGACGAGCAAGAATGCAGCAGTTGCTCTCCTCTGTGCGGCATTATTAAACCGAGGCACAACCCGTCTGAAAAACGTTGCCCGCATTGAAGAAGTTAGTCGGATGATTGAGGTGCTCCAAAGTATTGGTGTACACGTTAAGTGGCTCGGCGGGAAAGATCTTGAAATTAAGCCCCCTGCCCGCTTGCAACTCGACAAAATGAATAAGGAAGCCGCCCGTAAAACACGCAGTGTCATAATGCTCATTGGTTCGCTGATGCACCGCGAACGACAATTTAACATCCCCTACGCCGGTGGTTGTGAGCTTGGCCGTCGTACCGTCTTACCGCATTTATACGCGCTTGAAGAGTTTGGTGTCGATGTCTATACCAAGTCCGGGCATTACCACGTCACGGTAAATCACCACCTACCAAAGCGTGATGTGGTTATGTACGAGTCAGGTGACACAACGACCGAGAACGCCCTCATGGCTGCGGCCGGCTTTGAAGGTGAGACCATTATTAAGATGGCTAGCGCTAACTATGCCATCCAAGATTTGTGTTTCTTTTTGCAAAAATTAGGTGTCAAGATTGAGGGCATCGGTAGCAGCACGTTACGCATACGTGGCGTAAAGTCGATCAAGAAAAACGTGAGCTACTCCCCAAGTGAAGACCCGGTCGAAGCTATGACCTTCATAGCTGCAGCCGTTACCACCAACTCCGAAGTAACCATTCGTCGTGCACCAATTGACTTTTTAGAGCTTGAACTGCTGAAGCTGGAGAAGATGGGACTTCATTATGGTATTGGTGCGTCCTATAAAGCCGATAACGGTCAGACCGACCTTGTTGACCTCACTATCCACAAACATAACGGCGAACTCCTAGCCCCACTTGAGAAGATTCACCCCAACGTTTACCCGGGACTTAACATAGACCACCTGCCCTACTTTGTCCCGATTGTTGCTGTGGCCAAAGGTCGTACTTTGATACATGACTGGATTTATGAAGATAGAGCGCTCATGTACGCTGAAATGAAGAAAATTGGTGTCAATATTGAACTAGCCGATCCACACCGTGCCTTTGTCACTGGACCGACCAAGTGGCGTGCTGCCGACGTTGTTTGCCCAAGCGGCATCCGACCGGCCGTTATGTTGCTGATTGGCATGTTAGCTGCGCCAGGTACTTCAATACTCCGCAACGTCTACACCATCAACCGAGGCTACGAAGATCTCGCTGAGCGATTAAACTCACTCGGTGCCCACATTACCGTTATTCACGATCTCTAGTTCTGGTGGAACAGTTTCAGTGACGTTCGATTGATTTTCGTGAGCTTTTTTATGCTTCTGCTGAGATATCTGGTTAGTCTAGGTAACGTGGCATAGGTAGCCGTGGCAATGATCACAATGAAGCCTGCAGCAACCGTTGCGAAAGCCAGCACCTGGAGTGCAACATTGTTGACTGCATACGATAACAGCAGTATGCCAGCTGCTGTGGTGGTTGTGCCTAGAATAATGCCGTCCTCTTCGTGCATGGAGTGCTCCTTTTTCGCCTCACGTTGTTGCCTTTTGTTGTTCTAGATTATATCCTCTTTATGACAGTTTGTAAATTATATTACTTCAATTTGTTTATGCTTTTTTGATCTGTTATAATCAAGCTGTTTTACAACTTATTTTGCGGGATTCGTATAGCGGTTAATATATCAGTTTTCCAAACTGAGGACACCGGTTCGACTCCGGTATCCCGCACCATGCCCCGGTAGCTCAGTTGGATAGAGCAGGAGACTTCTAAGCTCAAGGTCGTAGGTTCGAGTCCTACCCGGGGTACCAAATTGCAAATCTAAAAGGATCTTCTTTATGCGACAAGTAGAGTGTGCTGGCGGTATCGTCGTTGGACCAGACAAGCGTATCGCAGTTATTACAAATCAGTATGGTAAGCACACCTTTCCCAAAGGAACACGGAAAGACCACGAAACAGAAGAGGGTACGGCTCGCCGTGAGATTACCGAGGAGACAGGAATCACAAACATACAAGTAGTTCGTAATCTTGGTACCCTAATCCGACATGGCTATACAGCCAAAAACGGTGAGACTCCTTCAGTTATTAAGCATATCGTTATGTTGCACTGCGTGACCGATCAAACTAAACTTGCTCCCCTGGCCGAAGATGCGAAAGAAGCTTTCTGGGTACCGGCCGGTGAACTTGCTGACGTCCTCACCTGGCCAGAGGAAGTACAGTTTTTTGAAAAAAATAGAGTACTACTCGGAGTTTAGTTCACGTGCTTTAATAGTGGCTGCACACCGTTTTGTTATTATGTAACTATGAAAACTATTGTCATCGGTTCACTCAATACAGATCTAGTGGCCGTCGGCATTACACGGTTTCCTAAGCCAGGCGAGCATGTCCGCGGCAAAGAGCTGTTGATCGGACCAGGTGGTAAGTCACGTAACATTGCCGACATGATTGCTCATTTGAGTGAACCATCAACTATTGCGATGGTCGGTCGAACCGTCAAAGATTCATATGGCCTATGGAAAGTGCCAATGGATTCACTCGCAAACATTGGTGTCAACACGGACTACGTGGTGGTAGAGGACTACGAAAAAAGCAAAAAACTCCCCGGCATTGCCCTCATTCCGGTGGATGAACATGGCAATAACCAGATTTTTGTTCTGCCTGGCGTGAGTGATGATTTCAGCCCTGCAGATATCGATACCGCCGAGCATTTATTTGCGTTAGTAGGGGCAAACCACGGCACACTTGTCCTAACCCTAGAATGCCCACTAGACACAGCCATTCATGCTCTCAAGCAGGCCAAGACACATGGCCTTAGAGTCATGTTTGACCCCGGTGGTATTGATGCCAATACGGATCTGACCGAGCTCCTCGAGGGTGATGTGTATCTCATTAAACCCAACGAGCATGAGGCCAGAATATTAACCGGAATTGAAGTGAGAGATTTCGCATCAGCCAAACAAGCCGCCGAAAAACTACACGAAAAAGGTATTAAAAATGCCCTTATCACTCATGGCGTTAACGGTGCCTACTTAAGCGGCCCTGACGTTCAACTACATATTCCGATACCGATCGTTGAAAAAGGTAGCGAGAAAGACGAAACCGGGTGCGGAGACCAAACAATGGCCACGCTCTGTGCCTGTTTGCAAGACGGTAAATCTCTGGCTGAAGCTGCTAAGTTAGCCGTCCTGGCCGGGACGTTGCAGTTTAACAGATCTGGTATTCAACCCATCAACCTGCAAGATCTAGTGAAATTCCAAAATAAGAGCTAGTTATGTATCCTGACGCTGATCAAAAACTAACGTATCAAACGCCTGATACGGTTTATTTTTTTACTGTCGCCTATTACCCATTCGATAACTTTTCGGCACATACTGTAGAAATTTGGGAACGTATATTCCCGACCGTGGAGCATGCCTTCCAGTGGAAGAAATTTGAGACTACTGAGCCAGAACTAGCCGCCAAGATTTTGGCAGCTGGCAGCCCATGGCACGCAAAAAAATTATCGCGTTCTTCTTCAAACATGCATACAGACTGGCACAATACTCGGGTCACGATTATGACCGAGATTGTTCGTGCAAAAGTTTTGCAACATGAAGATGTGCGCGTGCTTTTACTTTCAACTGGAAATAAAACGATAGTAGAGAATTCGCCAGTTGATGACTTTTGGGGTGCTGGAGCAAACGGTAGGGGCGAAAACCAAATGGGTAAGATTCTAATGAAAATAAGGCAAGAACATATCGATTCGACTAAGGTTTAGTCAGTGAACCGTAGACAACAATGTTATCGCTATAGTGGTGGCTCTCATTACTAAAAACTCCACCACAGGTGATAATCCTAATGCCAGCGTAGTCGACGTTTCCGTAGACAGCCTGGGTTGGAAAACTGTCCTGAGGGTATTGGGCCATGGCATTAATAGTGAACGCCGCAGTTGTGCCATCGGCCCGTACAACATCGATCTCATCGCCTGGAGCTAATTCCCTTAGCCGCCAAAAGACGCCAATTCCCTGCACGTTATCAACGTGCCCAACAATCACGGCTGGACCTTTTTCACCTGGCGTTGGGGCGCCAGTATACCAGCCAGCTTCATGATAGTCTGATGGTGGCACCAGCGTACCGTTACTCTGTAGTCCAACTGGTACCAGCGAAGTATCAACATCAATTTTTGGAATCTTGAGTTCAACTGGTGTTGATTTTGACATGGTAATCGGCTGGGGAGGCTTGACGGTCGTAAGCGAGGCAACCTGTTGTGGGTCTGGTGCCTTAAGATCCAATCGAGTGGCGCCATAGACCTGTGGTGCGAAATAGATAATACCGATTACTCCAATAACCAGTGGCAGTGCCTCAGTCCAATGGTTGCCCAAAAACCTGCGGGCTTTTTTAACTGAGTGCTGCTTGCGTTTGTAACGATACAAGGAGATGGCAACTTCACGGACCCCGGTCCCGAGTAGTGGGACAACAATCTGTTTTTGCAGTTTGCTGCGATGGGCTTTCGAAGTTTTAAAAGTGCGAGCTTTAATAGTTAGCCGCAGATTGAAAACCCGCCAGATATACTGGCGGGTTTTTCGGCCGCCTCGTTTGGCTGTTTTAGAAAACATATGTAAACGAGGCACGGTATTTTACTCTTTCTACTAACTTAGACTTTGTGGGTCATGCGGCGACGGAGACCGAAGCCAACTAGACCAACTGAACCAGTGGCGCCAAGGATGGCAGCACTGTCAAAACCGAAGCTTGCAGCAGTTCCAGCGTTAACTGGACCAGCTGGAGGAGTTACTTGCGTGGTGCTCGCACCAAGTACCTGTGGGGTAGCTGGTGGAGTAACTGGAGGTGTAACTGGCTGTGTGCAGGCGCCGTCAAGAACAACGCTAGCTGTTTCAGTCTTAGTTACAAAACCTTCATCCTCACCCTTTGGCCAATGACCAGTAATGGTGAGTTTAAAGGTGTCACCAGCTGTACCATTCACCGTTTGCGGGAAGGTAGCGGTTGCACCACCGGCAATCGTTGTGCCATCAGGAACAACTGATGTGTCGCTTGATTGTGTCACCGTAAAGGTGGTTGGTTTGTAATCGTTCTTAATTGTCCAAACAATATTGAATGAACCATCGCTCTGGCAACTGCCAGCGCCGTTAACCATGAAAGACCATGCAAATACACTGCCCGTCATGAGACCAAATGTTACGAGACTAAGTACAGCCCCTACTAATAGTTTTCCCTTCATACCATCCTCTCCCTTATTAAGATTAGCGGTATTGTCTCACTTACATTACAATTTGTCAATATTATTGTAATATTACTTATGCTTATTGTCGCCTATTATGGTTTCAATTGTCTTTACAGGGGTAATCTGCTACACTAGGGCAGTTTTATGGCGGACGTAGCTCAGTAGGTAGAGCGTCGGGTTGTGGTCCCGAATGTCGCGGGTTCGATCCCCGTCGTTCGCCCCAAATTAGTCTTTTAAATTATCTGATAAATAAGAGTGTGTTAGTTGCTAGTTACCGGTTCGGGCTGATTCAATGGCATCAACAATCGGCACAGCCACCCAAGTAGTTGGATTAGTAACTGTTACTTCTGGTGGATGCTGAGGATCATACTGCATGATGTCACGAACAGCTTCAACGGCGGTCACAATACTGATGGCTAAACCAGCCGCCAAGACTATTCTGAGCAAACGGTGCTCCTCGTACGGAGCAAAGGTATGTGGATCATACTCCACTGGCCGTATCTCATGATGACGCCGCAACATAGTCGTAACTGTATACCAAAAAGCATACTTCGTCGATTAGCCCATCGAGCTGGTTTGTTCAGATGATGCGCTGGTGAAACAGTTGCACCAGGTGGTGATAATGAGCTGAACAGTAGTAGATGTCGAAGCCGAGAATGGCTAGAAAGAGTAGCTTTTCAACCAGTTTTCCAGTGGTGATTCTCAGATCCTTAATTGGCGGTATGCCAAATTTAATCGGAATAGGCAGCAGCCACGGTACCCCTTCCTTAGTCAGGGTGTCCATAACCAGATGCGACACAATGCCAATGACAAATGCCCACCACACGATACCGATGTTGACCGCCGGCATAATCGGGTGGAGGAATTTTAAAAGCAGCCAGGCCAGTCCACTGAATAGGCCGACGCCGAGGATTGAGTGGGTCAAGAAACGGTGGCCACCGAGCATTTTATCGATAACTTTGCCAAAAATACCGCCGATGGGCAGGTTCCGCCACAGTGGTGCGGTTGGTTGATCTATATCTGGTGTAATCCCACCAATTTGGTTAGCCAGCAGTGCGACCAGTCCAGTTGCGAGCGTAATGGTTTCCGGCGAGTGGACGAGCACAACCACACCAAGAGCGGTGATTGCAGCAAGATCATGAGTTCTTCCAGTCATTTCATAAGCTAGTGTAGCAAACAGCTTATGTTTTTGTGCAGCAAACAGAGGCGACGAGGCCTTCATTCTGCTATACTTGTGGGTGAAATGAGGCATATACGTGAAAAAACTAATAGCGTTTTTTAAAGAGTACAAGCAGCTGGGTCTAGTGATTATTTCGGTCCTTGTTGCTCTGCCACTTGATCTAGGCGGCTATCACCAAGCAGCGCATATTATTTTAGGTTTCAGCGCTCTTGCCAACACCGTACCGCTGGTGTGGGATATGATCAACGATCTACGCAGTGGCATATATGGTGTCGACATCCTAGCAGCAACCGCTATTATCGCCTCAGTTATTTTAGGTGAATACTGGGCTGGCATGATCATTGTCCTGATGTTAACCGGTGGCGAATCGCTGGAAGACTACGCGCAGCACCGGGCACAGTCTGAACTGACTGCCCTACTTGAACGGGCGCCAACCAAAGCCCATGTTCTGAAGGGCCGCCGTACTGTCGATGTGCGGGTAAGTGAAGTTAGGGTGAGCGACAAGCTCGCCATTAGGCCAGGAGAAGTTGTACCTGTCGATGCCATTATCACAGAAGGAACTGCCAGTTTTGACGAATCAAGTATTACGGGTGAAAGTTTGCCGGTTGTTAAGAAGGTCGGTGATGAAATCTTGAGCGGTTCTGTTAATCTTGACGGTGCACTGACGGTACGTACCCTGCACATTGCCAAAGACTCCCAGTACGAACAGATCATTAAACTTGTCCGTTCAGCCCAAGCCTCCAAAGCACCGTTCGTCCGGTTAGCTGATCGATACTCAATCCCCTTCACGATTATCGCCTTCGCGATTGGTCTATCGGCATGGGGGCTGAGTGGTCAAGCGATTCGTTTTCTTGAAGTCCTGGTTGTGGCAACTCCCTGCCCACTGATTCTGGCCGCCCCGATTGCACTCATCTCCGGCATGTCTCGCTCCGCTAAACAAGGCATCATTGTTAAGACCGGCAGTGCCCTCGAGCGCTTAGCAGCTGCTAAGACAGTGGCTTTTGATAAAACCGGAACGCTCACCAAAGGTCAGCCCGTCGTTGATAAGGTGACGACCTACGGTTCTTTCACGACCGAGACAGTGCTTGGCCTAGCGGCAGCGCTCGAGCAAAACTCAAACCATGTTCTTGCTCTTGCGATTGTGGAGCGAGCCAAACAAGATAAGATCAAGTTCGCTAAAGCGAAAAAAGTCCAGGAGACTGCCGGCAATGGTCTAAATGCACATGTTCAAGGTAAGCAGGTGCTGGTCGGACGATTTAGCTTAATGAAAGATAGTGATGTAACGTTACCGAAACGATTCTCACTAAAGGCCGTTTCCCAAACTGCAGCCTATGTTGCCATCGATGGAACACTGGCAGGGGTGATTACGTTTATAGATGAGCTGCGACCAGAGAGCAAAGAAACACTTGCCCTTCTCAAAAAGCTGGGTATTCGTAACTTCTTAATGGTTACCGGGGACAACGCTACTACCGCTGCTTTGATTGGTAAACAGCTCGGTATTAACGATGTACGTGCCGAAGCACTGCCCGCAGACAAACTCAGGGCAATTGAGGAGCTTACCGAGCGACCAGTTGTCTTTGTCGGTGACGGCGTCAATGACTCGCCGGTTCTCGCCGCCTCAGACGTGGGTATCGCCCTAGGTGCCCGGGGATCAACTGCTGCGAGTGAATCAGCTGATGTAGTGGTGATGCTTGATCGAATTGATCGTGTCGCAACCGCTATATCGATTGCCAAGCGGACCTTCTTTATTGCTAGGCAGAGTATTCTCATTGGTATCGCCATTAGTATTGGGCTCATGCTCATCTTTTCGACTGGCCACTTTAGACCAGTTTACGGTGCGGTTATCCAAGAAGTCGTTGATGTTATCGTTATCTTCAATGCGCTGCGTGCTCATGGCTCTTGGCAACGAGCAACCCCTATAGCCGATTAAGAACAACTATCACAAACAGTGGTGCAAAGACGTTATCTAGTCCGAAGATGCCAAAGTTCTCAAGAAATGCTGCGCCAAATGGCAAACCAACAAGTAGTGGTAGCGTAAGTCTATGAAGGTGACCATAGTGAAGACTGATGGCGATAATGACCATTGAAGTGATAATAAAAGTAGCCGTTCCAGCCACCGATTTTATATAGCCAAGAACGTGGTAACGTGCACCTTTACCAAACTGCTTGCCAAACACTGCAGCGAGTCCGTCTGCGAGACCCAGGTGCATAATAGCTGCCCAAAATACCCACTCGTTGTGTGCTAAGGTTGCCGCTAGCCCAATAGAGATAGCAAAGAGAATGTCTCCCCAGGTACGTCGGTCAATCTTACTCACTGCGTGAAAGACAGCTAATCTTCGAGAAAGAAGAACGACTAGCAGAAAAGCAATACTGATAACCTGAATGGTGTGTAGGCTCATGTAAAAAGGCCAAAAAGCCACAAATACCCCAACACTGATATGCACAAACTTTCTGCCTCGTTCTCCCCGTAATCGCTTCGTTCGCCAGAGCCACTCTGAAATGATAAGGAGCAGAAATATAGCGACCAGACTAAGGAGAGGAGCAATCATTAGGAGTATTGTAGCGCAATTTCTGGTAGAATAGGCTGGCAAATATCATCGGGGTGTGGCGCAGTTGGCTAGCGCGCCGCGTTTGGGACGCGGAGGTCGGAGGTTCAAGTCCTCTCACCCCGACCATATTATGCAACCCATGGAGACCTTTAAAGGTCTCTTTTATTATCGGATGTGGACAGTTTTTTATTATTATGTTATAGTAATTGTCATTCTATGGGAATATTTAGACCAATCATTAGCAAGGGTTTGGAGATTGAGCCAACTGGTTACGAGCCAACGGATAGTTGGTTGACGCCTGCAAACGCCATGACTGCCGCCAGGCCGCTACTGGCACTAAAAGCTGCCGAGATGCTTCTTCGAGGAAAACGACCGGTTACTCCTGTGGTGTTTTTTATGGGTATGAGCGATGGCGAAGGAAATATGGCCCGAGCCTTAGATAAGTACAAGCCAGAGTGGCATATTGGCACTTCGACCAAAGGTGCCGAATATGATCCCATCGCTGATACGGCAGCTATCCTAATTGTGAGCAGTGCTGCTTTGTTTGCGCCGCGCATGCCTGTAGTCGGTAGGGCAGCGATTGCTACGGCACTGGGCCATGAGGGCCGAAAAGTAGCTTGGGCCATTGGGAAAAATAATTTATATAAAGAGGTGGCTGGGGAGCGACTACACATCCCACCTAGCCTTGAGGGCAAGGAATCGATGGCCGAAAAACTTAGTGCCATAGGCCTTGCCGTACTTGCCAGTGACTTTGATAATCAATACGCCAGGCAGACACTCAGTGCTAGCGCCATGGCACTAGCAGTAACGGGTGCCAGACGTGCCGAAGGTGAACGACTTATTTACGACGGTATCGCTGACAGCATGATTGCTGAAGCGGCAGCTGCGCCTAAGTTAACGATTGTTCATTCTGATCGATAAGACAACTTTAGCCGCAACTGTCTGGTATAATACCTCTGTTATTTCGGGGTGTGGCGCAGTTGGCTAGCGCGCGTCGTTCGGGACGACGAGGTCGGAGGTTCAAGTCCTCTCACCCCGACCAGGTTGATTAATTTATTTTATTGTTTTATAGTTGAGTTTTTGTAATCGGTGAGTGGCATGATAAGTACTTCTATTGCAGTGACTGATCAAGTGATGCGTGATGGCATGCAAAATGCCCTTGACGCATTTGCTTCGGCCGAAGGCACGCAGGTAGCTGAGGCCGCCGCACAGCTCGTTGAAGCTGGAAGAATTGAGGCATATTATGTGCCGGCTGTCCGCTTCATACTTGATAGCACACTATCCGTGATTAATAGCCCTGAGGTGCGTAGGCAGCATGGTCGTGAAGTCGGCGACAGGCAAAATGGCGCAAGTTATATAGCCATGGCGATTGCTAAACGAGCAACTGACTTTGACTTATTTTGTCGCATATACGAAGCTACTCCCGTTTTAGCAGACCTGATAATCTCTTCAAGAGAGGTTGAGGCGTTGCAAGACGAGGAATATTTAGGCTCGTTGGGTGGCGCGCCGTTTTTTGATGCACGAATCGTGAGTGGAGGTGCACTTAGAGTAGCCCGAGCGAAAGGCTTTGCCCATCCAACTGAAGTTGTGAAAGACAGTACCGGGCTGCTAGCTATTGCTTCCCTGCCTAAAGACGCCCAAACAACACGTATGGCTCATGAGATGCTTGGGTTGCCTTACGTTCGTGCCGAGAACCTTACTGTAGAGCAGGAAGACGGAAAGCCACGCATAGCGTTTGCCCCCGAGGCCCTCGCGCTGATTAAACGCTTGCACCGTAAGGGGGGTGGCTGTCCAGCTGGCAAGCTGCAATTACCGGCTGGCGAGACAACCATACCGCTGATTCAGAAGTATTGGCGACCGATGGTTGACTTTCTACTACCGAAAAATGCTCGGGTATCCAACGTTACATAACTGGGAATGGTTCACCTACCTATCACCCCCTTGCATAAGGTGAGATAATATAGGTATGAGCGTAAAGCGCGAAATTAGGCGCATAAAATACAAACGTCGGAAAACAATCACTCGAGTAATTTTCAGAGTTGCCCGGTATCACTTGTCTGGCGACAAAAGTAAGATGTATAGCTCAGTTTGTGACGGCTTTGTTGAGCTGGGAGGCATCTACATTAAATTCTTGCAGGGAGTATTGCTGCAAAGTGATCAATTCCGGCAGTGGCTCGAAGCCAATCACTATAAGATTTTCGAAAACTTGCAGCCTGATCCCATCGATATTAATGCCCTGCTCGCTCATCAGCTCGGTGATAAAGCTGCCCGTATCACCATGGTCAGCCGTGAACCGTTTGCGGCCGGCAGTTTTGGTCAGGTCTATTTAGCTGAACTCGATGGAACGAAGCAAGTTATAATTAAAGTCCTTCGTCCCTACATTCGTGAAACACTTCGATATGACACAAAGATCTTAGGCCGTTTTGGTTGGTTCTTTATTAAAACGGTCAGTAGTCTTGATGCCAACGTCAAGGCGGGGGTGCGTTATGTCTTTGACGCCACCATGAAAGAAACCGATTATTTGAATGAGGCTAGATCAGCTGGTCGCATGTATGAGGCATTTCGCGATGATCCGCAGATTGTTATTCCCAAAACCTACGCCGATCTATCAACGTCACACATCTTAGTGCAGGATTATGTTGGTGGACTGTCTGTGGCTGACGTGATTAGCTCTACCACTGACCCGGTGGTGATGCGCCAGAAAGTGCTTGATATGACCGGCTCAGACCTTGAACAGCAACTGGCCAGTCTTGGTTATAAGTTTTTCATGAGTTTATTTACTGATGGCATTACACACGGTGATTTGCATCCCGGCAATGTTCGACTTCTGTCCGACAATAAGGTAGCCATGCTAGACTTTGGAATTACTGTTGATAAACCAGCCCAAATGCATACCTTTTACAAATTCCTCGAACAGTTTGACCGCGCCAGCCGTGGCCAAGGTGAACCAGCCGATTTCTTTCTAGAGTATGTGCGCCTTTACGAGACAGACCTGTTCTACGCGCTTGAGGCAATTGATACCTTCTCGGGCAATAAGTACAACATCATCCCAAAACTGAAAACGCACGTTAACAAAGTGTTCTTTGATAACAATACGGCTGGCGCATTTGCCAACGTAACGCACGATGCCTTCATTGGCGCTCATATCAATAAAACGGTTAACCGCTCAAACCGCTTTGGGATTGTCGCCCATCTTAAAAATGCTGACGTACTGCGCGCTTCCCAGACCTACATTACCCTGTGCATGTCAGTTGATGCCTTTCACCTCATCGCCCCCGTCTACAGTGCCGTGGTGGCTAGTATGAAGGAGTTGGAGCCGGGCATTGCAACCCCGCCACCGAACAATCTGGCAATCGACCAAGCATTCGAGATTGTAGGTCATTGGTTAGCGCGGGTCGCTGAGCGAGATAGTGGCCTATTCCAAACCATCCAAGGACTCTTGTCTCAGAGCAAGATTGATAAGAATATTGCGAAATAACAAAATAATGAGATAATCATAGTACTGTGAAGTATATCTCGGTATTTATCACGATTTTGCTGATTTGGGTGGCCTCCATTTTAATCGCTGTAACGCGTACTAATCCGAATGAAATCTTTGAACTCTACGTCGTCGTAATGTTATCGACAATTGTCCTCTTTCTGATCGGCTTCTCTAAACTGTAGCTATGGCGAAACGTACTGGCTCTTCAATTGCCGCCATCAAACGGTACCGTACAGTTAGATTAGCCAAAATGCTCACCCGTGTGTTCTACTTGCACCAACGCAAACGCTATACTGAAATGTCTAATCTTATCTGTGAAGAATTCGTGAGCTTTGGTGGTGTATACATCAAATTCCTGCAGGGCGTCATGCTACAAAGCGATATCGTCAAACGCTGGCAAAACCCAGACAAAATGAAAATCTTTGAAAGTGTGGACATTGAACCGCTGGATATTAATACTATCCTCAATCAGGAGCTCAGCCCGACCAAACTAGCAGATATCGCTTTAGTGCAACCACAGCCGTTTGCGGCCGGCAGTTTTGGTCAGGTTTACTATGCCCAACATAAAAATGGTAAGCCGATCATTATAAAAGTGCTGAGGCCAATGATCCGTGAACTGTTGCAGTATGATTTAAAACTACTGTCTAATTTCAGCCGGGCTTTTTATGGAGCGCTCTACAATACAAAAGTAAACATGAACGATATTATCGGTGAATTTAGACGAGCAACTCTGCGCGAAACTGATTATCGTGAGGAGGCGGCTTTTGCCCACGAACTCTACCAGGTCTACAAAAATCATCCGACCTTCATCATCCCCGAAACATATGTGGAACTCTGCACTGATCACATTATTGTCCAAGAATACGTCGACGGCATCTCGGCTGCTCAGTTATTAAAGCTGCAGGAACAAGGAGTAGATCCGCATGCCTATGTGAAGGAGACTTTGGGCTCAGACTTAGATCAGCAACTTATAACCCTCGGTTTTGAATCGCTCAACGGCATCTTTAACATGCCGAGGATTCAGGGAGATCCACACCCTGGTAATGTTAAGTTGCTGACGGGCAACCGAGTTGGATTGATTGATTTTGGTATCTCGGCACATAGCCCAGAAAATAAGGCGGCCTTTTTTGGCTTACTTCAAGAATGGAACAAGTTATACCAAGGTGACCATGATGTAGCTAGTTTATTTGAGCAGTTTATTCGCTTTTTTGTGGCTGATTTATACATGGCACTTCAAAAATTGGCGAGCCTAAGACCCGACCAACTCAGTGGCGGTAACTTCACCAAAGAAGTCGGTAAGGTGGCTCAGGAAGCGTTTAGTCGTGTCACCGGAACGAGTGACATTGAGCCGCTACTCGAAGATGGACGAATCATGCAGATAATTAATAAAACCGTAAACAAAGGTAATCGTTTTGGTTTAGTGGTTAAAATAGAAAGTTCAGAAATTTTGCGAGCGGCTCAGACTTATTTAAACCTTGTTGAAACACTCGGTCGCCGCAAAAGTGTTATGCCCGTTGTGTTTGCTAAGGTTGTCCAGCAGGTACCCAAAGATCACCCGACCATACTCCACCCTGGCGATAACGCTATGAGCGTCGCGGACGCGCTCGAAACTATTACCAATTGGCTCGAGCGAGTTGCCCATAGGGATCCTGTCCTCTTTAAAGAATTGATGGGACGTATTAAACTAAAGACAGCAAAGACGAAAGGCCGAAGTCATGTTTAAAGAATTTATGTTCTTCATCAAATATCCTTACACCGCTGGAGTCATAGCGACGATTTGGCTGGGTAGCGCCGTACTACTTGCCATCAACCGTGACGTCCCGGCTTTTCGGGTAGTGATGCTTAATATGATTGGTAGTGTCATTATCGCCGCCATTGGTTTTAGCGGCAAAAAAGAAGTCTAGTCTTTTTCGATCACTTGAATTGATCTGATCTCATCAGCTAGACCACTACTATTGCAGGTTATGAGCGATGCATTAAATTGACGTGGCCCGTCCGTCTCAAGTACGTTTCGATTAACCACGCTGTCCCGCCAGCGTGGTATGACCGCATCAAGTGATACGCCAAGACTTGAGTGGAGTATGCCACACATACCAACGTCTGTTTGATGAGCAGTGCCTTTTGGCAGTACCATCGCATCGGCAGTTGGTGTGTGCCAATGATCGCCAATAACTGCTGTAACACGACCATCGAGGTAGTAGCCAAAGATTACTTTCTCACTACTATAGTCTCCGTGAAAATTCACGATCGTGGCAGCTCGTGCTCTGCCCTCATTCGTTTTTAAAATGGTATCGACTGCCTTCAGAGGATTATCAAAGATCGGTCGATTGTTACCAAATGTTTCACCCAAGATTGAGATAATTAGTACCTGTCCTTTTGGCGACTTAATGTACTTCCAGCCCTTGCCTGGACTATCGTGCATATTGGCCGGACCAATGACTGGTTGATTATCGTCTTCAAGTAGAGCTCGGAGTTCCGGACGCTTCGGCGTGTGATTGCCGCCCGAAAAGAAATCAACGCCGACTTGTTGCAAGCGCTGCATATCGGCTGGTGTCATACTTTTGCCGCCACTGACATTTTCAGCCTGAGCAATTACCAGATCGATTTGTTCGTCATGTCTTAATTTGGGCAGCAGCTCGGCGACAATATCTATGCCCGGCTGGCCCATGATGTCACCAACGTAGAGAATCCGCATAGCCCTATTGTAACGAAACTTTAACTATTAGCTAGAGAACGTCGTCGGTTACGACCTGGGAGGCAACGCCAAAAACAGCGCCAAGTAGTCCAAGTAGCCCAGCAATAATCAGCTTACCGAAGATAACCAGCAGGACGGCAATGACGATTACAAAGATAGCCGCCACGATGAGGCCAAGGCGCCAACGAATGGGAGGTTGTTTGCCTGAAGCTGTAGGTTTTTGGGTGTCAGTCATGTTCTATGCTCCTTGTCTACTCGACTACTTTCGAGCAGTAGCGTTTTCATTTTTAGCATTGTAGCATATGGGCTGTTTTAAGCAGATAACCTGCTATGCTACAGCTATGATAAATCTCCCGAGTGACATTCCTCTGGCAAGCCAATACACCGAACAAGGTTTAAATGCGTCTCCTACATTGGACGAAATTGAGCCTGTTGCTTTACGCATGATGCGCAGTGGCGAGGTGCTGGGTAGTATGAGTTTGGTACTCGGTCGGGATGTTGCATTTGGTGATCTGAAAGCTGATCCCTTTATCGCAAGAGTTGCACGGCTAACTGGCCATGAACCTGAACATGCCTATGCTCTGCTTAGGATGAAAGTGGTCATTGAAAATTTTGGCGATGAGCTGAGAGCTAAAAAACTAACGGACTGATTTATATTCTATGGCTGCTTCACGCTTAGTCAGTACCACCTGCCAAAGCTGCAGCCCGCGAACTGAAAAGTTGGCAGCACAAGCCAGAAGGTAAAACTGCCACATTCGATAAAAGCGTTCATCATAGTGTTCATGGTCTAACTTAGAATAGTTTTTATTAAAGTTCTTCCACCACGCCCGCAGTGTCTTGGCGTAGTGTGGACCAAAGTTATGCCAGTCTTCCATGATAAATATGCCAGAAAAAGCATCGGCGATGCCGCGAATTGAAGGAATGATGCCACCAGGGAAAATGTACTTATCGATCCAGGGGTCATTGGCACGCGACACTTTATTGGCGCCTATGGTGTGAAGCAGCATCATGCCGTCTGTTTTGAGTAAGCGGTCGCAGGTCTGCATAAACGTGCGGTAGTTTTTGGGACCGACATGTTCAAACATACCAATTGAGACAATGCGGTCGAATGGTTTTGCTTTTAACTCACGGTAGTCTTGTACGACAATTTGCACTGGCTGGCCTTTCGTGAGCTTACGGGCATAACGAGCTTGTTCTTCAGATAGCGTGTTACCAACACAGGTTACACCATAGTGCTTGGCAGCATAATGTACAAAACTACCCCAACCGCAACCAATGTCCAGTACCCGCATGCCTTTTTTAAGACCGAGCTTGCGGCAGACTAAGTCAAGTTTTGCCTCCTGGGCATCATCAAGCGTTTTGGCCTTGTCCCAGTAGCCACAACTATAGACCATGGTTTCACCGAGCATAAATTCATATAAGTCATTACCGATGTCGTAATGGTGCTGAACATTTTTATACGAACGCCTGACTGATTGGAAGTTGGTTAATTTCGCTCGGGCGGCGGCTGCTACCAGTTTTACCTTGTTCTGTAGCTGAATATCAAGATCGAGTCGAAAGACGTGCTGGAGAAATGCTTCGAGGTCCTTGGCGTCCCACCATTTATCCATGTAGGCTTCACCGGCACCGAGCGAGCCTTGAGACAATACTCGGTTCATAAGACGCTTGTCATGAACTTGAATGTCCCACGGACGCTTGCCATTAATACGAATGTCGGCTTTTTTTAATAGTTGTGCTACCTGAGCGTTGTAACTATCCGCCATATTGGCTCTATGCTACCACAAAATTGTTTTATAATAATATCTAATTTTTCTTATTTATGTTTGAGCTGCTTTAGTGGTGGAAGTGCGGCGTAGGATTATCCCTACCATGAGGCCGTTGATGAGAAGTATGTAAAACGGGTAGGAAATATCTTGAAAGGTCCACCGCTTAGAAGCAATCAGCGTCAGTAAGCCGGCCACTGTATCTATGGCAAAGAAAGCCCATATCTCTGTATCGGGTCTCTTGTATGTTTTGAGAATTGCTGGAATCATACCAGTAAAGTCGGCCGCGATGGCGCAGTAGAGTGCGATTAATGGATGCTTGGTAACTTGCCAGAGTACAATGCCCAGCAGTGCGATAAGCAGACAAACAATATCTGATTTATCTTTTCCACCAAGGCCGTGTTTCATACTTAGGCCAAATATGAACATCGATTGTAGAGCCGATGCGCCAGCCAACCAAATAGCTACATGGTTATGCTGTGCGAAGATTGAAGAGGCAATGAGCAAACTTATGAGCAGTAGCACTAAACGTGTTGTTCGGTGTGGTTTTGCTTCGCCCCGCAAAATAGCACGGCCATAAACAACCGGGGAAATAAGCGTCAATAAAGCACTTACAATCGGCAGAGCTGCTAGCATGCGCTCACTATAGCAAAGAGCTGGGCTACTGTGCGAGTGAGGAGTGGGCTATTTCGCAAACTCAATCGCCCGTGTTTCACGGATGACGTTCACCTTGATCGTACCAGGATACTGCATGGTACTTTCGATCTTGGTTGCAATGTCTCTTGCTAGCTTGATGGCACTGAGGTCATCGATGTCATGCGGTCGAACAAACACCCGTACTTCGCGGCCAGCACTAATTGCGTAGGACTTGTCGATACCCTCAAAACTATTAGCCACGTTCTCAAGATCTTTCATGCGTTCAGCAAAGTTCTCTGCCGAAATGTTCCTTGCGCCGGGACGTGATGCACTAATGGCGTCAACTACCCGAACGATCAAGGCCTCAGGAGTTGTGGCTTCCATGTCATCGTGATGCGCTTCAGCAGCGTGGGCAACTTCTTCAGGTGCGCCGTACTTGCGAAGCATCTCACCACTAATGTGATGGTGCTTACCCTCCATCTTATGGGTGAGGGCTTTGCCAAGATCGTGGACCAGTGCGGCATACTTGGTTGTCTTAACGTCAGCACCAACTTCTTCGGCGATGATACCAGCGATGTGGGCCATCTCGGTTGAGTGTTTCAGCACGTTTTGGCCATAGCTGGTTCGGTATTTTAACTCACCAAGTAGTTGCAAAACTTCTTTTGGAATACCGATAATGCCGACTTCACGAGCAGCATCTTCGCCAGCACGCATAACGTCTTTTTGAACATTCCCCTGCGCCTTTTCTACAATCTCTTCAATCCGACCTGGATGAATCCGACCGTCTTTCATCAGCATCTCAAGAGCCTGTCTGGCAACTTCACGTCGAACCGGATCAAAGGAACTGAGGATGATCATACCGGGAGTATCGTCCACCATAATGTCGACACCGGTTGCGCGTTGTAGCGCTTGAATGTTTCGACCCTCTTTACCAATGATGCGACCCTTCATTTCTTCATCTTCCAGTTTGACAGCTGTGACGGTACGTTCAGCAGTGACTTCACTGGCCATCCGCTCCATAGCGGTCGTCAATATAACGGCGGCAGTTTCCTCAGCACCTTCCTGGGCTTCGGTCTGCAGCTTAGCAACAAGTCCAAGCAGATCGTTTTTGATATCACGCTCGGTCATCTTCATAAGCTTATCGGCCGCATCTTCTTTGGTAAGCTTGGCAACTTTTTCAAGTTTTTCCTGCTGCCTCTTGCGGATATCTCTAATCTCGTTTTTAAGGTCCTCAACTTCGTCTTCGCCTTTGCGGAGACTCTCAGAACGCTTATCTAGATCGTCGAGCTTCTTGTCGATGGCTTCCTCGCGGCTGAGTAGTCGCGACTCCATGTCTTTCTGATCTTTGCGGCGTTGCTGATCTTCTTTGCGAGCCGTTTCAACAATATCGGCGGCCTTCTCTTTCGCTTCAGCCACAGCTTTTTCAGCCTCTTTTTTTGCCCTGCTTAATTCTTTTTTGGCTGCTTCTTCAGCTGAACCAAGTTTTTGTTTTGTGACTACTGTGCTGGCACCAAAACCAACGCCAATACCCACCACTGCCAATACAATGGTAATTGGATCCATGCTTTCCTCCCCTGATACAGACAGGCCTTAGGCAATCACTATCACTTCGTTAGCCACCGGTGTTGTCTGATAATCTATAATTAAAATAACGTAAACTGTAGGACTTTATCCCGCATAAAACTCTCTAAAATCCTGACCATACTATACGCTGATTTTAAGCCCAGGGTCAAATGCTCATGCTTTAGACTTGTTCGGCAAAGACGACCAGTCGCTGGTTGTATTCACCGGTTGCGCTCGACACGCTACCGGTACAAGTAATCAGATTGAGACCATTTTTCCCGGGTGTGACGGGTGCAAGGGCGGCGTTCATGTCGACGCTGTCTTGAGGGTAAGCTTGGCTTTTAACGACTTTGTAGTTGAGCAGACTGCCATCACCCCGCTCGATTGTAATAGTGTCGCCGGCTACAAGCTTGTTTAGTTTTACGAATACTCCTGGGGCCGTTGGGCCGTGGACATGGCCATCAATAAGGGCGGCGCCAGTTTGACCAGGTAGCGAGCTACCATCGTACCAACCAGTATCGTAGATATTACTTGGTGAAGCCATGACACTCGGACTCTTCAGTCCAAGCTTAGTAACGCGGGCTTTAACCCCGATTTTAGGAATAATCAGGAAGCGTGGCATATTTGGTGCGACTTGGTAGCTATTGATATCCACACCACTGGGTTTTTGTTCGGCCGGTACGCCAGCAGATGTCGGGTTACTAGCGAGTGCAGCAACCTGTGTCTTCGCTTGGTTATTGGCGCGAAAGCCGTTGATGCCAAACATTAGACCAGCAGCGAAAGCAACCAGGGCTAAGCCTGTCAGGGCCATTGATAGCCGGTGCGGGTGAAACAGTTTAGTTTGTTTTGGCTCGGCTTTTGGATCGGGCTCGGTGAACTGTGCAGCCAGTGGCTGCTCTTTTGGTGGTGCGATAAAAGGTTCAAGT
>Ga0265338_10001244_pt1 | contig 42000 bp, 61 predicted proteins | sample 42126metaG_FD_193579 | JGI IMG/M metagenome (GOLD analysis project Ga0265338, IMG submission 193579) | Rhizosphere microbial communities from Carex aquatilis grown in University of Washington, Seatle, WA, United States - 4-21-26 metaG | ecosystem: Host-associated > Plants > Roots > Rhizosphere... | reverse complement strand
AGATCCATAGCGTTGTGGAGTTCCCGCCATTGGCGCGATAACATTGATTTTGTCAGGAAATCTATTTTCAGCCTCCTTCTTAGAAATATACTCTTGGCACCAGACAAACTGAGCATCACTCATGTCAGGCGACCTAAAGTAAGGATCTACTAGGAAGGCATTATATTCCCAGACCTTTGTGCGCAACGTCCCTTGTGCCTGGTCATCACCAGTATAATCTAGGTAGGGCTGTAGGAGTACCATGCCTGAGACACAGGCGAGTTCTTTTGCTTTGGATTTCTGCTCATGAATGTCACCCGCATTGCAGACGTGGGTCATTAAGGTGGTGTAGTCGTCGGTGGTTTGAGGGTCGGCACCTTCAGTGGGAACATAGGTGAAGTTTTTACGGTGTTGGCGCTCATAGCCCGTGATCATGTTTACGGGCTGTTGTATAATATTGAAGTAGTACTGTTGGTACGACGTCGTGGGCGAAAAGTTGAAGTATCTATTAACGAAAGTTTGTGCCGTCTGTTACTTTTGTGACCACTTTCGTGGCGGGGTGACCTCTTCGGATCTCCCTCTCTATGTTACCATAGAGTTCAGACTATCGCTTCCTATTGCTAGGTCTCCTCATTTAGTCGTTCAGGCTGCTTTCGCTTGCCCCTTGTCTTCCCATAGGGAGGTCCAAGTCAATTAGAGGAGATTTAAACAGGCCCCGTACCTCAAGCCTGCATAGAAAAGGGTATCAATATTTGACTGATTCCAGCGCACTCCACTTTTCTATTAACAGTCCCGCTTTTAAAAAAAAGACTGTTCGATCGGTTGAAATTTCGAATAAAGATTATCAAGCCACTGTCTTACATTACCCTGATTAGGTTCCAGAGCATTGTTCCAAGGTGGATAATAAAAAGAAATGTCGCCCTCCTCGCGTTAAAACTTTCACCGCGATGACGGGTCGCTTACGTCTATTCTCTCAATAAAACATGTTATATTTTAAGGCAAGCGATTTACTTCATAACCATATTGCTTTAAGAATTCGATGTAATAGGCGATTCTATCCTCAACTCTTTGGCCGGGTGGTTGTCCCCTATTCCAAAGTTCAAGATTTTCTATTCGATTATCAGTTCGCACACCGTTCTTATGATGTACCGTTTCTCCCTTAAAAAGAGGTCTACCTAGGTGTTCAGACATAACAAAGATATGCTCTCTTATACGTCCCTTTGCATCCATTTGATTTGGATGCCCCTTTTTAGTGATAGTTTTGTATCCCTGAGCATCTATATTGCCCTCACCATTTTTCTTTTTTTTAAACGGAGAATCTAAGGGAATTCCGTTTACTTCCCTATAATGGATCTTGCCCTTTTCGTTATATTTTTGCGGATTTTTCCAATAGCTTTTTCTAACTCTCTCATTACAAAGTTCTCTATTTTTTTCTCTGTATTCTTTTTGGTAAGTATTAAATTTTTCTTTATGATTTTGAATGTACTTTTTGGCTGTTTCTTTTTTTCGACAAGCTTTGCAGGCATCTTTTTTAGCTTTGATGCTTAAAATCTCATCGCAGGAAATGCATTTTTTTGACATACAACCTCCGTAGTTGATCCGAATGAAAGCAAGCCAAGCGGTCGGAAACCGCCTTTCGGGTGCCCCCTAGGCTTACGAATATTATAACACAAATACTAATTATCCAATAGGCCAGTCGTCTTTAAAGTCTTCAGATAAAACCTTAATCATATGTAAATAGTCTTCATAAACTTCACCATGAGCCAATGCTATATTTCGAAGCATTCCCAAAAGAATCATAGCTCCTTCTGCGTGATTTATTTCATTTTCATTGAAAATATCAGTAATTTTCTCGATAAATTCATCAATGAGATCTTCATTAAGAGGAGCTGGTTCCATCTCTGACTCCATTATAAATAGCTCTATAGCAATCTCCAGACCCAATATAAAGAGCATCATATGTTCCATTTCGAATAGCCTCTAAAAAAGGCTCTCGAATAATGACACCGGTAAGTCCATCTCCACTTTCTGTCATGGTGAGAATTGCATCTTTAACACCATTTCGAATCGACTCTAAAAATTCTTCTTTTGTTATTTCTGGCAAATTCATTAAAACCTTCTTGTTCCTGGATTAAATCTTCCTGACATATATTGCTCTCCGCCACCGGTATCCTTATAAGGTGTATAGGTTGGCACCTTATGTGTGTATAGGGCGTACCGGGCAGCGTCGACAGCGTGATCGTTTACCTTTAGTGGCTTATCTTCCCCCTTCTTAGCAGCGCTCGGGTCCCAGACGTATCCTTCTATCTCTCTAATAATATTGGTGCAGTTTTCGCAAACTAACAGGGTGCCGTTATGCATTTCACTGGCCATATGGTTAATGCCATCAACGACTTCATTCTCAGCATCTATAACCGTCATCCCCATTCTCCTGAGTTCTAACTTGAAAGAAGCAGCAGAAGGATCAACATAAATACCCTTAACATCATAGTCTCCCAAGAAATCCCGCACATCTTTAGCATACTCCAAGTTAGTCTTCTGCCTCCCCTTCTTAACGCTATCCCAGTAATATTCCTTCTCTACCCAAAGAGACTTACCAATTTGCTGCCTAACACCAGTAGATACGCCAATAAGAACACAGGCGAAGCTGTTATTAGTCCCATAGTCAATACCAGCAATCCAATACTCAGCAGCGCGAGGGGGCCGTTTAACAACGTGTATCTTCCTATCGAAAAAATCGAAAATAGCACCCTCAGCCATACACCATAAGCCAAGATAGTTCCTCTTATAGAATATCCCGGAAGCGGAATCTCGCAGTCTATTTTTATACTCTTGTGGGACATAGGGATTATCCTCTAGGGTAAAGTGTAGCTGGTAGTAATTGGGATCACCCTCAATAGCCTTATCAATCCATCCCTTAACCTTGTGCGATGGATGGGAAGGGTTCATCGAGGCGAAGGCTATAGAGTGGGGTTGGGAAAGGCGAGAGTCGATCATGTCAATGATGCTTTCGGGATATAAAGTGATCTCGTCGCAATAGGTCACTGAGTGGGTGTCACCCTGAAAGTTACCGATGGCGCCCTCATCCTTTGCTCCCAATACGGTTATTGTTTTATCGGCAAAGAAGAGCTTCTTACCCGACCAAGTACAATAAGGACGAAACATTGCCAGCTCGGTACTTTCCATTATCAGACGCACTACGTTTCTATAGGCAGTATCAAAAGTGTGCCCTACTATATAGATCTTGCTGTCTGGGCATTTCCAAGCTGCATGGAGGAAGGCGAAGGTGGTGCAAACGGTCTTGCCAGTCCTGACGGAGCCATGAGCCATATTCCACTTGGCGGTGCAGTTCTTTATAAATTCTAGTTGCTTGGGAGAGAATGGTTCTTGCATACTAACAGCTTATGAGAAATCGCGCTAAATGTAAACTTTGTAATTCAATTATCGAAAGCTTCCATTCCTTTGACTTCGTTCAATGCACCTGTAAGGAGATCTTTGTTGACGCCGGCGAGGGTCTCCGTTGCGGGGCTAAGAACTGGGATAACTTTCTCCGGGTTGACGAAGAGGGTAAAGAATTCGCCCCTTATGTAAAAGAGATAGCAGAAGAACCTCCTAAAAAAGACAAGCCGACAAAGGAAGAGGCTCTAGAAGCTCTAAGCGAGTTGATAAACAGCTATGACAACCTCCCCGCTGAAGCGCTATATGCCCCGGTCAATCACTCTGACATGAAAACGATTCTATCTGTTTTTCAATTTATCCTTAGCACGTGACGTCACATTTATTTTCCTGACCTATTTACATAAATAGTCCGATATTGCATTGGCATGATTTAACAAAAGGTAAGTCATGTCATACCAACCCGGACAAAATCTTTACAGTCAGAATGGCGGTATCTATCCAGAGAACGTCGAAATCCCAGTAATTGCCAACAGAGCACCCACTTCTTCGGACTGGATGTACCCAATCGGGAAGAGATGGGATTACCTTAATAACGCAGAGTATATCCTTCTTGGATTGACAACTTCAGCGGGTATTACAACAGCTACATGGGCACTTTCCACTAAATCTACAGGTGTCGTAGCCGAAGTGACCACTTCAGACTCAGTTATCGTCCTTCCAGACTCCAATGGCAACATTAACGTCCTTGGTACAGGAAGCATTACAACCGTTGGAACTACCAACACAGCCACTGTAGAGCTTACAGGTCTTACTAACCACGCTGTTCTAGTCGGCGCAGGCACCGCCACTATCACTAAGCTAGCAGTTGGTACCACAGGTCAAGTTCTTACTGGCGCAACAGGCGCCGATCCCGCTTTCCAAGCCATCGGTTTTGGATCAGGTCTTACTGCTCACGGCGTTGTTATCGCTGAAGGTGCTTCGGCCTTTGCAGCTACTACGGCAGGTACTAACGGACAGGTGCTTCTTGGCTCAACAGGTGCAGATCCAGCTTTCGGTACATTGACCACTTCTACAGGCATCAAGTTCACTACAGGTGCGGCAGCTCTAGCTATCGACGTTCAACACAATGGCTTTAACATTAATACACCTTCAACTGGTGGAACAATTGCCGTTCAGAACGCCTATAACGTAACTCAAGCAGCCCAAACCTCCTTTGCTCTGCCAACTACAGCAGCGGTAGGTGATACCTTCATTATCACATCTGCTACAGGTAACACCTCTGGATGGATCATTACACAGGCTGCATCTCAAGAGATCTGGGCTAACACTAGCCATACAACTAACGGAGCAACAGGAACACTTGCAGGAGCTATTCACTGCTCAGTCGTTCTAATGTGCACAGTGGCAAACCTTGAGTTTACCGTCATCGGGGGAAGCGGTCTAACAGGATTAACATTTACCTAAGAGGAATACATGATTAAGCAAAAATTAACGCTAGAACAGATCATTGGCGAGAAAGTCTTTCACATGGTGTTAGACAATGACAGCCCAACGTCATCCATTAAGGAAGCATTGGGTAAGTTTATGAGTCTTATTCTTGGAATTGAAGAAGAGGCGAAAAAGAAAGCCGAAGCAGCTCAACCACCGGCAGCTCCTGTAGCTCCAGTAGAAGCCCCGGCAGAACAACCAAAGGCACCCGATGGCAACGTCATTTGAAACCCTTAGATCGTTAGTTTATAGCTCGATTACAAACTCAGGCTATGCTGCTATAGGAACACCGCTATCGAACGGGAGTCACGCTTTCCGTTTAACCAATGCCACTGATGGAGACATGTTCTTTTCGCTTGATGGAGTAAATGCTAACTTCTTCCTTCCGGCGGGAACATCTCTTGTGTATGACGTCCAGACAAACACCCAAAGAACCAACCCCTTTTTAGTTGCTCAGGGAACACAGTTCTGGGCTAAGTACACCGGGACAGCACCCACAAAGAACAGTGTTTACTTAGAAACAATGTATTCAACCGTACCGGCGTTTTAATGAATGATGAGGAAGCAATACTTAACAGGCTAAAGCAAAACCAAGCCTATAACGACCATATTGTTTCTCAGCAGGCATCCATCATTAAGCAGTTCGATAAGGTGGATGACCTTGAAAATCACGTCTCCCAATTAAATGATCAAGTAAGACTCCTAACAGCTCATCATGAATCGTTGAAGAACAACTATAGTGATGAGCTTGTTAAAGCTTATATAGCTAAAGACTATTTGTATAAATCGGTTGTTAAACTAGATTCTAGTGTTAATGAAATTACACAAGCCATTTGTGATTGTGATGTATTTCTAAAATGCAAGTTGACTGATTTAGATAAATATATAGACCGTATTTATAAAGAGCTTGAAGAGTTCAAGGCTCGCTGGCTCAAAGAGCTGGTCGACCTTGATAATGATCTAGCCAAGTACAAGCAAGATATGGCCAATCAGCTCAAGGATGGCTTAGCCGATAATCTGAAGCAGATCCCTGAGACTCCACCTAATATACAAGACCTGAAAGATACCGTTACCCATAAGATGCGGGTGTTTGAGATTGAGGTAGCTAAAGCAGTAGATAAAGCCAACCATGCAGAGATGCTTTACAAAGTGGTTGAAAAGAGGACTCGTCAATGAGCCATTTTGAAGTACTTGATGTTATAGCGGCTCACCCAGAGATCCCTACATCATTCGTTACTGACTCTGGAACAGCTGTTCCGGTTGCAAATACGCTTAATATTTTTGGCGGAACTGACATAACCACCTCTGGAGCTGGAAATACAGTCACGATATCTTTTACTGGGGCTATAGGAGTTGAAACTCTTACAGGTGATGACTCTGTCGTAGTTACCCCTTTAGCTGGTAACATCAATCTTTTTGGTAATGTTGTCGCTAACGCCACCCATGCTAAAGCCGTTTTTGTTGAATCTCCAGTTGCTCATGAAGAGCGGATAGATGTTCAGCTCGCGGCAGCTATAGTGGCTACAGATGTCACTAAGGTTGGTCTAGCTGCTTTTAACAGCGCTCAATTTACAGTAGATGCAAACGGATTTGTGAGCACAAATGGTGCTTCTATTCCTGAAACTCTTACAGGAAATAGCGGGGGTGCCGTCGGACCGACAGCGGGGAATATTAACACGGTCGGTACAGGTTCAATTACAATTGCAGGAAACCCCGGAACAAGCACACTTACAACACAGCTTACAGGGTTAACTCAATATAACGTCCTCGTTGGGCAAGGATCTACAACCATTGGATTGATAGTTCCAAATACATCTGGATATGTACTCACCTCTAATGGCGGTGCAGCATATCCAACCTTTCAGGCAGTATCGGCTTCGGGGGCTATTATAACTATAGATGGTGATAGTGGTTCAATTTCACCGTCTGCTGGAGTGGTTACCATTTATGCCAATAATGCTTCTCTAGGAGCGGGGCAATCTGTAGAATTTATTAATTCTGGAACCATATCTACTCTGCAAGTTACTGACTCAAATCATAACACAATAATAGGATCAGGAGCGGGAAAATTAGGACAAGCTTATCTAGAATGTACCGCTTTAGGATATCAAGCGGGCGCTTCTATGACAAGCGGTTCCCAACAGACGCTAATTGGATATCAGGCTGGTACACTAAGCACAACTGGCACAAACACACTAATTGGAGCATTTGCCGGATCTGGAACAGTAACAGGTAATAACTTTGTAGCTATAGGTTACAATGCTCTTGTTGGAAGTTTAACTGGTGCAAATATAATTTCTATAGGTCAAAGTTCTGGAGGAAATTACATTTCATCCGAATCCAATAATATCGTTATCGGTTCAAATGGTATTACTTCAGAATCTAACGCAATTCATATTGGCACGCAAGGTTCAGGAGCAGCGCAACAAAATAAATGTTACATAGCTGGTATCGTTGGTGTAACAGTATCAAATACCGAGATGGTGACAATCAATTCTGCAACTGGACAATTGGGCGTTGCTTCAATACCTTCAGGAAATATCTCAATTACAGGTGATTCAGGAGGTGCACTTACTGGATCTTCGTTCACGTTTACAGGTGGTACAACAGGTCTAACCTTTGCTGGATCTGGCACAACGGAGACATTAGGCGGTACTTTAATCGTAAGCAATGGCGGTACAGGCGTAGCAACGATGACAACAGCCTATGCCCCAGTATGTGCAGGTACGACAGCTACAGGCGCCTTACAGGTTGCATCTACAGGGCTTTCTACGAGTGGTTATGTCCTCACTTCAACGGGATCGGGATCTCTTCCTACTTTCCAAGCCGTCCCCTCTTCTTCTATAACCTGGACAGACCAAGCGATCAGCTTTGCAGCAGCTAAATCTAATGGGTATTTTTGCACGGCAGCACTTACAGCGACCTTACCAGCCTCTCCCTCTGAAGGTGATACAATCTCTTTTATATGCACTACCACCGCCATAGTCTTAAGGGCTAACACTGGTCAGACTATTGAACTTTCCACTTCGGTTTCCACATCCGCAGGTACAGCTACAAACGTAGCAGCTGGTGACGCCATTACTTTAGTATATAGGACTACTGGGACAAAGTGGTGGGGATTAAACTCAGTGGGATCATGGACGATGGCGTGATATGGTCGGAACAAACAATGCTCTAAATATCAGTTCTCAAGGCACAGTATATTTCGACGGGAACGGCACATTCTCAGAAATTGATGGTTCTACGGCAGGATTCCTCCTTACTTCAAATGGAACCGGAACAGCACCCTCTTTTCAAACAATTTCTGGTTCTGGCATATTGACTTTAAATGGAGATAGCGGTTCAGTTTCTGCATCATCTATATATGTTGCAGCTGGTCAAGCAACAGCTTTTTGTGGATCTTCGGTTGAATTTGTTAATTCAGGAACTACATCAACACTTAATGTAACAGATTCTCATAATAGTACCATATTAGGATATTTAGCTGGTGAATTCATTCCATCAGGATCAAGTAATGTTGGGCTAGGTTATTTTTCATATCAAAATTTGTCAACAGGAAATTTTAATACTGGTATAGGATATTCTAGTTTAAGAGCCATTAGCACTCTTTCTAATAATGTTGGAATAGGTTCTAATACAAATTTACAAACTGATCATTCAAATAATGCAGCAATTGGTTATTTTGCCAATAGTACTTTATCTGGAAATAGTTCAATATCATTAAACCAAAGATCAGGAGTTGCTAATAGCCTAATTATAGGGTCAGCAACAGGATCTTCCACTCAACAATTAAATAAAACTTATATATATGGTGTTAATGGAAATACTATTTCAAATCCTGTTCTAATAACAATAAATTCAACAACAAGCCAATTAGGAGTACAAGCTCTTACTCAATATAATGTATTAACAGGAGGGGCTACAAATGCTGTTAACTTTCAAGCTCCCAGTACGGCTGGTTTTGTCCTCACCTCTAACGGTGCAGCAGCACAGCCAACATTTAAACTCGGAGCATATGGAACTCGTGTAGCAACTGTTTTTGGAAAATCAGCATCTCCCGCAGGAACAACATCGACAGCAGCTTTTGTCATGATGGGATTGGGTTCTACATGGGCAATTACTCCTAAAAATTATACTAAGGTTAAAGCTGTAATTACTGGTCAAATGACTAATGGGACAACTGGAGATGGTGTTGCTTTAAAAATATCTTTCGGAACAGGCGCAGCGCCAGCCAATGCAGCAGCAGCTACAGGTACAGTTGTAGGAAATGCGCTGCAAAAATGGACAGCTTTAACTGGTTTGCTTACAAATGGCGTGCCATTTAAAAAAACGGTGATTATAACTGGTTTGACTGCTGGAACAGCCTACTGGATTGATCTCCAATTAGAGGCAATTACAGGAGGAACAGCGAGTGTTAAAAATTTAGATTTTTCGGCTCAGGAGCTACAGTACTGATATGGTAGGAACAAACAATGCAGCAAATATTTCCTCTCAAGGAACTGTATATTTTAATGGAACTGGCACCTTTTCTGGTGTGGATGGATCAACAAGCGGAAAGGTTCTTACAAGCAACGGAACAGGACTAGCACCCTCTTTTCAAACCATAGCAGCTGGTATCACAACAATAAATGGTGATTCGGGATCAATAACTGGATCGACCGTTACTATTTATGCAAACAATGCGGGAAATATATGCGGTCAATCCGTGCTATTTTCATGTTCTGGTATTGAATCAAGTTTAACGCTAACAAATGCGAACGGTTCAACATATATAGGAAATGGTTCAGGAAATGGATCAGGAACTAATGATGTAGCATTAGGAAAAGGAAATTTAACAAGTTCGACAGCGGGTAATGTTGCAATTGGAACTGGTGCATTAGTTAAAGCAGGTACAGGTAATGTCGGAGTGGGATATCAGGCACTAAATTCTTTTGCTGGAACTTCTGGAAATTATAATATTGCTATAGGATATCAAGCAGGAACAAATTATACAGGTTCAGAGTCTAGCAATATCCTTTTAAACAATCCTGGAGTAGCAGCAGAAAGTAACACGCTTAGAATAGGGGCAGCAACAGGAACTGGAACACAACAAATAAGTACTGTTTTTATATATGGCATCAATGGTGTAACAGCTTCAAATCCAGTTCTTGTAACCATTGATTCTTCCGCTAGTCAACTTGGAACCCAAGCTCTTACACAATATAACGTCCTCAGTGGCGGAGCATCCAATGCCATAAATTTCATAGCCCCTGGAAGTAACACGAACGCAGTTTTGACAAGCAACGGAGCTTCGGCTCAGCCTACTTTCCAAGCTAATATTGTTCCTCGTGTAGCATCTCTTCAAACCTCACCCTCTAACCCCACTGGAACGACATCCACAGCTGCATTCAAGATGATGGGTTTAGGTTCCACGTGGAAACTTACCCCCACAGCTTATACCGTTGTTAGAGTTACGATAGACGGTCAGTGTACAAATAACACCAACGGCGATGGCGTGCAGATCTTAGTAGCCTATGGAACAGGCACAGCACCAGCCAACGCAGCAGCAGCTTCTGGAACCACAGTAGGATCGACAATCACTTGGACAGCTCTAACAAGCCTTTTGACTAACGGGGTTCCATTCGCAAAAGACGTTATCATTACAGGATTAAGTGCTGGAACTGCTTATTGGTTTGATATACAGTTACAAGCTGTAACAGGTGGCACAGCATCAATTTTGAACCTTGAAGTAACAGCACAGGAGCTAACATCATGAGCCAAATTCAACTTATCGTTGCTCAAAGTGGAGGTGGAGGTGGAGTTATTACCATCAACGGCGACACTGGATCAGTTACAGGGTCAACCGTTACTATCTCCGGGGGAACTACCGGACTTACAACAACAGGTTCAGGCACCACTTTAGACATCATCGGCACCTTAGGCATATCTAATGGTGGAACCAATGCGACATCAATGGCTAATACAGACGGTGTGGTTTACTATGATGGAACTCGCTTAGTCACCACAGCAGTGGGTACAGCAACTTATGTCCTCACATCGAATGGGGCTGGATTAGCTCCAACTTTTCAAGCTGCCGGTGGAGGATCAACTCAAGCGCTTTTTCAGGCTTATTTGACTGGAAACCAAACGAATGTGACAGGAGATGGTACAACCTACACAATACAATTTAATACCACTTCTTATAATGTTTCATCTTGTTTTAATACCGGCACATTTACTTTTACAGCGCCTAAAACAGGAAAGTACATTTTTACAGGCGCATGTTACGGTTACGGTTATGGAGGAGGGCATACACAACAAAATATAAATCTGATTTTATCCGGTGGGACATATTATTGTTATACAGTTAATCCTTTTGCAATGTCAGGTAATTCTACATTAGTTTTACCTTGGTCTGTTACTGCACCAATGACATCGGGTGATACAGCAACTGTGACTTTTTTTGCCAACAACAGTACTAAAACTGTAAATTTAGGCGGTGGATCGGCTGGCGCAACCACTTGGTCAGGATCTTACATTTCAGCATAAAAGGAGCATATGACAAACCCCCCAACAAATAACACCACACTCCCTCAAGGGCCGTACTCTTACAACTCAGGTATCACCTCAACCGACCCCTTTATCACGGTCTACTCTCTCCGCAACCCTACGACCTCAGACGTCAACTACCCCGTTCAAAAGCGGTGGATTAACTTCAACACAAGCCCTCCATCCGAGTGGATACTTGAAAGCCTACCGGTGGTTCAAGAGACACAAACGGCCATGTGGAAAGAGCTTGGCGGTGCGGGATCAGGAGACGTTCTAGGCTTCAACGTCCCACTTGGCAGCTCACCTGTATTTCCAGATAGCTCCGGGTTCGTCACCTATACCTCTACCGGTGGCTCTATCGCTATCACCGGCTCTACCAATACAATCAACTGGGATCTCCCCGGCGGTACAGCAGCTGTCCAACGTTTTCAAACAGATGACGGCCTTTTCGAGACACCTACCGGCACCCCAGCAACAATCATCATCCACGGTACAGGTGGCATCACTACTAGTCAGGGTACCGCTCACCAGATCAACATCAACCTAGCAGCAAGCGGAGTTGTTGAGAAGATCACAGGCGATGATAGCGTTGCCGTAACACCCGACTCTTCAGGTAATATTAACCTCCTTGGCTTAGTAGTAGCTAACGGCACCCATGCTAAAGCGGTATATACCGAGTCACCCGTAGCGCATACCGAGAAGATCGACGTGCAGGTCTCGGCAGCTATAGCCTCTACAGACGTCACCAAAGTAGGTCTGGCAGCTTTTAATAACACCCAGTTTTCCGTAGACGCCAATGGTTTCGTTGCCCTAGTTGGTGGAGGGGGAGCCTTCAATTCCATCAACGTGCAAGTATTTACAGGTGCAGGAACATATACTTACTTTCCACATGCCAATCTTGCATATGCTATAGTCGAAGTGATAGGAGCTGGCGGTGGTGGAGGAGGGGTAAGTAGTACAGGAGCAACAACTGTCAATTGTACGGGCGGTGGCGGAGGTGGTGGATATAGCCGTAAGGTCGTTACTGCAGCAGCTATAGGCTCATCTCAAACAGTGACTATAGGAGGTGGTGGATCTGGCGGAAACAATACGGGCTCAAATGGAGCTAACGGTGGAACAAGCTCATTCGGAGCTATCTTAAACGCTTCAGGCGGATCTTATGGACAGGGAAATAGCACAGCATATGCAGTGACTCAGTTTTCTGGTGGATATGGCGGTGTAGGGTCGGGAGGCGATATTAACGCTAATGGGTCAAGCGGAGAATCATCTTTTGGTATTTATACAGCTTCTGGAATAGGTGTTAACAGCGGTAATGGCGGAAGCAGTTTTTATGGAGGCGGAGCAGTTAACCGCACGATAAACACAAGTAATACAACACAAAATGGATATAATGGTAGTAATTACGGAGGCGGTGGCTCGGGTGGAGCAGTAGGCAACTCTACCGCATCAGGAGCAGCCGGTGGAAATGGCTCAGATGGTTTAGTTGTGGTGACAGAGTATATAACTTAATACGCTTATTCATGGGTGTATCCTCGGGGCTCCGCAAGGAGCCCTTTTTCAATGAGGTAACTCAGCAGTGTACTTTTTGAAGAATTCATCGTAGAGATAGTCGTCTTGGTCAATCAGCTCAAAGATATCTACCACGTCCTGATTTATAGCCCTATAGTCTCCCAGCTTCAGGTCGATGAGGTATTTAAGCCCTTTCAGGTGGAGATATCCCAAGTGATTCAGCTCTTGATCGTTACCTAGATAAAGGCGGTAGAACATGAGGTTTCTCTCAAAGTTCTTTTCAAAGCCAGTGAACGACGTCACGGTCATTAAAAACAAAGCAATATTTAACATTTCTTATCCTTGGTCAACTCTTCTTTAATAGCGAGTCCGATTTGGTCGCATTGTTCAATATAACTTTCATAAGGAACGTCCCATATAGCCGATTCAATTACAGGTGGAATAAGGTTCTGCCAGTCGTTATAGAACTTTTCTTCAGCTATCACCATCTTATCTATAAACTCCTGATCCCGATCTATTTTAATTCTGACACCATTCCCTTCCCAATAGGCATAGTATTCCATCTCAGGGACATTACAAACCATCATCTGATGCATCATCTGGCAATGATAATAAGGAGCTATCTCACCCTTCAATGCTTGTTTAAAAGCTGTCTTCCCGCATTTAATCTCGACAATGGCTCTCACTTCAGAACCAATAACGACGGCTCCGTCAAGAGAGGCCATCGCCCAAGGGTGCTCGTCAGATTGCCAAACAGCGGGGCAAAAAAGAAAACCTGTTTCGGTATTAAAGGCATCAAGAGCTAAAGGCTCAAGTGCAGTGCCACGGAGCATCGCTTCATTGGGGGGTGTTTCTTCCTTTAGCCCTGTTAGTTCTTCAAAGAGCTGATAGACGCTCTTATAGGGGTTCATAGCCATGATAGAAGAAGCCATGGTAGCGGTGATCTTTGTTTGCCGGAGAGCCTTCCATTTAGGGCTCCCCTGCTTTATATCAATTCTTCCCATCTTTAATACCCATTAAGATTTCGAACGCTTCTTTGACTTGGACTGGAACCACGCTATTACCCAAGGCTCGCAATCTGTCCACGTGGTGGGAAATCCCATCAGAACACTTACCCATCGTGGACACAACCTCTTGCCAATGCTCTCTGGATTCAAACGGCCAACACTCTGCTGCGTCGTCTCTCCATGCTTCCCCGCTACTACCGATGGAACCGGTGCAAGTATCGGTTTTGTTGCTTGGCTGGCTGTCGGTGTTGCCATTCTGATCTTCACAGCTGCTGGAAGGCAAGGACTCTTCCTCGCTTGAGCTGCCGGCTCGTCTCCCGAATCCTTCCAATCCCTGGCGGACGGTGTTGGCCACATCTGAGGATAAGCCACCTGTTCGTTCAACCTTCCCGATACCTTCCTCCGGCTGTCCCTGTTCTTGCCCCGATGTAGAGCATTCTCCAGGGCTTCCCCCTCTCTCACCGGCAGATGTTCCATGGTGCTTGGCGTGAGCCAATAAGAACCATCTCTCTCTACGATGTAATGCTCCAACGGACGCAGCGGATATAACGCACCATCTACAGTCATACCCCAACGCGGCAATTTCCCTGACCACTTCTGTTCCTCCTCTAGTAGTGATGGCTGGCACGTTTTCCAAGAAGATAAATCGGGGCTTAATTTCGCGACAGAGCCGGACGATCTCATAAAATAGTCCGCTTCGCTCATCTGCCAAGCCTTTTCCAAGTCCTGCAACACTAACCCCTTGGCAAGGAAATCCCCCGAATATGATATCGACACAATTGTTGAGCGGAGATGGAAGTTGTAAACTTTTGATGTCGGTACAGATTGGGGCTTTGTCAATATCTCCAGATTCCATTCTAGAGAGGAGGACTCCTTGACAATATGGGTCGATTTCGCAATAGGCGATTGTTCTAACCCATTGCTCGAGGGCTTTTGAGATTCCCCCAATTCCGCTAAAAAGATCCAACCCATTTAACATCCCCTCTCCTCTTCGGTCGGTATATGATACCGCCATTTAACTTCTTTCATAAAATTAGCTGCTCTGTAATCTATTTGTGTGTAAAAAACATTATATGCAATATGTGACGAACCATATTTATCAACTAGTAAAACATCTACTACTGTACCGGGAAGTGGCCATTCTTTCTCAAGATCAATCCAATCCACTTAACACGCCTGCTCCCCTAAGAACTTAAGCGCTCCCTGCGTCTGCGTCTCGCAAAACTTCTTACCCATCTTGTACTTATCACCCTCGTACTTATCGACGATGATCTTGGCAAAGTTTTCTTGCTTCTCTTTAGGGCACTTGTTTACTAGAGACATGAGTGTATCAACGTCATCTTTAGAAGCTATTGGAGGCTGAGGTGGCATAGGAGTGTCATTGTGACTATCACTTTGATAGGTCGTTTTGACAGGCTTCCTGCCCATAGCTACCTCTCCATCATCGTCGTCGTCTAACACTTCACCTGGCGCAACGCCGGCTATCGAGCTAAGGAAATAACGTCTTAGGTAGGTGATCTGGCTACCGGTCTCCTGCACCTTGACGGTCGGTGTGATAGGGAATGTTGACCTGATCCACTGCCCGGAGGAGTGCATAAGGAGGGTGACAAACACGGGCTTACCATCCTCTACGGTTGCCATCTGCGAGATAGATAGCCCATACTTGGTGAGCGGTCCACGGCAAGCGTCCCAGATAGATGCTAAGGTGGCATACTTGCTTTTAAAGTGAGGGTTGGACTTATCCTCTTCTGCGTTGCCTATCTCTGCTTGTGCCTTGGCTAAAGCTGTAGCTAACTCATTCAGCTGTTCTGATTGGTTCATTTTCCACCTCTTTTAATTTATTAAGTACATCCAATGCAATGTTAAGATCTTTAATATGTAGATCAATTTCTTTTCTTTTCTCTAAAAGAAGGCACGTTGATATGTTATCAACTATATTACGAATTCTCCATTGTATTTTTTCTATTGCCATTTTAATATCTGTCATAAATCCTCTCTCTTAATCTTTCTTCTCTGTCTTGCCGTCTCTCTTCCAGAAGCTCTTCATGATCTTCCTCATCCAGCCACGACGTCTCTTTTTCTTCTTCTTCCTCGTACTCTTGACACTCGCACATAGTTTCTCCAGAGGGGCACGAGGCCCCAGTATTAGTATAGCTCAATAATTTGTCTATTAGAGTAGGTGGTTACTTTACCTCTCTCGTATTGGTGATAAAAATAATCTTTTCCATGCTGGCAGGTTGAATTATAGGTCTCAAGAACGCCGTTTACATAAACCTCTTGATACCCTTTTTGAGGACCATCAAGAGCTGTAAGAATCACTGTGCCGTCTAAATAGGTTGCGGTGTGAAGGGTGGCACCATTCATCTTAGTGCTACCAACATTATAGGTTTCAAAGCGTTGAAACACTGGAGCTTTCGCCTGTAGCTGTAGGAGAGCATTAGGGGCTTCTGTGATATCGTTGAACTCCTCGTCGAGGTTGTCGCCGTAGACACTTCCTAGGGCTAGTAACGAAAGTAGTAATAGTTTTTTCATGTATATCCTCTTTTTCAGTTGCTCGGTGTTTCCGAGTACCTTAAATGTAACATAACGCTACATTTTTGCATAGCCCAAAGTAAATTCTTGTAAAAAATTATAACTTCAAGGTATAACTTTATACGGAGGAAAGATGGAGTTAAAGAAATATCTACACTTAAATTGCCTGTCTCAGGAAGAATTTAGCCATATCCTTAGAGTCCACCGGGTCACCCTCTGCCGGGCTATGAATACCGGTCTATATAGCGAGAGACTGATAACGAGGATAGAAGATGCAACGGGTGGAAAAGTAACAAAAAATGATTTGGAGAAGAAATGAGCGTTGAAATAATTAATTATAAAGAAATGAACAAAGGCCACATGGTGGGCTTCGTTGATGTATATTTACCACGTAGTGGGCTTGAGATACACAACCTGACCTACTTCCGCAAGGACGGGAAGGAGTGGATTTCTATGCCATCTAAAGAGTATACCGACAAAGAGGGGCAGAAAAAATACATGCAGCAGGTGCGCTTCCGGGACAGGAACCACGGCGATGCTTTTGGCCGGGCAGTGATAGAGGCAATTCGAAAGTTTCAGCCAACGCCACCTACACCCAAAGAGCAGATGATGCATGAAGAAGAGGAGCTTCCATTTTAGATGAGTGAGCGTATGACATGGATATCTAAGACGCCACCCATCTATTACCGGAATGGCGACATATGGTTGGAAGAGGGGTCAGGTATACGTTGGTATGCCGATGTGGATATGCAAGGGTGGGTGTATATGGATGCGCCGGGCCGTGCGACAATGGACAACATTCTGATAACGCCCTTTACAAAGAAGTCAAGGGAATTGAAGGGTCTTAAAAAAGAAAACCCTTTCAAGGAATCTCCTTAAATTTGATTATTATGAGTAACTATCATACTAAGATCTGCACTAAATGTAACAGGGTGTTTTCCAAGGAATCCTCAAATCTTGAAACATGTTTTCCCTGTAGTGAATCAATAAGAATGCAGGCAAAGCGGGTGCCTAACAGAATATGCTCTTCATGTAATGAAGGCTTTTATAGCCCCAATGACACCAAGAAATGTGTGCCATGTTGTTCTAAAGGCTATTCCACCCTAAGTAAAAGCGTGCCTGTAATTGATAACTCTAAGGAAAAAGCCAAGAGAAAACCGGTTAAGCCAATACCATATGAGGTTTTAAATAAAAAATGCGAAAAGAAAAGAGTTTATGATAATGATTTCGCCTCACATTTTGTTCGTTGGGGTGGTTTAAGCGACCGCATATAAAAAAGAAAACCCTTTCAAGGAATCTCCTCAAAAGGGTATCTTAAGCTTTTATTAATCCTCGTGGGTAAAGATGACGACTGTAAACGTCTTTACCCATTTACCATCGAAACTGATTCAGGCAGTTACAATTGGATCTCCAATATATCAGATCTGATAATTACCGCCAAGATTAGTTTCCTTAACAAAAGGGAAATTATGATTGAGCCTCTTTTCTTTCTTAATAGAGAGTCTTATGGAATCTATAACCGGCAGATGGTCACCATCACCGGGTCACTTAACACAGCTTGCTTTTTGTCGGAACTTGTAGAGAAGCGCCAATACCACCGGAACCGAGGGGAACTCATAACCCATCCCGAGTATGGGGAGGAGCTTTTCTATCAGACTATTCAAGGCATTGAAGAGAGGCTGGGTCTTACCAAGGATGAGCAGGCTACTTGCGTCAAAAAGCTTGTGAAGCTCGGCTTCATAACCGTCAATGTGTTTGGCGTACCGGCAAGAAGATATTTTAAACTAAACGATGAAGCGATTCTTCAAGCCTACACGGATAGGATGGCCGAATCCAGTTTGCGGAAAACCCGAAACAAGTTTGCGGAAAACCCGAAACTGGATGGCGACATTCCCGAAAACTGGAATGCGGAAAACCCGCAAACTATATATAAGGAAGAAGATACCCAATATAAGAAACCCAAAGAAGATATTTTTAAGGAGAAAAAAACTGGTGAGGATTTTAAAAGAAAAGATTTGAAAGCTTATAGAGAGCATGTGTTCTTAACCGAGGAGGAGTATCTCAAGCTCAAGGAGCTCTATGGCGACTGGCTAGATCGAGGGCTCGACAAGGTGGAGTACCAGAAGGCGGTGAACGGCTCGAAGTACAAGAACGACTACATGGTCTTCAAGCAGGGCGGTTGGGTGCACGACATCTTCCTTCAGGAGAAGAAAACACCTAGCAGCTCTACGGAGGTTCCGGATTGGAAGATTGTTAATGAAAATAAAGATTTCTTTATGGAGTGTAAGCGAGATAATCCCGAAGTAGAGATCTTGCAGACCATGTACTGCACCGGTAACTGGCTTGTCATTCCCGATACAGGCAAAGAGCTTTCGTTGAAGATGGAGCCCTCGGCGTTCAAGAACGCCTTCCTTTCGCTGATCGGGATGGTGCCAGATGAAACTTAAAGGGGGCTTAGGTGCCGACATTCGAAAAGAGGATCACCCAGATCATGCGAAAAATGTAAAATATTTTAAAGAAAACTATGTGGACGCTAATCCTGAAAGGCAAAAGAATATTTATCTTTACATGGCTACCGACGAGATGGTGGCGTGGATTGGATTTTCGGCGCCAAAGGGGAAAGCGATGTATAGCGTGGCACATCCGGTGCCTGTGCATCAGGGATATTATGCCTTTGTAAATGAGTGTAAAGAAGCCTTAGTTAGTGTAAACAATTGGGCTTGGAAAGAAATCAAAACTCTGCAAGACTATGAAAGTAAAAGAAAAAATAAAGAGGAGAAACTATGAAACAACAAGAAAAGAATTTATTAGTAAAGATAGCCAAAGACCTAGTAGAGCTCTACATAACCGGCAGCCTAACGCTCCAAACGCTCAATGAGGTGAAAGAGTCCTTTCAAAAGCTCACCCCGGACGACGAGGAATGGGACAAGATCATGAATGACAACTTCGAAAGCTTCCTTAAACATGTCCATGACGCACATAAAGGCACCAAGGAAGAGCAATCGCCATGCGAGCCATGTCTGGGTAGCCTACTAGACCTAAAAGAGCAGGAAGAGGCATCAGAAAGCGAATGCGAGTTTTCCTACTCTGTTCACTGCAGGGACGGATCAATCTACAACGTGGACGGTAACAGCTCCCGGTTTACACACGATGATGAGTTGTTTGTTTATTTCGATGCAGATAAAAGCCACTGTAAAGCATTCTTCACGGACGTTAAGGCTTACATGGTTGATAAGAACGATTGCTGGGAAGACCTTTAGTGGAGTTCTTCCTACACGTCATAAGCGTCACGCTGGGTATCCTCCTGGCGGACGCCCTCAAACATGCGATGAGCGATGACTAAATTTGGCAACTCAGCAGCTTGGGTAGAGATCGGCGGTAAACGCTTTTACTCCAAAAGCAAAAAAGAGGTAGTCTACGCCAAGATGCTAGAGGCCAAGAAAGTGGCCGGCAAGATCGTGGACTGGGCATATGAGCCCCAAACCTTTTACTTTGAAGGCGAGAAGCGGGGCCCGGTCAACTACAAGCCGGACTATAGCGTCACGGAAAACGATGGGACGGTAACATGGCACGAGGTGAAGGGTTGGATGGATCAGAGGTCTAAAAGTAAAATCAAAAAGTTTAAGAAGTATTTCCCGGAGCTGAAGCTATATGTCAATGGACGATTACAATGAAGAAATGTCAAAGATATTGTCTATTTATAGATGTGATAAGTTTGTTCAATTGATAGAAGATATCTATGAGATAGTAAGGCTTTATAACGTCGATGAGGTGGAAGACTGGGTAGCCGATGTTGTAGGCTGGGAAAACGTAAAAGACATTCGCCTCGCCAGAACTGCGTTCCTGCTCTCGAAGCTAGCCCACCACCACGCCGACACTTTGAAGCGGGTGAAAAGATGCGCACCGGGCTTCCATCAGAAGGCAGAAAAGTTAACTAAAAAGCTTGCTTTAAGTGATGCCTGAGAGCATAATTAAGAGACGTGGAAAAGACTGAAATGACAAATATCCAACTCTTCCTTTTCGGCGTAGCTGCCTTTTGTATCCTCGTCATGGGCTGTATCTTTTTCTCACATGCATACCTAAAAGACAAGGAGTCCCGCAATGCCCCTCAAGAAAGGCAAATCCAAAAAAGTTGTGTCGTCAAACATAAAGACAGAAATGGAACATGGAAAGCCCCAACGCCAAGCTGTCGCCATAGCCATGTCTAAGGCCGGCATGTCAAAAAAAAAGAAGAAGAAATGAACGACCAAACGATTGTTATCGGACGGACTTGTGACAGGTGCAAGAAACCATGCGATTACGTGAGGGAGAGGCAACCTTGGTCTGATGCCTATTGGATATGCCCCGCCTGCGATAGCACTTTTGATATTGAAAGGGAGAGAACAGAGAAATGAACCATCGCCGTTGCACCCACTGCGGATCACCTCACCACCCTCCTACTTACCACACGGAGAAGTATGAAACCAAAGATAAAATCAGCGATAAAGGCTATCCCCAACAATCCAAAAAGTACCCATCAGCACATGAAGCAGCAGATAAAGAAGAAAAAAAGAGATTTCCAAAGGGATATAAAGCCATGAAGAAGGTAGATGCTAAGCTGCCTAAACATGAGCTTGCTGGGAAGAACCTGAAGAGCGGGAAGTTAGAGGTGTCCAAGAGGGTGCCGACCCATCTTAGGAAAGAGGTAGCGTTTCATGAGAAGGTCGAGTCTGATAAACTGAGAGGTAAAAAATGATAATCCCATACGGCGAGTACCTCCTCGTTAAGGTGCTAGAAAAGCCAAAGAAGCATAGCTTTATAATGGTGGAAGAAGAGCAAGAGCCTATTGTTAGGTGCGAGCTCCTCGATGAGGGGTACAAGGTTGCTTCAACCCTAGTCCCTAATAAGAATATTCTTTATTTTAGAAGATATGAGCTGCGGGACTGTGTAGACAAAGAGAAAAAGATTTACCTAGTTAAAGAAGAATGCTTACTAGGATATGAGGCTAAAGATGGACGAGAAGATGCGCAAGCAAGTGGGGAAGCCACTAAAGAAAGCGGAGAAGTTGGTTAAGCGGGCGGAGAAAAACAACGCTAAGCTTGCAGACTACGATGAAAAGGTAAGGGACCCTATTATAGACAAAGCTAAAAAGGCGGGGATCAGTGTCAAAGGTAAGAAAAAAACCGCTGTCAGAAAATGAACGGCAAAAGTTAATCGCTCAGTCTAATAAAAACTTCATGGAGCGAAAGCCACCCAAACCGGCATGGAAGAAAACTCCCTGGTGGTTTGAGAAGCACTTAGAGAAAAGAGGTCTTATATAGTCCTGCGCCCGTGGACTTGAAAGTGACGGGCATTAAAAAGGAGAGGTTGCCCTCTCCCCAACTAATCAGATTTATATATGAAACTGAGAGTATCTTACTCAGTGACATCTTTCTTTTCAAGCCTCTCGAAATATTCCTCAAAACATTTAGTAAGAAGAGCATTGCGGGTTACCCCCTCATCCAACGCCTGCTTAGAGATCTTGTACCACATAGGCCATTTCACCCTAACCAAGATGTTCTTATCATTCTTACATAGCTCTTTATCGGGCTTCTTCATTCGATCCTTTCCTTACGTCTATAGTTGTAAATCTCAATGAAAAGATTGTAGAAGCTCTCTTTGTTAGAGCACTTCTTAAACCTATCCATCAGTAGCTCCAGGTTTTTCCGGAAATGATCATAGTCAAAATCCTCCCTAAGGAAAAGGGTAAGAAGAGGTTTCTGGAAACAAAAAGACTTAAAAATCGTAGATTTATGTTCGATAAATGATCTTAGATCTATCAAGGCTTTTGTGTCGGCCAGTTTATCCAAAGCGACTACTAGAGTTTTTTCCTCCTCGGGTGTCATAAACTTATAGAGGCCGTCCTTAAATTTGTTATCCTTTTGATCCCTCATCTTTAGGACTAGAGTTACATCCACGTTGTGCTTCTTGCAGAAAGCATCTAGCCTCCTATAGTCCTCGTTGCCTTGCGATACAAAATAGTTAACGTAGTCTGCGGATAGCCATGCTTTTCTAGCGGAGTTAAGGGTACCTATAAGGTTGCTCCCTCCCTTGTCGGCTATCATATAGTAGATAGGTACGTTTAGGGCCTTGGCTGCAAATAATCGGTGTTGTCCGTCAATCACGAAAAAATCTCTGTCGACCAAAATTGGACATAGGTGTAAGAGGTTGTTCTTCTTGATCTCTCTAACCAGTGTTTTTACATGGCTGTCAAATACTCTACGGTTGCCTTCAAAAAAGTGAAAGCTTTCGTAGTCTGTAGTGCTTTCTATTTTAGTCATGGTTTTTTCTCCTCTTGTTGTTTAAGTAAACTTTCAAGTCTATATTTTATTCCTTGTAGCGATGGGATACCCCCATAATCCGCTGACATTTCAACGCTAGTATCAAAATGGTTTAGGGCAAAATTCATTGTCCTAGGATCATCTTTCCAACACTCGCGGATAAGATCTCTAACTAGGTCGATTAGGTCGCCGTTTTCTTGGATCAAGTTATTTATAATGGTATAGTACTCTTTCTTATTCATGTGGTTTCTCCTTTGTAGGTTTTTTCCATGTAGCGACATAGGGCGTCAAATTGTGAATTATCCAGGTTTATAAATTTACATAGCGTCATGAAAAATACTGCAATGTGGGAAAGTGTATCCTCTGGAGATATGTTTCTACTTGAAAACAAGTCTCTTAGAGCCTGATCCACTTCGTTATATTCACTATCAATATCTTTCTCATCCATTGGTTTCTCCTCTGTGATAACACCCATAGCGTTATCAATGTTTTCTAGCTCTTTTAAAAATAGATTGCGTATCCTATCACTTTCGATGTATGGGAGAGCCTCTACCAAGAGATAGAGACTCATTGCAATCTGTGTTGTAGCTTCTTCTTTATTCTTCATTTTGTACCTCCTTTAAGGGAAAAAATTCATACCAAGGGCGTGAATAGTCTTCATATTGTTTAAGAAAATCACGCTTCAATTTGCTAATATAACGCCTCATAATCTTTTCAAAAGTTTTAGGCGTTGCCGTAATAGTAGATCCCGATTCCCAGCATATTTGAGAGCCAAGGGTGCCGTCATGTATTGTATTGTCATATATGGATTTACCATATAGCCCATAATGCTTGGTTTCTTCGTCATCGGTATTTGGCAGAAAGGTTACAGAGACACCGTAACATTCTCCATCTTCTCGACAACCCCAGCATGTTGTATAGATTTTTCTTTTCATTGCGTACCTCCTAAATAACGTAAATTAATGTATAGCCCAATTCATGAAGATAGTCTAAGCGAGGTATTTTATAGCAATGACTGTATGTCATGGTGTCACTGCTAAAGTTTGCTAGCCAATAGCCTAATGGGGGCTTGAAGTCTTTTGGGAACCCCTCTTTTGTAGGTGGCTCTAGTTGTTCCTCGCAATGATCAGTGATCTTGTGTCCATCTATGATAGCGCCACTAATTGCAGAGGCAAATTTATCGTATCCGTGCCCCCCAGCCTTGCCTTTGTGTACTAGTTTATAGTTGTCGTATACCTCTACTGAAACAACACCTGATTTACTGTAATGGGTTAAGACTTTACCCAAATACTTGCCATCTTTAAGGATTACGATGGCTGAAACGTTTGTTCTGTCTCTCATTAATTTCATTTTGTACCTCCTAAATTTAAAATGCTTCTATATCATCGGGATTTTCCCAGTCGCATGCTTCTGATTTGTCAACGGCACTCCAATCCACATTGTCCCATATTAGATTGTAGGCGTTGCCCTCATCGTCCTCAACGCACGCCTGATAATATTTCATAGAAAAGGCACAACCGTGAATCTCTTTGATATATGGATCTTCGATAAGCTTGTATGTTTTGCCTTGAAAGTCTACTGTTTGGTAGTAGTCTTCGGGATCAGGGTATTTCATTTTGTACCTCCTTAAGTGTTAATCGTAGCCCACCTGATAGGCGAGCTAGGGTAAGACTTAAGCGTTATAGTCTTCGCGATATTGGGTAATCGCCTCTTCGTAATCTTCGCAAATTATACCTCCTACTGCGTCTTCTATTACCCATTGATTACAACATTCACATTTTTTTGATCTTTCGACCAAGTAGGAACCTATTTGATATCTTTCAAATTTAGATATGTAATCGTTTTTTTCTTCTTCGGGAAAATCAAGATCGTTTAGAAATTGCCAAAAACCTTCACCATCATCATAAACTGTATAAAGTTTGTTGTTGATTATTTGTCTATGTAGTGGTTGTTCCATCTTGTACCTCCTATTTTGTTATTGATTAAACTATACAAGATTATGATTTATATGTGCAAGCAAAAAGATTGTGATGGGTATGAATATGTGATAAAGAAAAAACTATGAGCGAGTTGACAGTGATCCTAAAAAGCGACGACAAGACTTATAAAGAAAAGTTTTTGATTTATGAGGCTTATGCGATTAGTGTAGAGGATAGCATTGTTAAAGAATGTATTGCTAAGGCTAAAGCAAGCTTTAAGACTGATGTGGAAGAGACTATTATAAGGGTAAGTTGGACACTATGACTGCTAAAGAGAGGAAGAACCCGTTTGGTAGGCCTAGAGAGCATGACTTAGACGAATGGGCTGAAAAGCTCATTGAATGGTCTAAGAAAGAAGATTCATCCAACTTAAATGGCTTCTGTGCTGACAATATGTTACCCCCTACATATATCACAAGATGGGCTAGAGAAGATAAACACTTTTGTTCAGCGTATGAGTATGCCAAGGCACAATTAGGCGCAAGAAGAGAGAGAAAACTCGCTGAAGGTACCTTACACGTAAAGGCTTACGATTTGAATGCAAAAGTTTACGACGAGTTTTTAAAACAAGAACATCGTCAAGAAATGGAGTATGAAGCCTCCCTTAAAAACAACCAAGACACATACACACCCGAACAAGCTAAGCTGTTAACCAATTTTATGGCTTCAGTAGACAAGTTACAGCATAAAGAAAATAATTGAAAACACCAGGTCGCCATCCATCGCCTCACCATCCGCATTCATCCCCTACTAGTACAAGCCATTCTTAAAGAGCTAGCCAAGTCAATCGACATGCAGGGCTATCAGCATATATCACTAAACTATTGGGTAACGTGCGCAATCAAGGAAAAACTAGAGCGTGACAGTAAATCTAATAGGTGATACGATTGTTATAACAGAGGTACATATGACGTTTATTTACTTAGTAGCTTATTTCGTTCTTGGCGGTCTTTTTTATCAATGGCTAATGAACCCTCCATCGCCGAAAGAGCCGAAAAAAGCGACCCTAAAGAAGATCTAGGCTTACTAGCATCTATTACAGCCTTTCTAAACCGTGGTGACTTAGCCATAAGATTCAATATAGCTTTACTTCCAACAACCGTTCCCCAAGCTGGAGCGTAAGATACTGCCCCTAATACGTGCAAGGCCGTCTGTACTTCCTTCGGAAAATGTTCAAGTAGTTCATTCACTTTAGTTAAGACTGGATGCTCTCTTGCTTCAAGACTTGTTAGCCTTTCTTGTGCCTTCTCGCTTGTCTTTCTTAGCTTTTCTTCCCCTCTAGGCGACTCAACTAGTTTTCCACTTTTTTGGTGTGTAGTTGGCAATCTCTCCAACATACTCACGTTTCTTTTTAGTTGCTTGCTCATGCGCTCTAGGTTTCTAAAGAATGTAACCGCACTCTCTCCACCTATCGTCCTTAGATCTTCGATGGCTTGCTTGTCTCTAAACATCTCATTGAATTCTTTAAAGTCTATTTTACCTTCGGGAGTGATGGCTTTGGCGAAGTAATCATTAACCGATTGATCACGTAGATAATTCAACACTTGCTTTTGATTCTTTAGACCGTTCGTTGCTTCAGTGACTAGCTTTTGCCCTTCTTTAGTACGCCATAGATCTAATGCTGTCTTTGGCCTTTCCCCATTCTCGACGCTCTTAGTAATATCTTTTCTAATGCTGTCTCTTAACGCTTGTCTATGTTGCAATGATCCAAAGGGTGACTTCATGGCAACAATTTCATCGGCTACCTTTTGAGCGTCCTTAGATAATTGACGGCGTAGTTCTCTTATCTCTTTGACAGCTTTAGCGTGTGGCATCTCCGCAATCTTATCAAGTACAGCTCTTTCAACCCTGCGCATTTGCATAGGGTCTAGTACGTCTCTTAGCTCTTTTAGTGTCGACGCTGAAGTTACTTTATCAGCAATCTTCTCTAGTGCTTTCTCCCCTCTAATGCTGTGAATAGAATCAGCACCGAAGCGTTGAGCTGTCCTAGCAAAATCCAACTCAGCTTCATTGAACAAGCGCAGTGCATTTTCATCGTGAGAGAGTGCTTTTCTCGCATCCCCTTTGACAGCTCTATTTACTGGTTTTAGCAAGCCTGATATGTCATGTCCGATAATATCATACTTGATGATCTTGTTTAGTCTTCTGCCAAGCTCGATAAGCTTACTACCTTGAACGGCTGGGTGTGGTGCTTCACCTCTTACGGTAGAAATAACATCGCTAGTATCGGCTATGATATCCTCGAGTGCTTTTTCTACGGTTGCATATCCAGAGGGCTTTGTTTTAAGTTTTCTGATCTGATTAAGAGCACGAACAGCAGTTTTGTTTGTAGTTTTTGGATTTACGTAGCTTTTTGTTGCTACTCTTTCCGCTTCATCATATTTAGGAGTATAGATGGCTTCTTCAGCCTCAAAGTTACCTACAACATCGTTCTGTATTTGCTCACCTAATTGTAAACTATCTTCAGCTTGTGGGTGGAAGTTGTCGAGTTTACTTTCTAAAGCTGATTGTGAAGCATCTTTAACAGACTGGTTGAAGTCTACAGCTTTCGGTCTTTCAGGTGTTGCAAGCTCTACCACTTTATTGTTTAGTGCGTCCACTTGCTCATTGGTTATTTCTTTGACGGGTAATGTCTTTCCGTTCGCCCCTTTCTTCATGAAGTCTGGGGATTCTAGGATGTTGAGAGCCTTCTCACCTATCTTTTCGTTGTACGCAACACCTTCATGATTCATTTGTCTAGTAAGATCTTTCAGAACGGCGGTGGCTGGTTTTTTTACTTGTTCTGCTTTGTTGAATAGTCCCTTCACAAAACGTCCAACAGATCCCGCGGCACCTAAAGATGCATCTAAAGCCATCCAGATAGCGCCATGTTCTAGCATATCATCTACTGAAGGCATTTTACCTTGAATAGCTTCTTTTGCCCCTTCATATAGTGCGCCTGTAGTGCCTGAAGCAAGCCAATTACCTACAATCTTGGCTGGTTGCTTAAGTATAGGTGCGCTTTCAGAAAGTATTTTGTAAGGAATACTAACGCCTTTGTGAAGTAAGGATATAGGACTCATTGCCCCAGTTGCTTCACCTAGCATAGTCATGCCTGTGCGTTCAGGGTGTGGCTTCATGAAGGGTATATGTTCTGAAGCTCCTAGCGTCCTTCCTGATATCATGCTAGTGGCAGGTGTCATAGTATATTGGAATATTTCACTTGTTGACGGTGCTTCTTCTCCACCTGATTCTAGTCTTTCTAAGAAAGGCTTTTTCTTCTTGGCTGGTTTTTCCTCTTCTTCCTCATACAAGCCTGCTAAAGGATCATTGTCTTGTTCATCTTCGTACAGTCCTGCTAGTGGGTCTGCATTAACCATAAGTGGCCAATCCCTGTTCAATCAATTGTGTAGCTTGTTGTCTAGACATTGGCTTAAGTTTTTTTCCATTCTGTGCGCCAACTAATCCTGTTACCTGATCATTTGTTTCTGTGTTGTACATATCGACTTCACTATTTAAGCCTTTATATACTTCATCATCTATCCTATTCATCATTTGAGGTGAAATGCTTCCAATGCCACCCATGTTTTCAATGTATTCTTTCTTGGCGCTTAAAATTTCCCTAGTTCTCTTGTTTAATCTTCTAAGACCGTCGATTTTTCTATTAATCACTTCTAAGCTGTCTGTTGATTTAGGGATATAAATGTTTTGCAAAAGCTCTAGTTTCTTTTGTGCAAGAGGTCCTGCTTTGTTGAACACCTTAATAACTGGTTGTAACTGCGCATGTGCTACAGTGTCGAGTTCTTTACCTGCGCCACTTCCTAAGTAACCACCAGTGGCAGTACCTAGCAAGCCCCTTGAGCTTCTTGCTTCTGGTGCCAATTCTTTTTGAATGTAGTCCAGATCTTGTTCTGAAGCGTCAATTTTATCTATATCTTCTTGAAGGGTAAAGTATTCACCTGCCATTTTCTTTTGAAACTCTTGTTCAAAAGGTGTTGGCTTAGTTTCTTTAGCCTTTTGCCCCTCTAATTGATACTTCTCTTTCTGCAATTCTTTTTCATATCCATATTTTTCTTGCTGTATCTCTTTTTGTATCTGTCCTTGAAGGCTAAGCTTACCTAATTCTCTTTCGTGGGATAGTGTTTCGGCTTCTCCCTTGTATTTTCTATCTCGAGCCTGCCCGATACCCTCTTTAATACCCTGTCCAATCTCTGCGCCGATTCTCTCTTTGAAGGTTGGCGGAGGAGTGTAAAACTGAATCATATTAAATCCCCAAAAGTTTACTAAAGTATCCAGTACCTATATCGGTACCCATCTTAGTGATTCCGCCAAATAAACCTGGCAAAAGCTGTTGTAACATACTGTCAGGCTTCTTTACGACTGATTGATCATAGGCTCTTTGGTTAAGTAGTGAGTTGGACATACCCATAAGATCTTGTAGCGATTGTCTCTGTATCCCCATCCTCTGCGCCTGCAAATCTTGAGCAAACTGTGAGGCGTATGACTGCGAGGCGTTCTGGAATCCACTACCACTTCTTGCGCTCATTCCTCTAGATCCACCTACACCGCTACGACTGCCTCCACCGCTAAATCGAGAGGCTAACTGTCCGCTTAACTCTTGGAATTGTCTCAATGCAGGTGCCTCTAGTTGATCAAACCCCTCTTGGCTACCACTTGCAAGCTTACCTAAGAAGCTATCGGGTCCTAGGTGACCGAACATGCTTTGAAAGAGTTGCATTTGTTCAGGCGTGAAGTTTTGCACTCTAGCAAGCTCATGTCCTTTAGGGATCTTATTGCCCATGCCTGCTGATCCCATACCAGAGCTATACCCTGCTGGTCCGCTTGGTGTGCCACTCATTGGTGCCATTGAAAAACTCATATTTACCTCAATACAACGATATATATTCTAGCACTATAGTTCCACTAGTAATTGCTGGTGCGCCTGCACCTCCAACCACGACGATATTACTAGAGGTGACATAGAACGTTACCTGTCCTGCAATTGCTGTGCTACCTGCATAAATTGCGCCATACCAATTAGTCCCATCTGTATACGATCCATAGCTATTTGGTGATATACTTGATACCTCTGCCCATGTCAAGCCGTGTGGTATATTTCCTGTGGCTGTGAAGGTGTATATCTGCCTAAAGCTCTGTTGCGCTTTGCTTGATCCAGCAAAAAACCACCTGTCACCTGTAGCCGATAGGAAGTCTTTAGGATAGATCCCTATCGAGCGTCTATTGACCTTGGCGGCAATATCTATGTACGCTTGATCCACTTGCTTGGCTAGAAGTTTAGCGTCCGTGGTAGGGAACTGTCTTTGATCCCTAAGATAAGGAGCTTTAAGATTATCAGAAGATACTTGTGTCATGCTAGGAGCGGTCCTCTGTCTACGGTTAGTTGGATACCATGCAATGCAATTTCGGAGGTAGCAAACTGGTAGTTTCTCATCTGGGCATCGTTTAATGTGATACCTATCTGTACAGAGTCACCAATAAGCGAGGTGTTCATCCTATGCCATATCTGGAATTGACTCTCTGCGGTCGGCATCTGTAGGTTGGTGTTGGATGGAGTGAGGCCAATGTTAGTGCTTTCTGGGCAAGTATACAGCAATTGAGTATACACTAGCGAGTTAGGCGGTGGGTTATATGCTGGGCTATTCCAAATACTAACTGGATCTTGGGATAGGTTGATATTAACCGATACCTGCCCATCGGGTGTGTAGTCCATAAGGTATTTCTGCACTGCTAGGCGTGTCTGTCTGCCTTCATTCCAGTAGAAAGGGAACTGTTTAGTCTGGATCAATGGTTGGGAGAGCCTTACATACTGCCCTAGTCCTAGGTAAGTACCTGCTTGAAAAGGAATATCAACAACAAAATTATTAGCATCCACATTCTTTGTCACCTGTCCGATTTGCATATTGAGGTAGGTTGAGCCAATGCAGTTCTGAAACAGCAGATAGTCGCCTGTCTTGGTGAGTGGGTTGCTAGATGTGACGCAATGGTTCGTGGAAGTGATCTGAGTAAGACCTCCGTTGTTGGAAATGGCGGTAATAGTGCCGGACGCACCTTCACCAGTTCCCTGCCCAATTACAAGCACATACCCTTGAGGATTCCCCGCCACGATGTTGGGAATAAGTGGAGTAGTAGAACCACCGTTCCAAGGCTCTTGCCATTGCTCCCATGAAGCGAAAGGAATTGTAAGCCAAGAATATTTCTTTTGCTTTCTGTAGTTGCCGTGCGCCGTGAAGTTTTCATATAGAACGCTCCAAGTGTTGTCCCTATAGTTGAATAGGAAGGTTTGGGTGGGGAACTTCCAAGGGCTTGTAGAGTACGGGAAGCTAAAGTAGATCCACTCTCTTTGAAAGTCTCGAATACCATTTACCCTCTGCACCCCATTATTTAGCGTCTGGATCTGGAAAACGCTATCGGGTATCGGTAAATCTATCCTCTGGGCGCTCTGCTGATCTGTCATGCAGATGCCATATGTACCTATATCTATAGCTCCCTGATCCAATGTGATGCTAGAGAAGGTGGAAGTAGAAGGCAATTCGGAGTTGATGGTATAGAAGCGGAAAGGGTCGGCATCGTCATCTATGTATACAAAGCGTGTTTTTCTGCCCTGCCCTCCAAACCCTACAAGAAGCACGTCCTCATTGTTAGAAACGGTGGCTATAGGTTGGGCGATACCAGCAGGTAGATAGCCTCCAAAGCCAGTCTGGTCTACGTAATAGGCCCTAATGTCGAACGTCTCACCTGCGGGAGTGAGAGAGTTGTAGTAAGGGGGACCGTTCCAGCTCCATAGGGCGGTATCTTGAAGCTGTATAGGTGCTCCAGAACTTGTTTGTATCCAAGGAGAGAAGAATATCAGCCTGTCCTTGTAGGGAACAATAGCGAGAGCGCCCACGAGGTAGTATAAAGCTGCTGGGGTGCTATCTATAGACACTGCCGAAGCTGTTAGTGGGGGAGCAAAGTTAACCCATCCCATTCCTGTGGCCGTTGGTAGTCCAGTTCCGCTTGTTGGGTCGCCGTCATACCACTTAATCCCATCCTGTCCGGGGATAGTATTGGTGAGCATCTGCGCTATACCTGTGCCTGCAACTGTGGGTGCAACCGCAAATGTAACCACATAGTTACCGGCAGCAGCTCCAGCAATGTTAGAAACGGTGCCAAGCATCCCACTTACAGTAGATCCGCCTGTAGTCCACTCATTAAACCAGAGTTTATCGCCTACAACGAGGGTTGTAAAGTTTACTCCGGAGCTTTTAAAGTTGAAAGTGACCGTCGTCGTGCCAGTTCCAGCAGAATATGTACCATTTAAGAAGTTTAAACCGGGTAAATTGTTGGTTGCCCATAACGCACTTGCATAGTTTGTAGTCCAAAAGAGCTGAAAATCATCTCCAGACCAGACAAAAGGTACATCCGACCCTTTATAGTAGTTAACGTTGTAAAAGTTTACGCTAGCGCCTGTTTGGTTGATCTGATAGCTATATTTTGTGTCGAAAGCAAGTAGAAGTGGGAAGTTTGAGGCTGCTGTAGAGGATACGAAGTCTCTTAATCCCATCACTGGAAGGCCGGGATAGTAAGAGAAAGTAGCCGTTACAGTTCCACCTCCTCCACCTGTGATAGTAACGGCACCTGTTGCATAGTCTATCGTTCCGGTACCTGCTGGGACGCCTACAAGTGTCCCGTCTGGGGTAGCCGGTTCGGTGTATGTATTGCCTCCTAAGACAAAGCTAATAGATCCGGGAGTGATAGTGGTGGTAGCCGGTAAACTAAGCTGGGTTATAAGGTTGGCAGCCCCAGCTGCAAGTGTAAAGGTACCCGAAAACTGCAACTCTAGCTGTCCTAAAAGGTAAGTGCCCCGCTTTCTCTTCACCCTTCCTCTCCAGCAATAGGAGTTTACAAGGCTGGGGAAAGCGTCATTGTCTATATTGAATGGCAGTCTGGAAGTAGTCTGCCCCTGTTTGAAGTCACCAATATAGATTTGCTCAGGCATTAGATCCCCAGTGCCACCCAGAAGCAATTCTGGTTAGAAGGTCCGTTGATCCTAGCGACAAAAGCTGTTCTTGTAGGGTAGTTATCAGTCACAATCGACTGTGTGGGTGCGCCCGTAGCGTTAACTGTCATCTGTACCCCAAAGCAAGCTGTTGGGAAGGCTATTGGAAAAGTGACCGTCGTCGTGCCACTTGATGAGACAACTACGTTACCCCACTTCATAATGACTCCACCGGTAAGTACGATGCTACCTGCATAGGTGGGAGGAGGGCCTGCTCCACCTGATGTAGTTGCTGATCCGGTGAGCTGAATCACTGTACCACTAGACAGTTCCACAAAGAGTTGGGTGACACCTGCCACCGCCTTTCCGTACACGGCAATGTCTGTACCAGAGAGTACAGGATCGTTAGTGTTCTGGATGTAGGTAGACTGTACGTGTTTACCGCCTCCAGAGGTGTTAAATGCAACGTGATCCTGAGCGATGATGCCTGCAATAGAGCCAGCATTAGTTTGCATGCCGGGAGCGTCATCTCCGGGATAGTCTGGAGGATTGGGTAGGTTAGGGTAATAGGTGAATGTACTCAAAGCGTCGAGCCTCCGAGGTTGTTAAATCCTGATTGGCCTTGGTTGATCCCTTGGCTATAGATGGTACTTGTGCGTGAACTTGTAAATTGTCTCTGGCTTCTCTTCCATACCAGCATCTCTTGCTCTCTAAAGAGTGGCTCATAGAACATAAACTGCTCAACATCTCCTGTATCGCTCAAGATCTTCCTAGCCGCCCCTCTGGCGATATACTCGCACATATAAGCAAAAGGTATGCCGTTTGTGGTGTTTAGAAAGCAAGAAGGGGATAGGTAAGCATCGAGTTCGACCAGATATTGCTGGTCAGGAGGAGAACGTAAAGTAATAACATTATTGTAGAAAAGGATTCCTCTGGGTAGACCTGTTTGGAAGAAAAAGCACTGTACGTTGATATCATTGCCAACCGGAATATCAACAGGGAAAGTAACATTAGCGACTCCAGTAATGTAGTTTACTGTGTTGGATGTTAAGCTATAGCCACCCGGAAGTACAGAATAACCGAAAGGGGCAGGTCCCGGAGTCATCAAGAGTCCATAGTTAGCCCAATTTGTAATCCCATCATTATAAAATTGACCGCTATCGCATACTACTACGTTGTTTCCAGAGCTATCCAAAGAGGTGATAAAGACGGCAGCGTCGATGTTTTGCATCTGGATGTTAGGGTTAAGTGTAGCCCCAAAAGGAGGGTCTACATTGACTCCTGTAGCAACAACCCCTGCTATATCTACATGCCCTCTCAAGATCCCGTTTACAGGCGGATTAGATGGCGTCTGATTAGATACTATTGGGAAGTTGATGGTATATGGCCCAGCGGTTCCATTACCGGTTGCGACTACCGGGAGAGATTGTACTACATTGGGCCATATATTGAAGAAAGAGCTTTTTTCTGACTGCATAGGCACTTGCACGCCTTCTACATACGCAGTACCGGTAAAGCCTTGATAGACGGGATACATACCTACAGATTGGCTTCCGGGTCCTGTAGGTTCGACCTGGACGGAGTACATCGGCATGTTGTACCGATCTACCCCGGGAGCGGTAGTGAATTGATACTTTGTCTTAAGATCAAAGAGTTGCATCCGAGCGTCAACGTCATTTACCCAGAAACGGTTAATATAATCAATGATAAGCTGATCAGAAATAACTGCATCTGACGGACTCTTAATTATTCTACGGACATAAGTAATAATATCACTTAGTAACTGCATTAAAAGGCTCCTGCACCCATAAAGAGTGACTTACGTTGGCTTACCGGATGAGCGTCTAGGCGCTGAATAGTGGTGTCGGCAACGATGTTTCCAAAGAACTGGTGTCCGCCTTCTTGGCTGCTCATAGACTGTTGCATAACCAATCTGTGGTAGAACTTCCGTTTGATCTGCTCAGCTAGATATCTCGGACCCCATACAGGTTTGTTCGTGGGAACCTCCCAGTATTCAGCGGGCATACCACCATATGGGCGTGTCCATAGCTCGATATTCTCACCGATAATCTCTCTATTCTCTGCGATAAACTGTACAAATTCCTTATCGTAATTGTAGTCATCACGGTACTTTTCATTGAATTTTTGACCAGAACCGATGGTTTTCTTGGGTTTTAAGTAGATGTCGGCAGATTTATTGATCTCGCTCTGGGCTAGTTTAGTTTGAGGCTCTACCTCTTGCTTGGGAGTCTCATTGAGGCGGTCCATAGTCAACTCTTTGACTTGGTTGTCAAAATCTTTGAATTGGACTTCTACTTTCTCCAGTTCTTGTTCTGCGCTGGTGGTTATTTTTCTTGGTCTTGGCATGCTGTCCTCATGGGCTTACGTTTATAAAGCTTCCCGGTATGTAGGTGCCTGTGTTGGCTCTACCGGTAGCGTTGGTTGTTCCGTTATTTATATCTCCTACTGGCAGAATCTGCGGTTGGGTAAAGGCTGTCGACGTCTTGAAGTTGTCTACGTTCTGACTTGAATTAATGCTCAATACAACCTGATTGGGAGCGGGGATAGAGGTAACATACCCTTGTGTCTCGTTGAGCTGTCTACAGCCGAATGTAGGGGGTATGATAAGCCTGCAAAGCTGGCCTATCACGAAGTTGAGGTTTACGGTAGTGGTGACTGTGGTGGACTGTCCTAAAGTAATCGTAGAAATGAAGAATGCATTGGGATTGTAGTTCTGTGGCTCGATAGGCAAGTTGGTGTAGGGCGCTATGGGCCCCGTGATCGGGTATGGAAATGCCATTTAGTCCTTAAATAAAGGGGGATTTCTCCCCCTCCAATATTTGATATTACTATTTATCACAAGCCTTATTATGGGCTGTTGATATCGTCGTAGTACGCTACCCACGCAATCACGTTAGCTTGGCTAGGTGTCAAGATAACAGTAGTTGAGTCTGTAGTGGCTGCTCCAGCACCGATAATAAACCCTTGCGAGGTGTTATTAACGAAAGCACCTCTGATAGCAGGGCCGTTGATAGTCGGCACTCTATTAGTCGATGTCGGGAACTGTGGCGATGGGTAGAGAGGTGAAGTAGCGGTAATAATATTACCACCTGTATTCACATCACCCACAGCTAATACCTGAGCTGGTGTAACGTTGGTTGGGATAGTGGATTGGTTCGTAGTGAACGCAGTAAAGCTTGTTGAGTTAATACTGCAAACAAACGTCCAGTTATCCGTGATCGAAGTCACATATCCATAGATCGGCTGACCTGGGATAAGCACGTTCGGCAACGAATTCAACTGATAGGTACCCCAGAAGTTAGGCACTCTGAACGCAATCTCTTGGCCTACTTCAAAGTTGTGGTACATAGTTGTAACAACTGTAGTAGTAGCGCCGGTAGTGATAGCAGATACAAAGTTATCTTCTGGCAAATATAGGAATGGATAAAGAACCTTTTTAACTAAAGCGCCAGCCGGAGAAGCCGAGATAGCGGTGTAGTTAGATTGGTTAGTATTCCACTGGATATCGAAGTGGTTAGCATCGCTTACCGCTTCAATGGTAAATGGAATGGTATTCAATAACCGCATAGCGTTATTTGTCACACCAGTAGCAATGCCTTGAAGGATAACAGTGTCACCGACATTATATCCGTGAGCTGTTACGTTCACCCTTGCTAGGGCTGCTTTGGTGATGCCAATAACTTGCTGTGTTGGGCCATATTGAAGAGCCAGACCAGCATTAAAGGTAGAGATACCATTTGTTGCGATAGTGTCAAATTCAACCGCAGCAGCACCGCTATACGCTTCGATCATGGTAGGGTTGTTAGCTCCATCAATAAGATTGGAGAACCACCACGCTCTTAGGAAGAGGTTGTTAGCTGGGGATGCTTTGATGTTCGTATAGTTCCAAAGTTCTACACGTGTCGGCTGAAACGGCAGGTTAATAACCGCTGTTGTCTGCCCGGAGGCTGCTGTAAAAGAGCCTTTTGCCATTTTGTTATACTCAGTCATATTACACTCCTAGATTGCTAAGTCTTGTGCATAGCAAATTACGGATAGCGGTATCTTGGGTGATTGCCTGGGCCTGGGCGAACTTCACGGCCAAAGTGGCATTTTGTGCCAACATGCCAGAATAGTATGGATCTCTATAGATAAGATTCATGCTATAACCGTCTTGGTTAATGTGCGTGATAGCTTGCTTACCCAACACTGTGTTGTAGTAAACATCGTTACCATTGGCAGACGCTCCACGTGCAACGGGTGCTTCAGAGCTAGTAAGAATCCGTAGGTTATATACGGAACCCCACTCGGAAGGAAGAGCCGATGTGTTGTTTGGATAGTTCCAGTTGTTAAATACGCCAGAACCTGTCAACGCGTCAAAGTCAGTCTGTAGTTCAGTGCTCGAAAGCATGAAGTAACTCGAACGAATTGGGCCGGTACCAAACCGATCCATCCCTTCGATACCCGACATGAATTTGTAGGCGTTGTTTGTGTCTAGAGTAGTAGCAACAAGCGAGAAGTCCGACAAACCAAGGTTTGAAGGGTTGTCGCCGTTAGTACCGCCACCAGCGTTGATTTCAGACGCAGCCGAAACAATATAATCACGAAGGATCAAGTCTTCAGCCTGACGCATAGCAACTGCCAAACGCTCAGAAACCCATGCCAAAACGCCTTCTTGGTCTTGGAGGATAACCTGCTCATTAATGATGCAGCCGGTACCAAAGAATGCCATTTGAGAATCAATTATGTCTCTCTGCGGAACTTGTGCTGGTGGATCAATCCCGGAGTTACCCAACTGTGTAGTGGGCGGTTGTAGTGCGCGAGGGCGCATGAATCTGCAAGTAGTACCGCCGTTTGCAGGCATACTAACTTTATCGCAGACTGTAATGTAATTCATTGTAGGAGTAGGCACGTACAACATCGCAGGCGCAAGCGACTGGAGAATAAGCGGGCCTAGATTCCCTGTTGTCGTAATCGACATAGTTACCTCATAGAAGAGGTTAGTATTTGATGTTGGTCAGTAAGCGAACTTTCCTACGCTGTTCCCAAACACCTGTCGAAGTTGCGAGCCTTCTTACGCAAAAGATTATTTTAGTGAGTAACGCATCACTGGCGAAACTTTCCAATAAAACAAGTGGAATTTACTTTCCAGAGTTTTTTAATCATGCTATTATTTGTTTAAACCAAGAGCTTTGTACCTCCGGGTTTTTCGGGCTTTGTGATTTCCTTGCTCAGCCCGAATTTTGAAGTCATATTTCTCCTTCTAACTAAAAGGACCGGCATCCGTAAGGGTGCCTTTTTTTTACCTCAACCTATTCTGCAACTCTTTCATCTTCTTGTAAGCCTGTTCCTGTCCTTGACGGGAGAAGTCGCCCACCTGAGAATAAGGGGCAGAACCCGGACCGCTCGGCTGATAATATGGAGACTTCTTGTTGGCGTCTATCCTGTCTTGTATGGAACTCTCTTTAACAGCAGGCTTATGGATTCCTAGAGCCTTAATGTTCTTATAGACTAGCTTCTGCCTTTCGAAACCTTCAGGCATCTGTAGGATTGTCTCTGCAAGCTCAGGGTCTTGCTGGGCGAACTTATCAGCATGTTGAAGCACTTCATAGAAGTCGCTGTTCTGCTTAAGCCAATTCTGCTTTCTTTCCTCTTGTAGAGCCTGGTTAACCGCTCTTTGTATCTCACTGGAAGTTTCCTGCTTAATATTCTGAGAAAGTTTAGCTTGCTCTTTTCTTAGCCTTTTCTTGTCAATATATGGGTCAGAGTCATCATCATCATCATCTTGTACAACGGCTTTACTTTGAACAGCCCTTTGCATCTCTTCGATTTGGGCATTCTTAGCTGCCAGTTCTCGTTCATACTTCTGCCTCATCTGGGCGAAGTTGATCTCTTTGTCGTTTGATTTCTGCTCAACTTGAGCTTGATCTGGTGTGGGGGTAGTCATGATATCCTTTACCGATAACGCACGGTGGCGATTGGATTTGCTTGTCCAATAATAAAAATATCATTAATATTCAAGTATGAAGATTAAAACACTCGATGCATGGGCTAGACTGGAACACTTTAAGAGCCAAGACCATCAGATTGCCGACTGCTGTCAGAATCTTATCGACCAGCGTCCGTTTGGTGAGAGATCCTTTTACATCTTCGCTCACACCCGCACGGATGATGATGGGTTTACCAAGCGTTTAATCTGGCAACCACGCCTTACCCGCCCCACTCCCCAAACGAACTCGATGCTTTTCAAATGGCTTCATGGAACGGATAACATCAAGATATGTTGGATGATCCCTGATAGATCCATGTGGGCACAGTATAAGAAGGGTAATGTCACCGAGAGCGATATCGTAGGATGGTCGATAGCAGAGTTTGAGAACCACCGGGAGAAGCTGGCAGCCAATGAGCCAGATGATCCTTCAGATGCAGAAATTAACCGTATTTATAGAGAGATAAGCCATGAAGCAAGACGAAATAGAGCAATTAGAGTACAGAGTTAAAACTCTTGAAAGAAGATTTGATCTTGTGATCAATGAAATCCCTATAAAGTTTAGAAGCACCGGTCTTTTTGGTCGGGGTGAGGTTCTCTTTAAGCCAAAGGAAGATCTAGAGCTTAAGGTTGAAAAAGTAGGAAACAATTATAACGAGGGAAATTTCGCTACTCTCGATACACTTCCAGAGCACCTAAAAAAGAAGTTAGAGTGGCATTCTGTTAACGACAAGCCCGAGCAAGGAAAGTGGATACTCTACGGAAACCATAGAATGTTAAAGATGGGTAGATATGGAATCACCCTCTTTGAGAACTATAAAGATGAGATTATTGCTTATTTACCAGTTACTCATTGGGCATATCTAGAATTGCCCCCGGCAGTAAGATATGACGAACTGTGGCCTAAGCCAAACCTCGAGGAGGCTTCTTCAGCTTCTTCTGAGACACAGGATTCACCGGGGGAGTAAATGACCCCCTCATCTTGCCTATCTTAGCCTTAACACCCATGCCATAGCTATCACCCATGCCATACTTCGTGTTTGCTACATGGGCCTGTTTGTTGGGCTTGTACTTACCGGGCTGTTGCCTGTTAAATGGCTGGGCGTTTCCTGAGATTGGCATTAACCCACCTCGTCCACTTCCATTGTACCAGGTCTGCCGTACGGCAAGGTAGCGACCCTTTTTTTGGGAGCAGCCGAACTACCCACTGGTTGTTTATGAGCAGTACCGTAATGCGTACCCGCATTGACGTAGCAAGAGCTTCGCTCGTCATATTGTGGACATCTAAAGTCCCATGGCGAATTGGCCCCGTCTTTAGGCTTATCAGCCGGTGACTGTTTTTTAATTGCGATAGGGTCATTGAAACCACTTTTCATAATACCTCAAATGTTTCCCGGAGAGATTTTACTCTAATCTTCTTTATTTCATGACGTCCTAGGATTAGACGACGGAAAAACTTAGTTTCTATACATTGGTTTCTGAGAATGGCCTTTAGCTTTGCTAATACCTTTCTCTTGCTGCGATTTAATTTTCGCAGTTGTATCTTCGTATTCACCAACGGCTCCTGCGCCTTCAGCACTAGACTCCATTTTAGTCTTAGCACCCATTGGAAAAACACTACCGTTCGAGCCTTTACCAGCCCAGAAGGAGTGATCGTTAATTTTTTGACCGGCCATAATTACCTCTCTTTACTTTTTATACCATCCCCTGACCATTTTGGGTAGGATTTTGTTGCTCGGGTTGTTTCAAACCCGGGATCTCTTTTAATATCTCCATCAGGAACTGATTGGACTCGCTAGTCTTTCTAGCATCTTCTTTTTCGGCATCTTCGGCAATAGATTGATTATCGTTAAATTGCTCCACCTCACCCATCTTCACCATAGTTTCGATGGCTCCTAGTTTAGCAGTAACATCAACCATCTTCTCAAGAGCTTCCATTTTCGCTTTTGTAGCCATTGCCCTATTGTGAGTAATTTCACTGAGACGCTCTTCGTAGAGCCCAATATCGGCCTGAGCCCTGCCATGTCTTTCCCTCGCTGTAGCGATGTTAGAGGCAGCTTGACTGTAGAGGTTTTTGAGCTCTGCATCTTGAACAGCGTGTTCAATATTAGACTGTTCTTGCTGCATTATCTGCATCTGTTGCTCTTGCTGTTCGAGCATCTCGATGATCTCTGCTTTGCCGGTGATGTTGAGCTTAGGAATGATCTTGCTCGGCGGGAACACTTCTCTGCCAAACATTTGATTCATGTCCAGCATTTGCTGCGCCTGCAAGTTCTGTTGTGTAGGCGTTAGGTCGCTCTCTTCCACAATCGTCTGAAATTTGCTGAATACCTTCGAGTAAAAGAAGGGGGATGGCTCCCTGCCTAAATAGAGTTGGACCTTTTCTGCATTCCAGTTGTTCAGGAGCACCTTCAAACATACATTTCCTAAGAGTTTGTCGCTGTAGTCCCATTGATCGAAATACTTCTGGAACACCATGAGGGAAGCAGCCTGCTTCATCATCATAGTTAGAGAGCTGATCTGCTTATCGTTTTGGCCGGACCAATTTTCTAAGTTAATCCCAGCGGTCTTCCAGATCAGATCATCCATCTGTTGTGCCAACGCGAGGTCTGACTCTGGCACCGCTGAGGGGATGATCTTCTCACAGTCAGCCATTTCATAGCCATCATTGATGATGACGTCCCAACCCTGTCCGCTCTTCTTTAGGTTATCTTCATTAGCAACAGCACCAACTTTACGCTTCCAGCCAGCATTAATAGTTGCAGCAGCTATATCATTATTTTGGATTACCTTGTAATTGAACAAAAATTGCGGATCGCGCATGGTGCGGACCAAAGATCTAACTCTTAAGTCGTAGTAATTAATATGAGGCTCATAATTCCAAAAATAAGGCACGAAAGGACACTCATCAAAACCTAGGGGGTTATCACCTTGGAACATGAGCTGGTCATTAAGGACGGTGGCAAGTTTCCATGTTGGAACCTCCACATCGACAGCCTCCAGATCAGGGATGTTGTAGAGAATTGCCTCAAGGTTTTCCTCTCCACCGGCAAAGTCATAAAATGCATTCTTCCTAGCAGAGTAGAGGCGTTTCTTTTTTCGCTTCCACTTGTACCAGACATATGAGAGGACCATAAGGTCGTTCCTCGCCATATTGTAATTTTCTGGGAGGAAGTAGAAAGATCCGTAGCGTTGTGGAGTTCCCGCCATTGGCGCGATAACATTGATTTTGTCAGGAAATCTATTTTCAGCCTCCTTCTTAGAAATATACTCTTGGCACCAGACAAACTGAGCATCACTCATGTCAGGCGAC